>Ga0194037_1002064_pt1 | contig 13791 bp, 12 predicted proteins | sample JunL306m_MetaG_FD_148653 | JGI IMG/M metagenome (GOLD analysis project Ga0194037, IMG submission 148653) | Anoxic zone freshwater microbial communities from boreal shield lake in IISD Experimental Lakes Area, Ontario, Canada - Jun2016-L304-6m | ecosystem: Environmental > Aquatic > Freshwater >...
CATTAGTAATAGAACTTTTAGCTTGTAGTTTTTGACATTTGAATTTTTAATTAACAATGGCTATAAAGAAATTTGCAGTAGCGTGTTACGATGATGAAGAGGTGCTGTTTCCGGCAGTGAAAAAAGTGCGTCACAGTGGCTACAAGTTGCATGAGGTGTATACTCCTTTCCCTGTTCACGGGCTGGATCACGCTTTGGGCTTGAAAGAAACAGACCTGCACATCGCCGGTTTCATTTATGGTATCACAGGTACCAGCACCGCGCTTGGTTTCATGGGTTGGATCTTTACCAAAGACTGGCCTATCAACTTTGGTGGTAAACCACACTTTGCATTACCTGCTTTCATACCTATTACATTCGAAACAACAGTGTTGTTCGCTGCTGTAGGTATGGTACTTACCTTTTGTTATCTGAATCAGATAATGCCGGGTGTTAAAAAACACGTCTTCCATCCACGTCAGTCTGATGACCTGTTTGTTGTGACCATCGAATTGAATGATCATGTGTCAGAACAGGAAGTAGTGAATTTTCTGAAAGCTACAGGAGCTACAGAAACTTCAGTACAAGTAGCAGAATCTGAATGGTGGTATGGTCGTTTTGACAAAAAAGAAGCATATCAAGAGATATAATCTTATTTATCTAAACTGAATTACTTTATTATAATGAATAAGACCAAAAGCATAGTTGTAGCAAGCCTGATGATCGGATTGGGTTTGACCGCATGTAACAGTGGCGACATGCGTCGCAACCCTGGTAAAACCTATGCGCCGGATATGACTTACTCTCGTGCTTATGATGCATATACTTCTAATCCGAATTTTGAAGATGGCCAAACCAGTCGTCTTCCGGTAGAAGGGGCTATCGCACGCGGGCACGAATTACCAGATCATCTTACAGAAGGTGATACTACTGCATACAAAGCATTTACTACAAAAATGCGCTTTGATGCGGCTGAAATGAAAGAAGGCGAGCGCCTGTTCAATATTTACTGTGCTATCTGTCACGGTCCTAATATGGATGGTCAAGGTCCTTTGTTCGCCAGCGGTAAGTTTGCAGCAATGCCAGCCAATTTCAAAGATGCTAAATACTTGCATATGCCTATTGGTACTATGTACGCAGCTGTGAAATTTGGTAAGAATGCTATGGGTTCTTATGCTAGTCAGTTAGATACTAAACAACGTTGGCAAGTTATAGCATACATCAAGAAAATGCAATCAGCAAATGGTGGTGATGCATTTGCTTTAGGATCAGAGGAAAAAGAAGCAGCAGGTGCTAAAGTAGCTGATACTGCTAAAACCGCAGCTAATGCTGAAGTAGCTAAGAAAGATAGTAAGAAAGGATAATTTAGATAATTAACAAACGTACTTCTAATAAAAGATTACAAATGAACGAACGTTTTGAGATACCGGCACGTTTACGCAACACAAGTCTTGCGCTCATTGCAATAGGCCTTATTGTCCTGGTATTGGGTAGTGTACAGTTATTGGGTGGAGATCAATATGATAAGACCCGCTTTTGGATAGTGTTGTTACATAACAGCGTATTCTTTGCTCTGATCTCTGTGATCAGCGTATTCATTCAGGCTGCTGCTTCTTTGGCCGCAGGTGGTTGGATAGTCGCTTATCGCCGTGTACCGGAAGCCATAGGTGCCAATGTATGGATATTCGGTGCTATTGCTCTGGTAGTATTAATGCTGGTAGCATTTGTATTCAGAATAGATGGTCATAATCCTATCTACACATGGATGACCCCAGGCGATGATAAAGTACTGAACGGTAAATCTGCTTTCCTGAATGGTAAAATGTTCGTCGGATTCTCAGTAGTTACTGTAGCATTATGGGCTTTCTTTGGTCGTAAGATGCGTGCTATGTCTATTGCTATGGAATCTGCTCCTAAGAATAGTACTAAGATCTATTGGGCTATGGCAAAAATATCTGCTGTTTTCCTGTTGGTATTTGCCTTAAGCCTTATGAGTACAACTCCTTGGTTATGGATCATGAGTATCGATGCTCATTGGTATTCTACACTATTCAGCTGGTATGTATTCGCTAGTTCTTTCGTAAGTGGTATGTCTGTGATCTTATTATGGACCATCTACCTGAAGAACAATGGTAATCTTACTTTGGTAAACAAAGAGCATCTGCACGATCTGGGTAAATTCATGTTCGCATTCAGTATCTTCTGGACATACTTATGGTTTGCACAGTTCATGCTTATCTGGTATGGTAACATGCCTGAAGAAACTACCTACTTCAAGATGCGTATGCAAGGACCTTATTCTATTATCTTCTTTGCAGTATTCATCATCAACTTTATCATGCCTATTCTAATTTTGATGTCACGTCCTAGCAAACGTAACTTCTTTACCATCACTTTCATGGCTATGATCATCATATTCGGTCACTGGCTCGATTTCTATCAAATGATGATGCCTGGTCCATTAGGAGAGCATTTCCATCTGGGATGGTTTGAAATGGGCATCTTCGCCGGTTTCGCCGGTCTGATGATATTCGCAGTATCACGTACACTCACAAAATCTTCTCTGGTTCCTAATAACAACCCGCTTCTGAAAGAAGCTGTTATACATCAGAGTTAATTTGTAACAATAGTTTGAATAACAGATTGTTTTTAAGGATTGAAAATTTATTACACCGGTAAAAACATACTTATAACCTAAGTGATTTAAAAAATGTCGGGATTTATATCAATAGCGCTCATTGTTCTGGTTTTTATCATTATCTACCAGATTGCTAAGGCAAGCGAATACGCAGGCGTACTACGTGGTGAAGAAAAAGTAAAAGCACAGACAAATCGTGCCATGGCTGCACTTTTATTAGTGTTTTTCTTCTTGGGGCTTTATGGCATTTACGAATGTCATGAGTTGATGAAAGACAAAATGATGCCTGAGTCTGCTTCATTGCAGGGTCGCGAATATGATTTCATGTTCATGGCCACCCTTACTGTAACAGGTATTGTGTTCTTTATTACACAAACTTTATTGTTCTGGTTCGCTTACCGCTATCAGGCTTCTGAGAAAAGAACTGCTTTCTACTTCCCGCACAATAACAAACTGGAATTGATCTGGACTACTGTTCCTGCTATCGCAATGGCTGCTCTGGTAGCTATCGGTTTACGCAACTGGATGGCTATGACGGCTCCGGCTCCTGCTAATGCTCAAGTTGTAGAAGTTACCGGTAAACAATTTAACTGGCTCATCCGCTACCCGGGTAAAGACGGCGAATTAGGTAAACGCGATTTCCGTAAGATCAACGATGCTAATAACGTATTGGGTCTTGATTGGACAGATAAGAAGAACATGGATGACATCGTATCTCAAGGAGGTGAATTACATGTAGTAGTAAACAAACCCGTTAGCCTCATCATCGGTTCTCGCGATGTGATACATGACGTAGGCTTACCTTCTTTCCGTATGAAAATGGACGCTGTACCCGGTATCGTTACCACTTTATGGTTCACTCCTTGTATCACTACAGAGGAAATGAAGAAAAAAACAGGTAATCCAAACTTTGTTTACGAGATCTCTTGTGATCAGATGTGCGGTAAAGGCCACTATTCAATGCGCGGTACTGTGATCGTAGAAACACAAGCTGATTACGATGCTTGGATGTCAAAACAACAATCTTACTACGATACTAACAATGCCCCTGCAGCTCCCGCTGATGATGCAGCAACCAAATCAGATAGTACTAAGGCAATAACAATGAAATAATCGGTCTTTTTAGAAAGATCACAAATACTTGCAAAAAACATGAGTAACGACAATATTCAAGGCGCTCACGCAGCCCATACTCACGAAGCAGAGCATCATGGTCATGAACACCATGAGCAGCATTTTATATTGAAGTATATTTTCAGCCAGGATCATAAGACCATCGGTAAACAATTCCTGATCACGGGCATCATATGGGCTGTTATAGGCGCTATGTTTTCTGTGTTCTTCCGTTTGCAGTTAGGTTTCCCTGATAAGACTTTCCCCTTCATGGAGAAAATGCTGGGCGAATGGGCTAAGGGTGGTAAACTCACTCCGGAATTCTATTATGCCTTGATCACCATGCATGGTACTATTCTTGTATTCTTTGTATTAACAGCCGGACTGAGTGGTACATTCGCCAACTTGTTGATACCTCTGCAAATAGGTGCACGTGATATGGCTTCGCCTTTCATGAACATGCTTTCTTATTGGTTCTTCTTCTTGTCTAGTGTTTTCATGTTCATCTCATTGTTCGTACAGACAGGTCCTGCATCCGGTGGTTGGACAACTTATCCACCGCTATCTGCCCTTAAAGAAGCTTCTATTGGTTCCGGTCTCGGTATGGATCTATGGCTTATAGGTATGGCATTATTCGTGGTGTCTTCTCTCTTAGGTGGTTTGAACTATATCTCTACTATATTGAATATGCGTACCAAAGGCATGAGCATGACACGTATGCCACTTACAGTATGGGCACTATTGTTCACTGCTGTCCTGGGTGTACTTTCTTTCCCGGTATTGTTCTCTGGTTTCGTTCTGCTTATATTCGATCGTAATTTTGGTACCAGCTTCTACCTGTCAGAAATATTCATTGGTGGTAAGGCATTGCCTCACATCGGTGGTTCTGCTATCCTATATCAACACTTATTCTGGTTCTTAGGTCATCCTGAGGTATACATCATCATGTTACCGGGCATGGGAATGGCATCTGAGATATTGTCTAACCACAGTCGCAAACCTATCTTCGGTTATCTGGCAATGGTTATCTCTCTTATCAGTATCACATTCTTAGGTTTCTTGGTATGGGCGCACCACATGTTCGTTACAGGTATGAGTCCGTTCTTGGGTTCTATCTTCGTACTATTGACATTGCTCATCGCTGTACCATCAGCTGTTAAAGTGTTCAACTGGCTTACTACAATCTGGCGCGGTAATATCCGTTTCACAGTACCTATGATGTTTGCACTTGGTTTCGTATCACTGTTCATCTCCGGTGGTCTTACAGGTATCTTCTTAGGTAACTCTGCTTTGGATATCAATTTACACGATACTTATTTCGTAGTAGCTCACTTCCATATAGTAATGGGCGTGTCGGCCTTCTTCGGTATGTTTGCCGGTGTATACCACTGGTTCCCTAAGATGTATGGTCGTTTCATGAACAATACTTTAGGTTACATACACTTCTTTATTACCATCGCTGGTGCTTACCTCATTTTCTGGCCTATGCACTACGAAGGTATAGCTGGTATGCCTCGTCGTTATTACGACTACAGTGCTTGGGAATCTTTCAAACAATTCCAGGGTCTGAATGCCTTTATCAGTATCGTATCTGTTATTGTATTCTTGGCTCAGTTGCTGTTCGTGGTCAACTTCTTCGCTAGTATCTTCCGTGGTCGTAAAGTAACTACTCAAAACCCTTGGGGTTCTCCTACGCTTGAGTGGACTACCCCTATCAACCCGGGACATGGTAACTGGGAAGGTGATATCCCTACCGTTTATCGTTGGGCTTACGATTACAAGGATGATGGACATGGAAATGACTTCATTCCTCAGACCACTCCTTTAGCCCCGGGCGAGGAAGAAGGTGCTCACTAAGCAATATTTTTTATATAAATACTTGAAGCCACTTAAGCAATTGAGTGGCTTTTTTGTATTTTAGTACCAAACCATCACTATAGCAATCATGTATACTATTAGCCGTTCCCAACTAATACTACTTCTGATATTGTTTCTATTGTTCATGATAGTATTATTCCCCGAGTTGCCGGGATTGTCTATAGATAATGATGATTGGAAAAATTGGGCTTTGTACATCAGAGAGCATGGTCTTTGTAATGCCTATGGTTCTACCTCCGATTATCTTCCTTTCTATCAATATGTTTTATGGATCTATGGTAAAATTGCTAGTGATCTGGACGGGATTTTGAGAAATTACTCATTTTTACGGGGCTTTAGCTTTATGTTCGATCTTGCAGGTATTTGGTATGTCTACCTTTGGATGGAAAAGAAGATGGATCTCATATTGGTCCTCTTTATTAGTTTATTCAACATAGCTTATACCTACGACACTTTTGTTTGGGGACAACTGGATGGTATGCTTTCTGCCATGTTATTCATATCATTATTTTATGCATTCCGGCAGAATACTTTATGGAGTGCCGTTTGGTATTTGATGGCACTTAATCTCAAATTACAGGCTATCGTTTTTTTACCTCTTTGGGGTCTATTGATCATTAATACCATCATTACTACCCGTGATTGGAAAAAGGCAGTATTACCGCTAGCTGTCATGGCCATCCTGCAGGCCATCATCCTTATCCCTTTCACAACAGGCCAATATGGCCTTAATAATGTTTGGGCAAGGGTAATTGGCTCTATTGATATGTTCCCTGTTCTCAATATCGGTGCACCTAATTTTTGGAATTGGGTAAAAGATGGCTACTTACGCACTACTCCCGACAACGTAATTTGGTTTTCAGCTTTTACGTATAAGCAGGTAGGATTATTTCTATTCTTTTTTACTTCGTTCCTTGTTTTATTACCCATTTGTATACATGTTTTTCGTAGGCTCACAAATACTTTCAAACATTCACAAATTAGCAAAGAGATAGTTTGGCTAACAGGTGCTTTATTGTATCTAGTGTTCTTTTATTTCAATACCCAGATGCATGAACGTTATAGTCAGCCAGCATTTATTTGTATTGCAGCCTACGCATTTTACAGCAAAGATTATTTCCCTTATATTCTGTTTTCTATAGTCTATTTCCTCAATTTGGAATTTTGTGTACAGAATATGCATTTACACAACTATGATATAGCTATTTTCAGCCCTCGTTTTTTGGCTGCTTTGTACACTATCATCATATTATATCTTGGATTCAAACTATATTACATCGCCTTTTTTGTCAGATCACAAAAGATGTCTGACACTCCCAAAAAGTAGCTATCCCCCCTCGGGATTGGGCACTTATCAATAGTATTTGCCTGCTATTAACGGAATCAACGATTAGATACCTTATGGAATAATCAGAGATAAAAAATAGTATTTTGATTTTTTCGCTATGGTATTAATTATCAATCCTTTAAATGGTAATAGCATCCGCTATCATAATACCTGCAAGCAGCTTTTATTCTAAACGCTTGTTCCTTTCATTCAGGATTAATTTTCATACCACCTCAATTAACTTTTTGAACAATTATCCGTCTAAATTATCGTTGTTTTGTACACTTGTGGATGCTTGGTAATGGGAGGATGTTTTCGCTTAATTTCAATGTAATCAGCTGATAAATTGGATCTGTTCTATAAGATAGCCATTCTGGGGCTACGTCTATTAACTCCATGTATGGCTCAGGCTCAGGTTCCTGACACCATATCGCATCATAGCGAACAGCATTCCGATGTTTTGAATAAAGAGCGCGATCTAATTGATATAGCACTGCATCTGATGAAAAAAAGTACCGATCATCGTAGCGATACTGCTTCTCAACGCCATGATCTGCAGCTATCAGCCCTACCTGCAGCGGGTTATACTTTACAAACAGGCTTTGCAGTTATAGCTGCTGCGAATGCAGCCTTCTATACAGCCGATCATACCACGCAGAATATCTCTACCATAGCTACCAATATTACCTATACTCAGTACAAACAGACCATCTTTCCTATACAAGCCAATATTTGGACTAATAACAATAAATACAATTTCACTACCGACTGGCGCTACATGAAATTTCCATCCTATACCTATGGCCTGGGTGGGTATACCAACCTCAACGAGGTTTACTCTATCGATTATTCATATATACGTTTGCATCAGGCTTTGATGCGTTCTCTGGGTCACGATTTCTATGTAGGTCTCGGTTACGAATTCGATTATTTCTGGAATATTCATGAAATAGACCCACCTGCAGGTAAGATCACAGATTTTCAGCAATATGGTTTTGGCAATCAAGAGACTGCAGCGGGTATCACCCTCAATGCCTTGTACGACGATCGCCGCAATTCCATCAACCCCGACAATGGTTACTATGCCAAGATTTCTTACAGGTATAATGACAATATAGTAGGCAGTAATTCCAATTGGCAATCCATAGTGACCGATCTGCGTCGCTATGTAGTATTCCCTTATGGTACCAAAAATGTGTTTGCTCTTTGGAATTATGATTGGCTCACCTTGGGTGGCACTCCTCCGTATCTGCTTCTCCCAAATACCGGGGGCGATGCGTATACCAATACAGGCAGGGGCTATATACAAGGCCGTTTCAGGGGTAAGAATATGATCTATCTGGAAGGGGAATATCGTATCAATATCACCAACAACGAATTGTTAGGTGGGGTATTGTTCGCCAATGCGCAGTCTTTCACTGAGTTGAAAAGCAATCGCTTTGAGACCATAGCACCCGCTGTGGGCGCAGGTATTCGCCTCAAACTCAATAAATTCTCCAAGACCAATGTCTGTATAGACTACGGTGTAGGCTTCGATGGCTCCAAAGGATTCTTTGTGAATCTGGGAGAGGTATTTTGATACGAGTTATTGCTTGCTTATTGCAGTAATGCTATAGCTGCACGTATACGTTGTGTAGTATCTTCCTTGCCTATCATCTCAGCAATATGGAATACTCCAGGCCCGAATTTACCACCCACCAGCATAATGCGCAATGGCAACAGTACATCGCCTTTTTTGATGCCTTGTTGTTGCATCAGTTCGTTGAAACCCTGTTCCAGTGAAGCTTGCGACCATTCACTCATGCTATGGAATGTAGCTACCCAGCTTTCAAAGAAAGTTTGTTTCTCAACGGTCCATTTATCTTTGATAGCAGGCACATCAATGGTCTGCGGTGCTTTAAAGAAGAATTGACCTTGCTCCCAAAAATCAGGCAATAGCATACATCGCTCTTTGATAAGTGCTACCACCTTAGCCAGATAAGCATCGTTCACTTTTATGCCTTGTGCTTCTATATAGGGTTTTACCTGTAGTGTCAGTGTAGTATTGTCGGCCTTTTGTAAGTATTGATGGTTGAACCATTTGGCTTTCTCAAAGTCGAAAATAGCACCACTGCTATGTACTCTGTGTATGTCAAAATCGTGTATCAGTTCTTCCAGCGATAGTATCTCTGTGCCCTTATCATTGCTCCAGCCCAGTAGTGCCAGTAGATTGATAAAAGCTTCAGGTAAAAAACCACGTTCTTTGAAACCTTCTGTGAATTCATTCTTTACAGGGTCTGTCCAGTTCATCGCAAAGATGGGGAACCCATAAGTATTACCATGTCTCTTGCTCAGTTTCTTGCCATCCGGCCCCATGATGAGTGGCAAGTGCACCCATTGTGGCATATCGTTTATCCATCCCAGATACTTCCACAGCAGCACATGTACAGGTGCGCTGGGTAGCCATTCTTCCCCACGAAAAGCATGTGTAATATGCATCAGATGATCATCTACTACCACTGCTAAATGGTAGGTAGGCATACCATCAGCTTTCATCAGCACTTTATCATCCAGCAAGTTAGTATCAAAACTCACTTCGCCACGTATCATATCTGTAAGTACTACAGTTTCATTCTCAGGCACTTTTATCCGTACTACATAAGGTGTTCCCTTTTGCAACAATTCATCTACCTCAGCTTTGGTAAGCCCCAGAGAGTTCTTCATGTGCATACGGGTATATCTGTCATACTGTGGGCTGGGATTGTTCTCAGATTTCAGATGTATGCGCATATGTTCCAGCTCTTCGGCCGTATCAAATGCGTAGTAGGCATGCCCCGATGCTATCAGTTGTTGTGCGTATTGTTGATATATAGCTTTGCGTTCGCTCTGGCGGTAGGGTGCAAATGGGCCACCTTTTTCAGGGCTTTCATCCGGTTCTAGTCCGCACCATTTCAGGCAGTTGACAATATAATCCTCTGCACCCGCTACAAACCTTTTCTGGTCGGTGTCTTCTACTCTCAGTACAAATTCTCCACCATGCTTACGAGCAAACAGGTAGTTGTATAATACAGTACGGACACCACCCAGATGCAATCCACCTGTAGGGCTAGGTGCAAAACGAACACGAACTTTTTTACTCATACGCTTGCAAAGGTAAATGGAAACTAGACAATGAAATAAAAAAGCTTGATTCTTCAAAGAAGTAAGCTCTCAGGGAATAAGTAATAAGATATTATTTAGCTTTTTCATCTGATTTACTTTCGGTCTTTTTGCCACCAAATAACCAAGCTGCTGATAGGGAGAATACCCTATTTTGTTCGGTACCGGCTGCATCATTTGGGTAGATATTAGTCAATCCCAAGCCAAACTGCATTCGGACAAGGAATTCTCTAGCCACTTTATAACCTACCATCATATTGACACCTAGATCAAATGGAGTGATATCACTACTATATGTATCAGTTCCAATATTCAAACTTTTACTGATAGTGCCATCTTTTGTTGTTCCTCCTACAGCATATGCAACATATGGACCCGCTCCAATAAATATTCTATCTGCACCTACATTAAAATAATAGACACCGTTGAGTGGTATCTCAAAATAATTTATAGAAGTAAAACCATGGTCTATATTATATCCTTTCGTTGCATAATAGAGTCCAAATTGTATGGAAAAAGTTGCTGAAGCCGGATTGTCAACAATGCATCCTAACAATATTCCACCCTTGCTGCTGGTAATTGGAGTGCTGCTACCTGAAGTATGAATAACACTTACATCAGCCAAGTTCATACCTACTTCAGGGCCAAATGAAACCTGTGCAAATGCACTTGGTGATACAGCGATAATAGCTATGAATAGCAATAGTTTCTTCACAGATAAATGGTTATCAATTAGTACAAAAATATTATTAGATACTAATAAAAAAAGCTGCTTCGTAGAAAGCAGCTTTTGTATAGAAAGTTTGAAATGTAGTATTACCAGAAACGACCGCCTGTACTTTTGCCCCAAGAACTACCACCACCGAATAACCAGCCTGCTGTGAAACTAAAGCCTGAATTGTAAGCTCCGTTATTTGCATCACCACCTGGAATACAGTTTGCAAAACCATAAGCGTAGTTAGCTCGGAAGAATAGACCATTATTGAATTCATAACCGATCATACCATTAGCACCGAAATCCAATGCTGTCCAGGTGTTTTTAGTTTTATCAGAACCAATGCTTAGAGCAATGGCACTACCGCCTGCAGGTGTTTCATTACCAGAAAGGCAATAGCCTACATATGGACCGGCGCCAATGAAGAGACCATGACCTGTAGGTTTGTAAATGACATTGATAGGCACATCTACATAGTTAGTATTAATAGACTGTGTAATAGTAGTACCATTGATAGTTATAGACTGAGAAAAGCCTTTCATGGTAAAAAGAGCACCCACTTGCAGATTTACGGTACCGGCCAAATGGAAATCGACAACAGCACCTACTCTAGCACCGTACACAGCACTTGAAGATCCTGTATTAGAAGTGCCTTGAAGTGTCATATTGGCCATATTCATACCGGCTTCAGGACCGAAGCGAACCTGTGCTTTTGAAGTTTGGGCAAGTGTTATTAAAACAATTGTAAGTAGTCCTAGTCTTTTCATATGATTGACAAATTATTTGCAATTCATGCAAAGTTAATATTGCATTTCGTTTAACAAAACATGAGTACCAAAAATACACTAAAAATAATACAGTGCAATACCTTGGGTAATAAGTTTAAGTAAATAAAGTATTATATATAGTTGATATTTTATTTATATTATTTTTTTTATTGTTTGGAGCTTGTATCCATTGAATACCTCTGATGGCATTAGTTAGGAACATCTCATCGGCACTGAAAAGGGTAGCAGATGTAAGAGAAGCCTCTTTTACAATATATTGAAATTTAGGTAAAGTATCGATCAAATAAGCCCGCATCACACCCGCAATACACCCATCGGATAGCGGTGGGGTATAAATCATATCATTTTTGATCCAAAAAATATTGGCAATAGTGCTCTCAATAATATTTCCTTTATCATTCTGAATCAGAGCATCATTCCATTTGTAAGTCTTGGCCTGACGCGCTGCCATAGCGTATATGAGCGCATTACATGATTTGAGATTGGAGAGCGCATCGATGCTTTTGTGTAATCGCTCTGCAATACCTACTACAAGGCCATTCTCATTAAGCGTAATGATATCCTGACTAAGAGGGAAACACTCTATTATAAAATCGGGGTGCTGCTTCAGTCCATCATATAGACCACCTGTGCCGGCATATACCTGTAAGCGCACCCTGCAAAGGGTTTCCACTTTGTTTTTTTGTACTGTACGCAAAACCTCAGTTTCCAACCATTCGGGAGTAAAAGACCTGGGAATGGTGAATTGTAACTGCTGCAAGCCTTTGAATAAGCGCTGCCAATGATATTGGGCCAGCTGAACAGTATTATTTTTCACCAAAATGGTCTCAAACAGGCCATAACCATAGCGGAAAGCACGATTGTCGTAGCTGACAGAGGCCTGCGCTGAGGAGGTCAATTTGCCGTTCAGGTTAATATATGTCAATAGTTATATCGATAAATGGGATAAATGTTTTATTTCATCACTTGCCTGATGTGTGTACTTTTGCGCAAACATTCGGAATATGAAGTTTGAGCAAGCAATACCTGTAGAACAAATAGCAGACCTGATAGGCGCAAAGTTGACAGGCAATAGTACCCAAATGGCAACAGGCATCAATGAGATACATAAAGTTACGAAAGGAGATATTTCTTTTGTGGATTTTGAAAAGTATTATGAAAAATGTCTTCATTCTGCAGCAACCATCATTATCATCAATAAAGAAGTACCATGTCCTGAGGGGAAAACGCTACTGATACATAGCGACCCATTCAGTGCTTATGTGAAAATTGTAAAGCGGTTCCGCTCTTTCGAACCGGCCAATAAAATGATCAGCGATACTGCTGTGATAGGCGAGGGAACCCACCTGCAACCTAATGTATTTGTAGGCAACCATGTAACAATTGGTAAGAATTGCCTCATACATCCGAATGTGACCATTTATGATCATACTGAGATAGGCGATAACGTAATCATACATGCAGGTGTAGTATTAGGTGCAGATGCATTCTACTACAAAAGACGTAAGGAACGTGATGTGCAATATGATAAACTGGAAAGCTGTGGCCGCGTGATAATAGAAGAAAATGTGGAAATAGGAGCATGTTGCACTATAGATAAAGGTGTAAGTGGAGATACTATAATAGGACGTGGTACTAAACTGGATAACCATATACATGTGGGGCATGGAGCTGTAATAGGTAAGAACTGCCTCTTTGCAGCACAAGTAGGGATAGGTGGTAAAGCCATCATAGAAGATGATGTGATACTATGGGGACAAGTAGGAGTAAGCAAGGACTTAGTAATAGGTAAGGGAGCCATAGTATATGCGCAAAGTGGTGTACCATCGAGCCTGGAAGGAGCTAAGATATACTTCGGTTCGCCGGCAGAAGAAGCGCGTGAAAAGATGAAAGAACTGAACTGGGTGAAACGCATACCGGAGATGTGGGAGAAGCTGAATAAGTAAAAGAACATTATAACAGCTATACAATAAAACGCCTGAGTCTAAGACTCAGGCGTTTGCCATTATATAAGTATTGATAGGCTTAATGAAGCTGTTCTGTTTTTTTATGGTTTTCCCATTCGCTTTTTAAAAGGCCCGTAACTACTACATCTTCCAGTTTGCCATTTAGGAGGCTGCTTTGGCGTAAGATGCCTTCTACTTTACAGCCAAGCCGGCTGGCTACAGATGCACTGCGAGTATTATTACTGACAAAATGCAATTCGATCTTATTG
>Ga0194037_1002065_pt1 | contig 13790 bp, 9 predicted proteins | sample JunL306m_MetaG_FD_148653 | JGI IMG/M metagenome (GOLD analysis project Ga0194037, IMG submission 148653) | Anoxic zone freshwater microbial communities from boreal shield lake in IISD Experimental Lakes Area, Ontario, Canada - Jun2016-L304-6m | ecosystem: Environmental > Aquatic > Freshwater >...
TTCAGCTGAGGCTTCAGCTCGAACATTTTCAGCACCTACCATAGGTGTTAATATTGATTCAATGCGGCGAACTATGCCTTCTTGAATTTCTTGAATATATTTTAGCTGATTAGGGTCTAGTTTATTATTGTGGCCATTATCTGCTTGATCTGATAATAAATTGCCGTTTTCATCAACCACTGTCACATTTTGAGCGGGTAGGTCGGGCACGCTACTAGATACCAAGTGAACTATAGCACGAACTTGTTGAGGTTCTAATACTCTGCCAGGATGAAGATTGAGCAATACTGAGGCAGTCGGTTTTTGTATTTCACGAACAAATACAGTTGGTTTAGGTATTGCTAAATGAACTCTGGAGGAAGCAACTACCGAAATAGAGTTGATTGATCGAGCCAGCTCACCTTCTAAGGCGTGCTGAAAGTTTGCTTGCTCTAAAAATTGAGATACACCTAGTTTTTGGTTTTCCATTAATTCAAAGCCGGCATTACCTGCTTTTGGTAAGCCTTGAGCAGCTAATTTTAGTCGGGCATCATGAACGCGTTCGGCAGGCACTAAAATGGCTGTTCCACCTTCTGAGTACTGATAAGGAACATTCATTTGTTGTAATGCAGCAATGATTGATCCGCCATCTTTATCAGTAAAATTAGATAGTAATATTCGATAGTCGGGTTTCTGTCCCCACATCCAAACCGCTATCATAATACTCGCGACTAAAGCTATGCCAGCGCCTAAAGCTAGGTTGCTACCTAGGGGGCTTTGCAAAAAATTGTTGAATCCGCTGGATGATTCTTCAGGGGCAGTTGCCATGGTTAATTGAACAGGAATTGAATGATTAGGCTATTATGCGCTATTAATGAGGATATTATCATTGATAATATTGTAACTGAAGGCTAGAAATAAGCCTAAATTACCCCGCTTATTAGAGCCTTGATGCTTGCTTAGCATGTTACATTATTAACGTCCAAAAGTTTGAGTAAGGGTTTGATTATGGTTTCAGTCGATAAAAGTCAATTAGATACTATGCTTGCGCAGATTCGTGGTGCTGTGCCTAGCGTCCAATCTCCTCAGTTACCGGGAGTGAATAATCTTGAGCCTACCCAAGGAGCTGTAGATTTTTCCCAAATATTTAAAAGCCATCTTGATCAAGTCAATAACTTAGAAAAGACCTCGCAGAATCTAAGTGAACGTTTTTCTTTAGGTGATGATTCGGTTAATTTATCAGATGTAATGATTGCTTCACAAAAATCAGGCATTGCAATGCAGGCTTCAATTCAAGTGCGTAATAAATTGGTCGTTGCTTATAATGACATTATGAATATGTCTATATAGCTTTAGATTGCTCTTAGTTTAATTTTGGTGGCGTCGCTGCTTCAATTTTGTATAGCCAAGCTAAAAGATCTGCCACCAATCGATATAGATTGCTGGGTATTTCTTGATCAAGTTCCACATTCATTAGTAGTGCAACCATTTCCTTGGATTCGTGCACAAAAACCCCGTTTTCCTTGGCTAATTCGATAATTTGCTCTGCAATTAAGCCTTTTCCAGTTGCAACAACTTTAGGTGCTTTACCATTTGCTTGATAAGCCAAAGCCACTGCGTTACGCATTTTGTTGGTTGGACTAGGATTTGTCATCAATTTGCACTGTTATTTTGTCCAATGCTGTTCCACTAGCAGCAAGAGATTGGCTTAAGCTATCGGTTGCAGATTTAACAGATGCGGCTGCTGCTGAGTCATTAACATTAACGCTCAATTGAGTATGATCGCCTTGTAAGCGTATTTTAACATGTACTTGTCCTAAATTAGGCAGTTGTAGTTTTAGAGATGTTTGCCAAACTGCATCAGATTCTTGTTCTGATGTTGTGGATGATTGCTTGTCTTGGTAATCTTCTTTAACAATATCTAACTGCATGGGTTGTCCTGGATACAGTTCACCCTGCCATGATAAGCGTTTGTTTTCTAAAGTGTCTAGCTGCTGGGCTATTAAGTTGTTGGCTGTATCAGTGGATGCAGTGTTTTGATTTTGCGGTTCTTGTCTAATTTGATCTAAATTTCGACTTCCTTCGCTCCATTGTTGTAAGTGTGATTCATAAAATACCCCGCTTTTTTCAATGGATTCGCCTAATTGTGTAGCTAAATGGGCAGGCTCTAATTCTTTGGTTGATGTTAATAACGGTGAGCTGCCATTAATTTGGGCTTTTTGATTACTGCTTAAGGCTAGTTTATCTAATAGTTGAGCGGTACTGCTTAAATTAACGGTTTCTGCAGAGCTTGATGTGCTGATTGAAAAATTAGGCTTGCCATCATTGAGTGATAATAAGGTTAATTGTATTTGATCGCCTACTTTAAAGCCCGCTGGTAGGCGCATCTGTAGGTTGCTGATTTGTGTGCCATTTTGAAGGCTAACTACGTTGTTACCATTGCTAAGTAATGAAAGTACTTGAGCTTGTATGGCTTTACCGATTTGAATCTGATCTAACTTAATAACGCCATCTTGGCTAGGCGCACCTGTGGCTGCAGTATTGCTTATTGGGCTTGGAGCTGCTACAGGGGAGTTGCTGCTTAGGTTTATATTGGAAACCATGGTCTTTAGCGAGTTTTAAGACTGGCTGATTCCTTTGTTTCTGTTCTGTTCCTATTATAAATTAGTGCAGATAGTTCATTTAGCCAAGGATCGGTAATGTCTTTAATGGCTTTGTCATTATCTAAAATACAGTGTAACAAATGAATTTTTTGATTTCGTAGTTCGCCGGATAATTTTGCAAGCCCACCTTCATTTTTTATGCTTCTGATTTGATAATCAATCCTATCTTCTAGGTATTGCATTTGTTGGTTGTCATTTTTCTTTGCGGCCTCAAGCATTTTTTGAGTAAAAAACAATATATTTTCATAGGCGGCTAGTGTTTGTTGGTTACTTAGCATGTTCACGCCCTATAATTAGTTGTGAGGCTATTGTTGATAAATTTATGCATTGGTTTTCCTTAACACTTTATTGTAATTATTAGGTATTCTGTTGAGTAATTTGAATTCAATGCTGAATCTGTTGCTAAATTAACAAGACTTTATGGGTATATTTCATTACAGAGATTAGTTAAAAAATAACTATTAAAGTTATTTTTAGTAATTAGCTGACGAAAAAGCCAAGGGGAGCCAAGTAATATTTAAGTTAAAAATATTATAATGGAAATTAATGGGGTTAATTTGTTGAGGAAAAGGCTAATATCTCCTGTACTAAAGATATTGAAGCTAAATTTGTCTTAGCTGGGTAGGGCTGATAGGGGTGTGGTGTAATAAGTAAGCTCTATATAGATAGAGCTTACTAAAGAGAGATATTTCTAGGCTTGAGATTGTAAAATCATGCCTGTAGCAGGATTGACTGGGTTATTACTTATGGTTTGAGCCATAACTAATGCTTGCTCGGTCGGCATTTGTCTAATTAATTCTTGATTAGCGGTGTCCATGATTTTAATGACAAGTTTGCCAGTGCTATTGTCTATATTAAAAGAAACCTTAGAATCAGTAGAGTTAGCGTAGTTATTAAGTGACTTAACAGCGTTATCAACAGATGAAAAGCTTGGTGGATTATTGCTGCTGCTAAAAGAATCTGTTATTTTTGCAGAACCAATAGTTGAAGATTGTATAGTTTGATTTATGCTGGGGAAAGTTGCTGGTGCCCCTGCATTATTAATGGCAGAAATGTTCATTTTATTACCTATATTTCCAAAATTAAAATGTAAGATACCGTTTGTTGTACAGATTTAGGAATTCCCCCTAAATTTTGAGCTAAAATAGCATAAAGAATTTATTTTGTCTAGTTTAAATTCATTATTTTTTATAATGATTCCGATGATTTGAATTAGATTGCATGCCCTATATTTCATGTCTATTTAAACCTTTGAATAATATTTGATATGAGATAATCAAATTTCAAGATGAGAGCTAGACTTCTAAGAGATTCAAAAAAATTACACAGTCATTGGTAACTATGTTTGTTGATTAGGGTATCTAGCTAAAATATTAACTGTTTATGCTCCAGTGGTTTTTAAGGACTTACTGCTTAAATGGTTTGTTAATTTTCTATTGGAGTATTTATGAATATTAATTCTGCAACGAGTGTTGGTTCATCCTCTGCTACACATGCCAGTAGTGGCACTAGTCCATGGCAACAAATGAAACAAAGCTTAAGTCAGTTAAGCGAAGCATTATCAAAAGGTAATGTAGATTCAGCTAAACAAGCTTTTAGTACTTTATCAGCCAATGCACCCAAAGGTATTAGCTCTGATCCAGACAGCGCATTATCTAAAATTGGTAAAGCCTTAGAATCTGGTGACGTACAGGCTGCTCAAGCAGCATTATCAGCTATGAAAGCAGGAAATTCTGATGCACCTGCAAAGCAAGCTCCCAAGGAAGTTACACCTCCGACCCCAGCCGCAAACATGGGTACGATGATTAATACAATGGCCTAACACACAAGCTTTAACCGCGATTTAAGCATCCTTGCCGATGCTTAAAGCTCGGGTTTCGATCTGTAAAACTATAGTGTGTAATGTATAGCATCATTTAATGTGGTCACCTAGTTAACCAAACACTAAAGGCAGCTTAGTTTTTAGGTTCTTGTTTTTGCTTGATCAGTTTAAATGTACTTTACATGATGAATGTTTAGTTGAAGCAAGTATCGGCTGATTGTTTCGAGTTGCACTGTCACCTATTGCTTAAGCTTGTAAAAGTTAAATGCAATGTCAAACAAACGCACATGGACAAAGAACCACTAGTGCTGCATTCCCATGCTAGGCAGTGTAGGGTGGTTAGTGATGTGGCTGTAGGCCGGAAAAAGCTTTATGAGTTAAGTTATAATTGAGTAAAGCATTTCCGGCATCTGCAGGGCTCCAAGTGCCGATAACGCGACTTTTCGCAGCGCTTGGGTGGTCTTATTCTGATCTACAGAGGCTTGACTTTGGGCAGTCAAGTTGGGTGGATAAAGTTTTTCTGCTCAACGAACAATCCGCAAAAGCTATAAGGCTGTTTGCACACCCTACATTTAACATTTACATGCTCTGCGTAAAGCACTCATATCGTTTTAGTGTTCCGTAACACTAAGTATTGGAGCGACCAAATCGTTATATCTTAGGTAGTGACAGGTCGCGATCTGTCACTTTATTACGATCGATCTCAGTATTTCCTCGTGTTTAATTTAACCAGCTACTAGTAGCGTAAACCTATCCAACGAATAAGAGCTTTTGTGGTGATTAGAAGTTATTTAGCTAATCCGAAATGCACCCACTAGTTCTTGTAATTGTCTTGCTTGGTCTTCTAGTGATTGTGCGGCCGCTGCAGATTGTTCAGCTAAGGATGCATTTTGCTGAGTCGCGTTATCCATTTGCAAAATCGCGAGATTTAGTTGATCTATGCCGGTGCTTTGCTCAGCTGATGCAGTGGATATTTGAGACATGAGTTCAGTCACAAGAGTGACGGCTTTTGATATTTCTACCATGGTTTTGCCAGCAATATCGACTTGATTAGTGCCATTCTTGGTGGTTAATACCGAGTTATTAATTAGGTCTTTTATTTCTTTAGCTGCCGAAGCAGAGCGTAGTGCTAATAAACGTACTTCACTGGCGACCACAGAAAATCCTTTGCCATGTGCGCCGGCACTTGCTGCTTCTACCGCCGCATTTAAAGCCAATATATTGGTTTGAAACGCTAAGCCATCAATAACCTCAACGATATCAATCATTGTGCTAGAGCTTTTAGAAATATTATGCATGGTATTGATGACTTCATTGACAGCTAATCCACCTCTTTCGGTTAAGCTTGAGGTGTTCTTTACCATGTTATTAGCGTCTTTTGCGTTCTCTGCATTTTGCTTTACTGTAGAAGCTAATTCTTCCATGGTTGAAGAATTTTCTTCCAAGCTAGACGCTTGTGCTTCAGTACGTTCCGATAAGTCTAAAAAGCCAGCAGCAATCTCTGAAGCTGAGCTATTAATAACGCTAACAGCGCTTATAATTTCATTAATTAGTAATAACAGGGAGTTGCGCGTTTCATTGATACCTTGAGCTGTAACACCAAATAGTCCAGAGTATGATTTATCAATACTTTGTGTTAAATCACCTTTAGCGAGCGCACTGGCTATACGACCAATGTCACTTAAGGCGAGCTCTGAGGTTTTATTTAAGTTATTTGATAATTCAGCTAAAGTTTTAGCATAACCTTGATGACGATTTTCATCCATGCGATAGCTAAAATCACCTTTGGCAGCGGCTTCTACTGATTGACTGATATCAGTAATAATAGCGTTTAAGTTTTCGCTCATATTAGCCATAGCAGCAGTAATACTTTCGTTATCGCCAGGGCGTTTGGTCAAATTATTATTTAAATGGCCTTCAGAAATTTGTCTTGCGACATGAGCTACTTCGTCCGGATTGCCACCGATCTTTTGTAGTAAGCCTCTATTTAAGGTATTAAGAGTAGTACTTATTTCTAAATCAAAACCGTTTTTGCCTTCTAGGTCAATTTGCTGCGTGAAATCACCTTTAACGATATGGTCAACATTATCTTGTAATTGAGTGATGATGCGGAGCAATTCATTCTGCATTAAATTGATAGCCGCTAAAAGGCTGTGATGATCACCTGAGTTAAGTGAAATTTTATTATCTAAATGACCTAAAGCAATTTGATTTGCAATGTCAGTGACTTCGCTGGGCTCGCCACCTAATTGGCTAATGATGCTATTGGCAATAGCGAAACCAAGAATCATAGAGCCGGTAAGAGATGTTAATAAAATAGCCAGCATTAACAGGTTGCCGCTATGAGTTTTTTCAGAGGCTAAAGCTTCATCTGCTGAGGTACGTTGGTTGATCATGGGTACAATTTGATCAATTACTAAGCGATGACTTTTATAGATTTGATTTAAGCGATTTTGAGCAGACTTAATAGAGGCTTGATCGGCTTTTTGAATAGCAGGAATTAGCTCTTTTAGGGCGATACTATAAAATTGAGAGGCGGATTTATAAGATTGCTCTAAAAGCAATGCCGACAATTCTTCAGATAAGCCTTGCTTTGTCCAATAGTCATGACGAGTTTCATATTCATCTTTTAATTGTTTAAATTTAGTGATTAATAGGTCTTGTTCTTTTTTATTAGGCGCATTGGCTAATTCAAGGCTGACTAAATAAGACTCTAATATATATTCTGGTGGCGGTAATATGTCAGCCACTAGGTCTTTACCTTGGACTATGCGTTGATATAGCGGGCTATTTATTTCTAATTCGCTAAGTGTTTTAAAAGACCATAAACCATAAGCACACAAGCTCATAGTAAAAATCGCAAATAAAATGATAAAACGTTTTTTGACTGTAAATCCGGTGATTATTTTATTCATTGATTGATTAACCAAAGTGGATAGATGGAGTGCAAATTTAGACTTTATTACTTAAATTATAATGGTTATTGCTGACAAGCAATGTCATAAGTACAAGGCATAATAGCCACTAATTTAAATTTATGATTTAATACCCACAATAAAAAAGTTTATGCAGCTCTATCTGATTTAGATTGGTTAATCCTACTGATCTCTTAGGCAATAGATACAATTTTTATTGTAGGGGCAACGGATCCTCGCCCAGTATTTAATCCGCGTTGTACTGGGCGAATCTTTCGCCACTACATTATCATGACCCGTTTATCAATTTTATCTATTTAATCAATGAAATGATAAACATTAACCCTGCTCATTACCTTAGTATTCTTACATGCATTAGGGAGTCCTAATGTGAAATCTAGTTTATTCCATTAATTGGCGAATCACTTTGACCACTAAACTAAAGCAATTAGTAATAAATCAATCACTCTTCGTATGCAGATAAGTTACTTTAAAAGAATTTTTTATACTCTGAGCATTCATCTAGCTATAGCCGTTATCTATGCCATGTTGGCTTTATTAAAGCTTCGTTATTTTGGTCAAGATTCACTGTTGATGCTATCCACTGGCTTTGCTGTAGCAGTGGTATTAATAGGCGGGTCTCGTTATTTTTGGTCACTTTTTGTCAGTGCAATGTTAGTTAATCTATATTGCCAAAATTCACTGGCTTTTAGCATTATTGTTGCATTAGGTTGTGCTTACACACCCTTGATGACTACTATTTTTATACGAAAATATGCGGTCTACAAGCAACAAACACTTACCCTAGAATCATTAACACCTATTAAAGTACTGGTTAGTGCCGCCTTAAGTTCTCTGATAGTAATGATATTTACTAGTAGCTTATTGATTCCGTCAAATTACATAGATACACAGTTCTTTTTAGCTTTTGTTTTGAAAAGCTGGATGGGTGATTTGTTAGGTATCATAGTTCTAATGCCATTACTATTAAATAGCTGGCATAAATTCAAAGCACCCAATGCCACGCATACTATCAAACATGCCTTAGAGACGAGTGTGGCCTTGTTGATCAGTTTTTTTGCGGGTCTTATCATTTTCTTTAAGGTCGGTCATGTCTACATCGCCGATTTATTTATATTTTCTTCAGCTATTATTGCTAACTTTTATTGGTTCTATGCAATACTCGCTTGGTGTACGCTCAGGTTAGAAAAATACCAAAGCAACTTAATTATTTTACTAGTGACTTTGATGGGCGCTATTGCCACTCATAATGGCAATAGTTATTTTGAATTAACAACTAACTCTATCAATATATTAATTACTCCCTTATCTGCTTATGTAACGTATTGGTTATATTTGATGGGTTACGCGACTATTGGCATGATTTGTAGTGATGTCATCTCTGAATATAAGGAGAAGCTTCAAATATTAAAAATTTTGAATCCACAACGTGCACAGAGTGTGACGGTGACTAATAAAATGTTTGATACCAGTCGCGCACGAATGTATGCCATGATCGACGATTTGCCCTTAGCTATTTGGTATAAGGATAAAGAAGGCAACATTATTGCAACCAACAAGACCTTAGTGAATTTATTGGGCTTTGATGATTTAACCTCAATCTTATATAAAAAAAATGCCCAGTTATTTTCTAAGAAGCTATGCACAATCTTTGATGCAGATGATGCTGAAATAATGATTAAAGGGCAACCTAAAACAACTGAGCTTAGTATCAATCAGGGAGGGCAGTTAAAGCATTTTCAAAGTACTGTTTTACCCGTCTTTGATGTTCTGGGACATGTCAACGGCTTAGTCGGTTATCAATTAGACATTACTGAACTCAAGCAACAAGAACTTGAATTAAGAAAGGCTAAAGAAGAAGCTGATCAATTGAGTTTATTAAAGACCCAATTCATTGCCAATATGTCACATGAAATTCGAACGCCCATGAATGGAGTGATAGGATTATCAACATTAGCATTAGATTGCACAGATTTTTCTGAAATTAGACAGTATGTACAAAAAATTAATCAATCGTCTTTAAGTTTAATGGCTATCTTAAATGACGTACTTGATTTATCTAAAATTCAAGAGCCTGGATTTTCTTTGGATAATAGAGCCTTTAAGCTTAATGAACTCATCGCATTACTTAATGCTTTATTCACTTTAACGGCACAACAAACAGGAGTGAAATTTTCTGTACAGTGTGATCAGCATGTACCCGTTTATTTATGCGGGGACGAATTAAGATTAAGACAAGTACTGATTAACTTACTGGGTAATGCTTTTAAATTCACAGAGCAGGGTGAAGTTAGTTTGATTATTCGCTGTGATCAATCAAATATTGAGCCTGTAACTAAACTACGTTTAAAGTTTAGTATTAGTGATACAGGGATCGGCTTATCAAAAGAGCAAATGGGTTTGATATTTGAACGATTTACTCAAGTAGATAGCTCGGCAACCCGTCGTTTTGGTGGTACGGGTTTAGGTTTAACGATCTCTCAAGGACTGGTGAGAGCCATGGGTGGAGAAGTTCAAGTGCAAAGCACGATTGGGCAAGGTTCTGTGTTTAGTTTTGAACTTGATTTTAAAGTCATGGATACCCCAATGCCGGTTATAGCAGCTGTCCCAAATAGTCATTCCAGTCAAGCCTTACAAACTAAACGTGTACTAGTCGTTGAAGACGATCGTATTAATCAATTGGTCACAGGCTTAATGTTAAAAAAGATCGGCATCGTTTATGATATCGCCGAAAATGGCGAAGTCGCTATAGATTGTATTAAGAATCAAGTCTATGACTTGGTGTTAATGGATATACAAATGCCAGTCATGGATGGTCTACAAGCAACCCAAGCAATTCGTCAGCTTGATGCTTATAAAAGCTTGCCTATCATTGCGATGAGCGCGGGTGTTATGTTAGAAGAAAAACAAGCCTGTACCAGTGCGGGGATGAATGGATTCGTGCCTAAGCCTATTAATATCGAGCAACTTACAGAAGAAATGCTGCGCTTGTTGAGTTGAGCTTTGCTGTTGCTTAGATCAGAAGCCAACCCCAGGGTTTGGACTCCATTGTTACTGAGTTGTTATTTTAATCGGAGTCCAAACCCTTGGGGTTGGTTTAATATGATTATGCTACACATTGATGGGATCGTTCGTAGGGGCGTATTGCAAACGCCCTATTAAAAATAATGCGTTTGCTGTAGCTTAAATCAGAAGCCAACCCCAAGGGTTTGGACTCCATTGTTACTGTGTTGTTATTTAATCGGAGTCCAAACCCTTGGGGTTGGTTTAATATGATTATGCTACACATTGATGGGATCGTACGTAGGGGCGTATTGCATACGCCCTTTTAAAAATACTGCGTTTGCTGTTGCTTAAATTAGAAGCCAACCCCAAGGGTTTGGACTCCATTGTTACCGAGTTGTTATTTAATCGGAGTCCAAACCCTTGGGGTTGGCTTAAAATGCTTTCTTTAAACATTACTACTATGGATTTATCGCATAAATGCTCGGTCGATACTACCTATGCCTTTACTTTTGCACTGTCCAATATTTTAATTTATCGTGAAGTTTACTAATAGTCAGTGGCTTTTCAATGAAGTCATTCATGCCTATTTCTATGCAATGCTGCTTTGCTTCATCTGTAACGCTAGCAGTTAAAGCGATAATGGGTTTCGCTTTGTATTCGGCAATATTACGTATTTCTAAAGTTGCCTCATAGCCATTCATCATCGGCATGTGCAAGTCCATTAAGATAATATCAAAGTTATTTTCTTCTAATTGCGATAACACCTCTAAGCCGTTATTAACTAGCACATAAGAAACTCCAAAATGATCTAATACTTTGCCGATGACTAATTGGTTTAAAAAATCATCTTCTGCAACAAGAATCCTTAATTGGTTCGATATTTCAATGGGCACAGGGAGTACAGTGTCAATGATTTCAGTTGAGACGTCATCTTCCTCGAGCTTAACTAAGGGTACAACAGGTAATACGAGTTCAAAGCTAAAGCAACTGCCCATGCCAAAGTTGCTGTCAATCTTAATCTCACCGCCCATCAAAGTGACTAAGTCCTGACTGATCACTAAACCTAAGCCCGTGCCTCCAAAGTTTCGACTATAACCATCGTCCAATTGACTAAATGGCTTAAATAATTTGGTTTGCTGCTCAGGGGTAATGCCGATGCCGGTATCTTTAACAGCAAATAATATTCTAGCGTTTGATTCGATAGATTCTAGTAGGCTAATACTCAACGTAACAGAGCCTTGATCTGTAAATTTGATAGCATTTCCGACCAGATTAATTAGCACTTGTCGTAAACGTAGACTATCACCTATCAAGATGCTTGGAACATTTTGATCTTTATTTAGGCTTAAATGTAGGTTTTTTGAGACTGCTGCGTTCAATAAAAGATAGTGCGTCGTACTGAGTAGTTCATCTAAATCGAAGGCTGCAGGCATTAGCTGAATACGTCCTGCTTCTAGTTTAGATAAGTCGAGTATGTCATTGATTATAGCGAGTAGATGGGTCGCTGCTGTGTTGATGTGTTGTACATGTGTACTGAGTTCTGTTGAGTTTTCTTCAAGCAAGGCTAGGTCTGATAAACCGATGATAGCGTTCATCGGCGTACGAATTTCATGCGACATATTGGCTAGAAATTGTGACTTGGTTTTTGCGAGTGTTTCGGCTAATTCTTTCGCCGCCAAAAGTTGCTCATCTTTATGTTTACGTTCAGTGACATTTTCAATGATTAAGATGAAGTAATTGGGCTGTCCATTGCTTAAATGAATTAGCTTGATGGTTAATTGACCCCAAACTTGCTCTCCATTTTTACGAACCTGTTTAATTTCTAGGGTTGTTGCAGAATCTTCCGATACCAACATATTGTTAATATTATCGACATAGGCTTTTTGATCTGTCGAATGAACTAATTTCTTAAAACGTATATTTATTAGGTCATCACGACTATACAAAAGAAAATCACAAAAGCTTTGATTGACCTCCATAATGTAACCGTTGATTGACATATTAACTACGCCGATAGGTGCATTATCAAAGCTAGTTTGAAAGCGCTGAGTAATGATCTCCAATTCTTGATCGCGAGTAATTAAGTCTAATGTTTTGGCAGAAGCGATTCGAACCGCTTGTTGTCTTGATTCTATTAAGATTAGTTCGGCTTTTTTAATCATCGTTATGTCTGTATGAGTTCCAATCATACGTAATGGATTGCCTTGTAGATCACGACTGACGACCATACCTCGACCTAAAATCCATATATAGCTTTCATCCTTGCACTTTAAGCGATATTCAACTCTGTAAATAGTAGCGGCACCACTTAGATATGAACGCATAGAGCTTGCTACCATGGCCTGATCTTCTGGATGTATGCGTGTTTGCCATTCTTGGTTAGTTGGCTGTATATCATCTTCTGCATAACCCAACATCTCTTTCCAGCGTTTGGAATAGACGGCATGATCTGTTTGTATATTCCAATCCCAAACGCCATCGCCAGAACCTTCTAAAGCAAATTTCCAGCGTAATTCGCTTTCTTGTAGAATGGCATTAGCCTGGTTGCGTTCGGTAAGGTCACGCCAGGCTACATGAAATAGTTGTTCGTTATCAATATTGATTAAAGTAAGCGTGACTTCAACAGAAACAAGTTCGCCAGTATAACGAAGGTGCTGCCATTCAAAGCGATGAAAGCCATGTTCATAAACAATATCATGTAGCTCTTTTGCAATATCTTTAGAGCTTTTGCCGTTTGCTTGAAATTCAGGTGAAATTTGCCAGGGACTTAAGTTCATCAAGGCATCTTTATTAGGATAAGCCAGAAACCTTAGTGTTGCCTCATTGCAATCGATGAATTTATCATCTTTGGCTCGTATCAGGAGTATAGGATCAGCCATTTTTTCGAACAGAATTGAATGCAAGTTCTGTTGAATAGTCGTATGACTATGCATTACACCATCGGACAGTGCAGTTACTTTGAGAGCTGAGCTAAGTTTTCGGTAAAATTTAGAGATCATCTTAAACTATTTACACTATCAGTGATGTTTGCATAATGGTTATTTTGACTTGGTAGTTCAATTGTTAAATCAATCAATATTGATTTGCTACCGTCTATAGCTGGCATTAAATAGGATTTTTTTTACATTGGGCAGTGACGCTTTATTGCTCTCATTCCTGGGAGGAGGTACGAATCCCAGTAGTCGAAACTACATTTACAATGTCAATATTAGCTCTATAAGGTAACTGCAAATACTTTTGCAACGATTGTTAGCTATGATATTAGCTGATAAAAGCAATAACTTAGGTGCTGTTAATACAAATTATATGTTGCACTTGACTGCTTGAGACTGTGCTTAGTACCAGTTAGTTATGATTCATTAAGATTGTATCATTCTTGATGGC
>Ga0194037_1002066_pt1 | contig 13789 bp, 12 predicted proteins | sample JunL306m_MetaG_FD_148653 | JGI IMG/M metagenome (GOLD analysis project Ga0194037, IMG submission 148653) | Anoxic zone freshwater microbial communities from boreal shield lake in IISD Experimental Lakes Area, Ontario, Canada - Jun2016-L304-6m | ecosystem: Environmental > Aquatic > Freshwater >...
ACATAACCTGCGCCGACACGGCCAAAATAAGGGGTGCCGGCTATACAGAATCTGTCACGTCAGTAGAGGATGCGGTGACAGATTACATCAGGAATTATCTGGTGACCGGAAAGCGTCTCGGTGATTGAGGCGCTTTCAGTGAACGCACTTCAAGCGGGCCTGTCCGGCCTCTTCTTTGCGGGTCGGCAGCATGCGATTGGTTTCATCCACAAAAATAAGCTTGGGCTCGTGCAGAAGCGCCTCGGCATTCTCCATGGTGACAAAGCTGGCGATGATGACCAGATCCTTGGGAGCCACCAAACGGGCAGCGGCTCCATTAAGACAGATCACGCCGGAACCGCGCTCCCCTTCAATAGCATACGTTTCCAGACGACTGCCGTTGGTAACATCCCAGACGGCAACCTTTTCGTACGAAACAATATCGGCTGCATCCATCAGATCGCGGTCGATCGTAACACTCCCCTCATAGTGCAGGTCAGCGCCGGTGACAGTGGCACGGTGGATCTTGCTTTTGAGCATAATTCTCTGCATGGTTATAACTCCTCTCCGAATACGGTATTGTCTATCAGTCTGGTTTGTCCAATTTTAACCGCCACAGCCAGCAGCGTCCCGCTGTCAGCAACCTCCAGCTCATGCAGCAGTTCCCCATCGCGAATTTCGATATAGTCAATTGTAGCAGCAGGTTCCTGTTCAATCACGGTACGCGCCTCGTGCAGCAATATGGCAACCGACCGCTCTCCTGCAGCAAACAGCTCTCGCGCCTGTTTGATGGCTCGAATCAGGCAGAGCGCGCTTTGGCGCTGATCTGACGACAGATAGGCATTGCGCGAACTCATCGCCAGACCATCCGCCTCACGCACTATCGGCATACCCACGATCTCAATCGGCAAATTGAGATCGGATGTCATACGCCGGATAACCGCCAACTGTTGATAATCCTTACATCCGAACAGCGCCACATCCGGGCGGACGATGTTGAAGAGTTTGGTGACGACCGTGGCCACGCCGTCAAAGTGCCCCGCACGACTGGCACCGCAAAGCGGCAGTGCCAGATCACGGACCGTGACACCGGTCTGAAATGACGGTGGATACATCTCGTTCGTTGTCGGGATGAATACGATGTCAACACCGCACTCGTTGGCAATCCGACAGTCATTCTCCAGGTCGCGCGGATAGCGGTCAAGATCTTCGTTCACCCCGAACTGAATCGGATTGACGAAAATCGAGAGCACCAGCACCTCTCCGCGTATACGCCCCTCGCGCAGCAGTGAGGCATGCCCCTCATGCAGAAACCCCATCGTAGGAACAAATACGATACGTCGTTCTCCGCGTTCCGGTGCGATGGCCAGCGCCTGCATCGCTATGATACTGTTAATTATTTTCATGAGAATGAATGTTCTTCCGTCGGAAACTGCCCTGCCCGCACCTCATCAACGTACTGCGTAACGGCAGCAGAGATAAGTGGCGCCAGATCGACATAGCGTTTAACGAATTTTGGAGAATATTTTTCACAGAGACCCAGGATATCGTGAATCACCAGCACCTGGCCATCACAGGCTGGACCGGCTCCGATGCCGATGGTCGGGATCGTCAATGCGGCACTGATCCGGGCAGCCAGCGCTGCCGGAATCCCCTCCAACACCACGGCAAAAGCACCGGCCTGCTCTACCGCCAGGGCATCCTCCATGATCCGCTCGGCCTGGTCATTCCGCCCCTGAACTTTGTAGCCACCCATACGGTGCACTGACTGCGGTGTCAGTCCGATATGGGCCATAACCGGAATATCAATGGCGGAGACCGCTCTGATAACGTGGGCCATACTGCTGCCACCTTCGACTTTGACGGCTTCGGCGCCCCCCTCCTTGATCATGCGACCACAATTACGGCAGGCATCCTCGATCCCGGTCTGGTAGGACATAAACGGCATATCGGCAACCAGCAACGCCTTCGGTCCGGCCCGCTTGACCGCCCGGACATGGTAGAGCATCTCGTCCATAGTAACCGGCAGCGTGGTATCGTGCCCCGCAAACACAACACCGGCAGAATCTCCCACCAGAATAATATCAACACCACCATCGTCAACCAGACGGGCAAACGGAAAATCGTAAGCCGTCAGAACGGTAATTCGTTGGCCGACCGGCTTCATCTTGAGGATATCCGGGATTGTTATCTTTTTACGCATACAGCTCCTTAAAAACAAAAAAAGCGCCGGAAGGCGCTTTGGAACGGTCAGACAGGCGGTGCAGTAACACAGCGTCTCTCTGTGGGTTTAAACCCTTCCGTCCCGGTTCGCTTCCGAATCCGTGCGGTATGGTGCGTACTCTTCTGCCTGAACGTGATCACCTCCCGAATCGGGTAGCCGTCACAGCAGCGGTGCAAAGTATCAAAGCCCTGAGAATTAATCCATATAATTATTACTAATGTTTTTCAACCGATTCGGCAGCTTCAGATCTGGCAGGTCAGACTCTTCATTGACTCAAGCTCTTTAACGACTTCAGCACTCTGAGCCCTGCGCATCTCCATGTTGTCGAACATTTCAGACACCATGGCGCTCACCGATTCCACCATCCGGCGAATCAGTCTGCCGTCATCCACCTGGCGGGATGTCGAGTTTACCATCTCATGAGTCATATCCTTGATCGATTCGATTGAACGGGCAATGCTGCGAGTAGCCTTGGCCTGGTCAGTGGATGCCGTAAAAATCTGGGCCGTCATTGAACTGATATCTTCCATCGAGCGTGCAACCAGCTGTACGCTGACAACCTGCTCCCGTGTAGCCTGCTTGATCTGTTTGGTCATTTCGAGTGAGCAGGTCGAACTGTCGTAAATCGCCGTGAGCGTAAGTCCGGTCGTATGCCCCAGATCAACCCCGCGACGAACAATATCACGGGTCGCCGTAATGTTGCTGGCAGCTATCCGGGATTCACGCATGATTTCTTCTATAATCGACGTAATTTCACCGGTAGAATGACCGGTTTGCAGCGACAGATTGCGGATCTCATCAGCAACGACTCCAAAACTTTTGCCGTATTCACCCGCCTGTGCAGCGATAATTGAAGCGTTCAGCGCCAACAGGTTGGTTCGTTTTGTGATATCGTTAATGACACTGACAATATTTTCTATGCGGGTGCTATTCTCCGCCAGGCGCTGAATCGCATCGAAGGAGAGACCAACCGAAAATTGAATCTCGTCCAGTGCCCCGATTGTATCGGCAACTACTGCCCTGCTCTCTTCTGCCTGCTGCTTAACTTGGTGTGAAACCTCGTGCGAAATAGCAGCATTTTGTTCTACGTTGCCGATGGTGCTGTGAATCTGTTCCATGGCTGATGCCGATTGGTGGACGATACCGGCCAGGTGATCCAGATTACGGGTAACTTCTTCAGTCGCAACTGAAATCTGATTGACGGCAGCACTGGTTTCCTCAACCGACGCCATCACCCCTTCCGAAGCGGACGCAATAATCGAAGTACCATCCGCAACCGAGTCAACCCCCTCTTGAAGCTGACCCACATTACGGGCATACTGATCGCGACTGGCCAGCAAAAACCTGAACGAATTCTCCATCTCGGTGGTAAGCGTATCAATCGATGTCAGCAGATTGATACGGGTAATCGCCGAGGCGACCTGATCCGCAAAAAGCATGATCGTGTCTACATCGGAGTCATTCAGGGCACGATGACTATTCTTGTTGTCAAATGCAAAGATACCGATCGACTCACCTTTAACGACGATCGGGCAGAGAATAAAGCTTTTCGATCTAATCGGCGGTATATTATCGTGCGGTGGTTTCAGATGATAATCTCCGGGATACCGTGAAATATCATCAATAAGATACAGCTTGCGCTCGGCAAAACATTTATAGATGACTCCAATGCTGGGGTTGAGCGGCAGCTCTACACCATGTGTATCAAAGCCCTCCGTCCCCACAGCGACGACAAACCGCAGAGATTTTTTACCATCCGCCATCAGAATATTGACCCGTTCATAGCCCAGTACATCATGCAATCCTTCTGCACAGAGCATCAGGACTTCTTCCAGGTTGAGCGACTTCTGGATTCTGCTGCTGATCTGATGAAAATTCTTGATGTTCCTGTCCAGAACCTTGTAGCGGTTTTCAAAGATCTCTTTCTGGGCGCCTACCTCACGATGAAGTATATCCAGTTCGGCAGCGCGTTCGAGCAGCTCATCACCGTTTTTCCCGATCAGAAACCCCATGGTTGCCAAAACGAGCGCTGTTCCGCCACCCATATAATTATAGAGAGCAAGATGTTCACCGTCCCTGATGATGTCTTGAAACATCTGAGTCATGAAATTCAGGCGGGGATCATAAAAAAAGAGCAGTCTGGTCGCAATCCAGCCTATTGGTGCGCCGACACCGAGCAAAAAACCACCGACAGCAAACAGTGTCGATTTTTTTTTCATGAAGATTCCCTTGCCATGCAACCCTGGCACTACTGCCGGGCAGTCAATCTAGTATCAATTGAGTGGTAGATTTCATCCATAACCTTCTCTGCGTCTTCACTATTGTAGGCAATAATATTTTTAAGATGCATATAGGAATCGAGGTCGATCTTGTCAAAGGTGAAGGCAAGGCCGCTTTCAATACTGCGTGAAACCCTGCCACTGAAACCGATTGTGATCTCCGGCACTGAACCGGTTAATGCAATGACGATTTCGACGGCCTGCCCCTCCGCCAGACGTTCGGCAGTATTCACAAACATGCCGGTCATGCTGAGGTTTTCGACCTTGCCCTGAAATTGATGATCAACAGCAGTAATTGTCGCAATTACATTAAAAATAACCCGTGAAAATTTGCGGTTGCTCATCCGGCACCTCCGACAGAACTACTGTAATTCAACGTTACTACCACTCAGGCCTTACCGGCCGAACCAAGCACCGCTTCGTTCTTGTGTTTAACAAGCTTGACCAGTTCCTTGCGGGCTTCACCCAGATACTTACGCGGATCAAACTCTTTGGGATCTTTGGCAAAATACTCCCGGATTTTGGCAGTAACCGCCAGGCGTCCATCCGAATCAATATTGATCTTGCAGACAGCACTGGCGGCAGCCTGACGCAGTTGCTCTTCAGGTACTCCCAGAGCACCTTCCAGATTCCCGCCATACTGATTGATCAGAGTGACGTAATCCTGCACCACTGAAGATGCACCATGCAGAACAATCGGAAAACCGGGAATCCGCTTTTCGCATTCGTCCAGAATATCGAAACGTAACGGAGGAACCGGCTCCCCCGCTTTGAACTTGTAGGCACCGTGACTGGTGCCGATCGAAATTGCCAGAGAATCGACGCCGGTCTTTTTGACAAACTCCTCCACCTCTTCCGGCTTGGTATAGGAAGAGTGCTCAGCCGATATTTCATCTTCAATTCCTGCCAGCACGCCAAGTTCGGCCTCAACACTGACATCGAACTGATGCGCATATTCTACAACCCGGCTGGCAAGGGCCACATTTTCTTCAAAGGGAAGATGCGAGCCGTCAATCATGACGGAAGAGAAGCCGCTATCGATACATGATTTGCACAGCTCAAAGGTATCGCCATGGTCCAGGTGCAGACTGATCGGAATGTTTGACCCCGCTTCACGAGCCATCTGAACCGCACCCATCGCCATGTATCGCAGCATGGTTTCATTGGCATAGTTGCGGGCCCCTTTGGAGACCTGAATGATTACCGGGGAGTTTGTTTCAACGCAGGCGGTGACAATCGCCTGCAGCTGTTCAAGGTTATTGAAGTTATAGGCCGGAACAGCGTACTTGCCGGCCATCGCCTTGGCAAACATCTCTTTGGTATTGGACAGCCCCAACTCACGGTAATGAACATTCTTTTTTTCCATTTCGTCCTCCCCGGATGATGATGAATTTTCGGACTTCCCGACACTCAGATGCAGGATAATCCGGCACATATGCGGATATACATACCATGCAAGCATGTCAGAATCAATGCGTATTTAGAAGGTCTGATGCCGGAGGAATTCCGTTTTCAGGCAGGAGAATCAAGGGGAATCGTAAACTGCTATTTATCTCTTGTTTAACGGCCCCTCGCGTAATCGTTCACTGTCAGCTCCCGGCTGTGGCGTGGCATCTGCTCAGGGGCAAAATTAACAATGCCCCACGCCAGAATCTCAGGACAGGAAACCTGTGCCAATTCGGCAGGCGGGTTCAATCCCAGAAAACGGAGCACTTCAAGAAGCAGCGCTTCTTTCCGTGCAGAAACAGCTGCCAACTGGAATGAAACCAGATGATCGCGCTTGCTCAACTTGGCGCCCTTCGGTCCGGTCACCAGTGGCAGATGACAGTAAGCAGGCTGAGGATAGCCGAGCAACCGCTGGAGGTATATCTGCCGGGTGGTCGAGTCCAGCAGGTCGTCGCCGCGCACCACCTGTGTCACTCCCGCCAGATAATCATCCACAACAACTGCCAGCTGATAGGTAAACTCGCCTGTTCCCCGCCTGACGGCAAAATCGCCGCAGAACAGGTCGAGTCGCTGGCAGACCTTTCCGCTGCGCTCATCCGTAAAACAGATTTCACTGTCATTCACGACCAGTCGCCACGACCGGATAACGGCAGCAGCATGCGGCAGACCGCTCCGGCAAATGCCGGTGTACGGAATGCTGCCGTCATCTGCTGCCGGAGCCGACGACATCATTGCCAGCTCCTTACGCGAGCAGCAGCAGGGGTAAAGCATCCCCTGCTGCTGCAATTCGTCAAATGCCTGTTGATACTCTTGTAAATGCAGGCTCTGCCGGGCAACGTCGCCATCCCACAGCAAACCGAACGATTCAAGCGTCCGCAGAATATCATCAGCTATGCCGGGCACCTGGCGCGGAGCATCGAGATCATCAAGACGCACCAGCCAACGCCCGCCAGCCCGCTTTGCCATCAAAAAACTTCCGACTGCCGCCACCAGTGAACCGCTATGCAGGGCACCGGTCGGAGATGGTGCAAATCGACCGGTTACCAGACGTTCCGCAGTGCCACTCACGGAACGCAACCTGTCATTTTCCAAAGGAACAGCAGTAATCCGTTATAAGCAATACTTTCAACAAGAATACGTTATTGGCCGGTATTTCAAAGGTCTCTCCGGTACGCACCTTCTTCCAGCCGCGCTCCCCCTGTATCTGCCACTCCAACTCTCCCGAGATAACCTCGATGCTCTCGGCAACATCAGCTGAAAACTCGTAATCACCCGGCTGCATGACCCCCAGCGTTTTCCTGCTGCCATCGGCGAACAGCACCGAACGGCTGGTTACCTGACCGCCAAAAAATATATTGGCCTTTTTAACAACGGTGACATTGGTAAACTCCGACATTTTGACCTCCAGAAGGTATAGTATTTCGACCGTTATACCTTCAGGACACACATCGAAGCAAATAAAAAAACCCACTGCAGAAGCACAGCGGGCTTTTATAACGTATGGCTGAAAACAAACGGACTAGTTAAATGTTCCCCGCAGAATATTGGCATGCCACATTACCGTTGTTTGGCGCGTTGACGGGGACTCGACCAGATCCGGTATAATCGTCGGAACGGCAATCCTGATTCGGCCGTTATCGATCTGCGCCAATGCACGGGCTGACTTTGCCATACCATATGCGGAACCGGCCAGCACACCTACAGCAGCGCCATAGCCAATGTTCTCCAGATGATCAACCGGCTTTTTGGTAAAGGCCATAAAAGCTGCTCCTACAAGCGCTCCGATACCGGCACCGTAAAAAGCATCTTCAAATACTTCACGCAACGTATTATCGGATGCGTACGAGGATGATGCCGTAGCAAGGAACGTGATCAGCATCGCAACAGCTATACTCTTCCTGAAATTATTCATCTGCAGGTACCTCGTTGAGAGTGGAATGTGCAGGCTGGTGCTATTAATGAGCAATAAGCAGGCCAATACTACGCCGGCGACCGGCAGAGAAGCAGTAACTATCTGTATATCAAGTGGTTGATTCATTTTCTACGAGAGCTGTGCGGCAAAAAAAATATTAGGACCAGGTCTCACCTGCGGGCATTTGTTGCATTTATGCCACATCTGGCCGGTCGTTTGACGTATTCACCCTATCAACAAAAGCAAGTTCATCTTCCCGGCTTATGACCATGCCATCCAGTCGAGCCTGCAAAAGTTGATCTCTGATACGCTTGAACAGCGGGCCGGGCGTAAGTCCATGTGCAAGCAGATCATCGCCGTCCAGCAGTGGAACAACATCACGCAGCTTTGTTAAATAGAGCGACACAAAGCGCCTGGTCTGCTCGCTGTTGACACGTGATGCCAAATAGAGCAGTACTTCCAGCGAGAGGCCACTGAACCAGCCGTAGATTTCACTGTTGGCCACATCCGGTTTACGTTTAAGCCGTAATTTGATCAAACCCACTATGTGATGAGCCTGACTACGCTGCTGATGCAGGCGGACTGCCATACGTTCCGGTATGGCCAGACGCAGACAGGCTTCTCCAAACTCGTTATGCCGTAAACCATCACACAGTGCCAGAAACCAGACCTGCCAGGTCTCGCAGGGATCGTCCAGAAACAGTAACCGAAACCAGGCCATCACCTGTCGGGTTTCCAGGAGAACCTTTTGTGAAGCAGGGACCAGCCTGAGAGCCGGATGAATGGACGGCAACAACCCCAGAGCCGAGATACGCTCAATTGCCGCCACCGGCTCCTTTTCGCGCATGATTTGCACCAGTTCGTTAAACAGGCGAGTGCCCCCCAGTTTATCGAGCATCTGCATGCGTACTGCACCGCGAATAAGGCTCTCGGTCTGCGGCGCAATATGAAAGCCGAGCCTTTGTTCAAAGCGGACTGCTCGAAACATGCGGGTAGGATCTTCTACAAAGGAGAGACTGTGCAGCACACGTACTACCCGCTCCTGCAGGTCCTGACGTCCACCGTAGTAGTCGGTCAGAGAACCGAAGTCAGACGTATTAAGACAGACCGCCAGAGTGTTTATTGTAAAATCCCGCCGATAGAGATCGTGCCGCAGTGAAGCCCGTTCCACCGTCGGCAGCACGCCGGGCGATTCATAATACTCCAGACGCGTACTGGCGACATCAACCTTGCCTCCATCGGGAAAAACGATTACCGCCGTACCAAATGCAGTGTGAGAACGTACCCGGCAGTTATGACGACGAGAAAATTGTTCCGCAAAGTGGATTCCGTCCCCCTCAACCGTCACATCAATATCCAGATTGGGAACTCCCAGAATCAGATCTCGAACAAATCCACCGACGGCGTAGATCTGCATTCCCAGTTCATCAGCGGTCTCGCCCAGCAGACCCAGCAGCTGTACGGCTGCTTCCGGCAGGTGTCGTTTGATGAGATCGGTAACCGAACGTTCCCGGGATGCGTCACGCATGACATCAATGTCGTAGACAGCCTCCTGCTGCCAGCGACTGCCACCAAACGCCAACCGCATGATATCGGTACGCGTTACGGCCCCCACCAGGCGCTCCCCTTCAAAAACCGGCACGAAACGGCGATTTCTGATGACCATATATTCCTGAATCTCAGCTGACGGTGTCTGCGGAGTCGCCCGCATAAACTCGGTCTGCATGTAATCAGTCACCACAGAGTCACCCAGACCGTGGTAGAGCGCCTTTTCTACCGTCTTGCGAGAAATGACACCAATCATCTGTTCACCGGACACGACCGGCACAGCATTACAGGAGTAACGGGTCAGCATTTCGAGCGCACCGGCCACCGTAAGCGTGTCCGATATGGTCTTGACCGGAGTGGACATGATCCCTGCTGCGCTGAGACCGGTATGCGCCAGCAGGTGCACCTGTTCGTCAAGTTGCTCCAGGACCTCACGCAACGAGGCATTCCGGACTGTGGCAGACGCTGCGGCAGCATGACCGCCACCGCTAAAGATCTTCATAAGCCGGGCGACATCAATTTCGGGAATCCGACTGCGCGCCACCAGAAAAACTGATCCTTTCATCTCCACTACGCACACCAGCACGTCCAGATTCTGAATATCGCGCATCAGGTGAGCCAGAGAAGCCAGGTTGGGAACATACTCACTGGCAGTTGCGCAGGCAATTGAGACAATCGATCCATTAACCGGAATTGTTTTCAGGGAGGAGAGCAGCTGTTTTAGAATTGCCATCTGCTGACGGTTGAAGTCCGGCTTAAGCGCATCGGCTACGATGGCCAGATTGGCACCCTGCCCCAGCAGCCAGCCTGCTGCCTGATAATCATCCGGCGTCGTCGCCGGTAATAACAGGTGACCGGCATCATCATGAATGGCAAGCAGAATGGCGGTGGCCTCGTGCGGGGTAATTGAGATGGAGCGCTGCATCAGCAGACCGGTCAGTAGTGTTGCCGAAGAGCCGCCTGAGCGCACGATACCGCCGCTGGCCGGGATGCTCTCTTCGGTCAGCGGATGATGGTCATAGATGTCAATTTCAAGGCCGGGACGATCAAGTATTTCGGCGAAGCACCCAATGCGGGCAGCCTGCCGGCAGTCAACAATTATCAGGCGGGCAATTGATGCAAGATTGATATCTTTGGCGCGGGTAAAATGTGGCAGCCCCTCGGGATAACGGGCCAGAAACGTGCGCACCCCCTTTTCCTGCGATCCTGAAAATGCCAGCAGCGCATCAGGGTAGAGTCGTGCTGCAGCGATCATAGCCCCCAGACAGTCAAAGTCGGCGTTGGTATGTGTTGTTATGACATCCAGGCCGCTTGTCAATCGATCTTATCCAGTATCATACGCAGCTTGACCTGATCATCTGGATCGAAAACAAAAAAACCAATTATCAGGTTGCCATGTTGGTCAGTTACATAATGTACGCATCTGCACATAACACGCAGATAGATCACTTCAATATAAATCTCTACCGTTTCAAGTTCATGCGGCATACAGGTAGGCACACCTTCAGGAGGGACGGAAACTTTGAAACCTTGCGAGGTTATATCAATAACATGTGCTTCCGTTTCATGCTTGTCCGGAAAAACCAGCAGGACTTTGCTTAAGTCCTGATGCAATAGACCGGCATCATATCGTTCCGCAATTCTTCTTTCCACAATCAGCCTCCTCAAAATGAATTCCCAAGCACGCAAAAAATCCTGTGCTTTTGGAAGTACCGTAACTCAAGTATCTGCCGTGTGCAATTTATAATTCATTTATTCAGATGTACAAGAAGCTATTTCGATGCGAAATTCGACATTTTTTCCGTTGCTTTCAGTCGTCTTCATTTCAGATGCTTAGATTGTTTTCCTGACGTTTTATTGTCTTCAGCACAGATCACGCCTGCTATGACGACTGACCGCTTCCGGCTTGATATCCCAGATATCTCGGGCGTATTCGGCGATGGTACGGTCACTGGAAAACTTGCCCATTCCGGCCGTATTCAGGATTGAGACACGGGCCCACTCGAAAGGGTGCCGGTAAAGTTGGTCAACCTGGTCCTGACAGGTAATATAGGAAGCATAATCGGCCATCAGAAGATAGGTATCAATCCCTACCAGGGCATCCACGATCGGTCTGAAGATGCTGCTGTCGCCCGACGAAAACGTGCCGTCACTGATCATATCGATAGCCTGCTGCAGCTCGCGGTTGTGTCGATAGTAATCCTGCGGGTGGTAACCGGCCTTTTTGAGACTGTTAACCTGTTCGGCCGTCAGTCCGAAAATAAAAATATTGTCGCGGCCGACCTCCTCCATGATCTCGATATTGGCGCCATCCAGAGTGCCGATGGTCAGAGCCCCGTTCAGTGAATACTTCATGTTTCCGGTTCCGGAGGCCTCTGTGCCTGCGGTGGAAATCTGCTCGGACAGATCTGCAGCCGGGAAAATCAACTCGGCCAGGGATACGTTGTAGTTCCCTAAAAATACGACCTTGAGCAGCTTGCCAACCACCGGGTCATTGTTGACGACGCAACCGACCGAGTTGATCAGTTCGATAATCAGTTTGGCCATATAATAAGAAGGCGCTGCCTTGCCGCCGAAGATAACTGTACGCGGCGCCAGGTTGATGCCGGGATTGGCCTTGATGCGGTTGTAGCGGGTGATAACGTGCAGTACGTTGAGTAGCTGACGTTTATATTCATGAATGCGTTTGGTTTGACAATCGAACAGAGAATCGCAGGACACTTCAATGCCGTTATGCTCGCGGATATAGTCAGCCAGCTTGCGCTTGTTGGCGCGTTTAACCTCCATCCAGAGTTGTTGGAATTCGACCTGTTCCGCCAGGGGAACCAGCTGTTTCAATTCATCCAGATTAGTGACCCAGCCTTCACCTATCCGGGATGAAATCAGATCTGACAGCCAGCGATTACAGTATTTCAGCCACCGGCGCTGGGTGATGCCATTGGTCTTGTTGTTGAAACGCTCCGGCCAGAGTTCATAAAAATCATGGAACAAATCGTCTCTCAGAATCTGGCTGTGCAGCGCCGATACGCCATTGACCGAGTGGCTGCCGATAATAGCCAGATGGGCCATGCGCACACTTTTGTCACCATCTTCTGCAATGATCGACATACGCCGCAGACGGGCAGTATCGCCGGGAAAACGGGCGTAAACCTGCTGCAGGAAGAGTTCATTGATCCGGTAAATAATCTGCAGATGGCGTGGCAGAATCCGTTCAATCATCTGCACCGGCCACTTTTCAAGCGCCTCCGGCAATATGGTGTGATTGGTGTAGGCAAAAGTACGAACGGCAAGTTGCCAGGCATCTTCCCATGCGAGCAGTTTTTCATCAAGGAGTATCCGCATCAATTCAGGGATTGCAAGAGTGGGGTGGGTGTCGTTCAGCTGGATGGCGACTTTTTCAGGCAGCAGGGTCAAGTTGTCATGTTTTTTGGCAAAGCGGTAAAAAATATCCTGGACCGTGGCAGAGGAGAGAAAGTATTCCTGGCGCAGGCGCAGCTCCTTGCCTTCAGCCATATGGTCGGCCGGATAGAGCACTTTTGAAATATTTTCTGTACGCATTTTGGATTCGACGGCACCGATATAGTTGCCCTGATTGAACGAACCAAGTTCAAAGTCACGGGTCGACTTGGCACTCCAGAGACGCATGGTATTAACAGTCTCGTTGCCGTAGCCCGGCACCGGAAAATCGTAGGCCAGCGCCATGACATCAGTCGTATCAACCCAGGCAAAGCGCCGCTGTCCTTGCTGGTCAGTTGTTTCAATAACCCGCCCCTGAAATTTTATCGGGTGCAGGTGTTCCTGACGATCAAACTCCCAGGGGTTGCCATAACGCAGCCAGTTGTCCGGATACTCCTGCTGGCGGCCATCAATAATCTTTTGGTAGAACATACCGTATTCATAGCGAATTCCATATCCATAGGCAGGCAGACTCATACTGGCCATCGAATCGAGAAAACAGGCTGCCAATCGCCCCAGACCGCCATTTCCAAGTCCGGCGTCCCATTCTTTTTCCTGAAGTTCTTCAACATCAATTCCCATCTGCTTGAGCGCCGTCTGCCACTCCTCCATGATGCCCAGGTTGATCAGGCAGTTACCAAGAGTGCGCCCCATCAGAAATTCCATGGAAATATAATAGACCCGTTTGGCGTCATGAATATAATACGACTGCTGCGTGTCAAGCCAGCGGTCAACCAGCACTTCGCGTACAGCGTAGGCCAGGGCCAGGTAGAGATCGGCCTTGGTCGCTGAAAACTTATCCTTGACCAGCGTATATTGCAGATGCCGCAGAAAAGAGCGCTGCAGATCAGCAGCGGTTGGTTTAGACCTGTTGGCGGGAGTGCTATCGGCTACTGGCATGGTCTGAATCCTTTCACGTCAGAGATGAGTGCCGCCGAACTATAA
>Ga0194037_1002067_pt1 | contig 13788 bp, 12 predicted proteins | sample JunL306m_MetaG_FD_148653 | JGI IMG/M metagenome (GOLD analysis project Ga0194037, IMG submission 148653) | Anoxic zone freshwater microbial communities from boreal shield lake in IISD Experimental Lakes Area, Ontario, Canada - Jun2016-L304-6m | ecosystem: Environmental > Aquatic > Freshwater >...
ATCAACAGGGCTTGCCCACCACCGATCCAAGCGTTGTTGTAAAGCCAGATGCTGCTGGTAATTTAGGGGCTTTAATGCCCTTTGGGGAGCATAAAGGCTCGGGTTTAGCCATAGCCTGTGAATTGCTGGGGGGTGCATTAACTGGGAGCGGCACTTGGAAGCCACCGAAAATAAAAAAACGTGCTATCTGGAATGGGATGTTATCGATTTTGATCAATCCCGTTAGTATGAGCTCAAAAGAGCAATTTGAATTAGAGACAAACTCATTTATTGATTGGGTATATCAAAGTCCAGCTAACGAGGCTGGTGTCCCGGTGATGCTAGCTGGCGAACCCGAACGAAAAATGATGGCAATACGCTTGGCAGATGGCTTTGAAATTGACGATAAAACTTGGCAAGATATTTGTGAGGCAGGGAAAAAAGTTGGGGTTAACTTAAACTAGAGATCAACTCATCCAACCGCCTGTGAATGCCATGTCATATCCAAGCAATTCCACTCCGAACCACAGATCTCGGTGCCTATGCCACACCAAAAGCCAGCACCTTAAAGGCATTGTTTCTGCTGTTGTTCTAGCTCATTTTTAAAGCCTCTAACTCGTAGGTCCCACTTTCGAGGCGTGCTGGGCAGGCCATCACCAGGAAACTATTGAGCAAGCTTGGGTGGCTGCTTTCCAAGAGGCGGGCAGGGCATCACAATCTCAGGATCAACGCCTAAAATCTTTTCATCTTTGCCTGAATAGCTTACTCTGGACAAGAGATCTCGAATCAGATTTAAGTGGGTATGTTTTTTACTGTTTGCAAGTACAACAGTCCATGGCGCTTTTTCCGTACTAGTCTTAGCCAACATCAGATCACGCGCGACGCTATAGTCATTCCATTTATGCTGAGCCTGCTGATCAATAGGACTAATTTTCCATTGCTTTAATGGATCTGTCTTTCTGCTTTCAAGTCGTACTGCTTGCTCTTTTTTATCAATGTCAAGGTAGTACTTAATAATCTGAATGCCTGAGTCGACTAGTAAACCCTCAAATTCATTAACCGAGCCCATGAATTGCTGATACTGAGCATCAGTACAAAAGCCCATGACTTTTTCAACGCCTGCGCGGTTGTACCAGCTACGATTAAATATGACGAATTCACCTGATGATGGAAGTTCAGCCACATATCTTTGAAAATACCATTCACCTTCCTCGCGGGAGGAGGGTTTACCTAGAGCTACTACATGTGTTTCACGTGGACTCAGATACTGAGTAATGCACTTGATGGTGCCATCTTTTCCGGCAGTATCACGGCCCTCTAAGATTACTAATAGACGCAAACCACTAGAAATAATTTGACGCTGTAGCTTAACTAATTCAATTTGCAATAGCCTAAGCTGAGCTTCGTAATCAGACTCGTGATTAAGCTCTTTTGAATCCTTACTCAAAGATTAGGCTTCACTAGGTGGAGTAGTTGGAGCCGGCGTTTTTTTGGCAGAAGATTTCTTTGAGCTAGTTTTTTGATGGTCGTATTCTTGCTCATAAGCACACTCTTCTAGTAACGAAGTTAAAAAGGAAGGCTTTGATCGTAGGGTAAATCAATGCGTTATACAAGTATTTATGACAGTTTTAAGAATAAATTTGCATTGAAATCCGTTTTTATTCTCCACTCTAATTCCTGCACCCTCCAATAACTATCAAATTTGACAATTATTTTGTTGTTTAACTCGACAAATCTAGTGGTTTCCCTGATGCAGGCTCAATATCAAAGCGTTTATGCTAATTCCATGGCTAGTGTTGACGACTATTCTAAATTTAGTATTTTTATAACTTATACGGAAACTTAATAATGAGAACAAAATTTATGGCGACGATGATCGTATTGTCAGCTATCAGCGCTTCAGTACTGGCGGAGGAAGTGAGTGGGGCAGCCAGCGAGGCCACTATTGCAGCTCAAAATGCAATCTTAAGCAATAGTACAAATGGTAAGGGATATGGCCCACAATCGCCGCGTGACTTGAACTCTAAAATTGGTTCAAATAAACGGCTTTTCAATTCTGCGCCTGCCTACCAGAATCTGAATCTCTGTAATATTCATATGCATAAAAATGCAGAGCATAGCGGCGGGGAGTTCACACAATTTGCTGGATATGGAAGTGGGTACAAATATGTAGGTAAGCTTTCTGCTTCTGAGTCTCAGCCTTTAGCTCAACAAGTCTGCAAAAATGAGCATGGCAGCCTTTCGGTTGGCGACACAATTGAGGTTCACTATGTGCATAGTTCTGCGCAGGTGAAGCCCGGACCGACTTTAGGCTCATGCTTGAGCGAGTCGCTTAGCAATCCCCAACTGCGAGTTGAGGCACAAGTTTATGTATTAGTAAATGATCCTGCGGCACTAGACTTTGAATCACTTGCAAAAACAGGCGAACTCAATGGATATCAACAAGCATTAAATATGCCTAAAAATGCTGGCGTACCAGTTGGATATGCAGGCTCAACCACAGGCCCTTCTTATAATGAAAAGGGATCTCCATTACAGGTTTCATGGAATGTTTATCCCAAGGTTTTGAAGGTGAATACAGAAACTGTTGGCAAATGGTGCGCTGAAAATATGTTCAAAGAAGATCACGCCCATGGAGTAAGAAATCTAGTTAAGGATCCTGAACTTCTCTCAAAAATTCAATAAATGATTTCACCAAGACTTACTTAAACCACCTTCGGGTGGTTTTTAGTTTGACCAACTGCTTTGGATCGGTAGCTGCCTCTCATCTCAGATCATGTTTTGTCGGTTAACACGATAAATTGATAAGTTAAACCACTTGAGCAACTGGGGGTGACATCCCGGCTCCATGTAATTCCACTCAACGCTGCAGATCTTAGTGTGTATGCCACGCCTAATCTAAATAGCCTGAAACTATGGTTTAACTGATTGTTTTAGCTCATTTTTAAAGCAAGTAGGGCGTAGCTTGATCTTTAGGCATGATCAGGCTACATTGGATGACAGCTTATAGGCAGGCAATTCTTTGGGAAATACATGAAATCTAATATATACATTAAGTTCATTACTTGCATATTTGGACTGTTAATGTCATCTGTACTGGTGGCTCAAACGTATCCAAATAGAGCGATTACTCTGGTCGTTCCTTTTCCACCTGGTGGCGCAACTGATATCTTGGCTCGAGTGTTATCAGAAACATTGCCTGCGAAGCTAGGTCAACCAGTCATTGTTGAGAATAGGCCAGGAGGTTCCACGATTATTGGAGTCATGTCTTCATTAAGGGCTCCACCAGATGGTTACACTGCCTTAGTGTCGGCTAATAGTAGCTTTACAGTACTTCCTGCCTTGAAATCTAATTTGCCCTACGACGTTGATAAAGATCTATATCCAATTAATTTATCAGTCTCTACCCCACTGGTATTAGTGACGTCAGTGAATAAACCATATACCAAATTATCTGAGTTAATTGCTGAGGCAAAAGCGAAGCCTAAGACTTTAAGATATAGCAGTTATGGGCCAGGTACATCACCACACTTAGCATCAGAGATCTTTGCAAGCGCCGCACAAATAGATGTTGAGCAAGTTCCATACAAAGGAAGTAGCGACTCAATTTTTGCAATCATAAGAGGGGATGTTGACTTTGGCTTAGAAACAATTCCTGCGGCTATCGCTCAAATAAAGGCTGGGAAACTAAGGGCCTTAGCAGTGACTTCTTTGACGCGCTCACGATTTCTGCCAGAAGTTCCTGCCTTAGATGAATTATCTTTATCTTCAGCTCGTTACCTCACCTTTTATGGGGTTGCAATTTCTTCCTCTGTGCCAAAACCCATTACCAGTAAGCTAGCAAAAGCAGTAGCTGATGTGATGGGTATGCCAGAAGTTAAAGAAAAAATGGCTATGCAATCTCTTGATATTGTGAATGAAGGTCCTGAGGCAATGGCTGCATTTATAAATGCAGATATCACTCGTTTTAAATCCTTAAATAAACGGTTAAATATTCAATTAGAATAATTTTCCCAGTGAGAGTCGATCTATAATGAGGTATTCAAGTCTGGAAAATCAAAGACTTGGCAGGTTGATAAACTGCCGTACCCCCATAATGACTTAACAGTAGAGTTCTTGAAATAAGTTTTACTAAGCCACCTTCGGGCCATTTTTACTTGTGAAGCTAGGGTTATTGCTCATATAAGCTGAGCAACTAAAAGAACAAACTGAGTTTAGTTATCTATGGGCATCAGGAAGATGCAAGGGGGCAGGGTGAGTTCAGATGATCCAAATAAATTAGTTGAACTTAGCTATGTCAGCAAGGCAACCCATGATATGGGTCTATCAAGCCTTATCCATTTATTTGATGTTTCTCATAAGTGGAATCAGGGCCACGAACTTACGGGCGTCTTATTTTATGAGAACGGTCATTTCTCACAGATTCTCGAAGGCAGGCGAGAAGATGTTCTATTTCTTTGGGAAAAAATTCAAAAAGACTATCGCCATGAAATTCTTCATCGAATTGAATTTGATGAAATTGATCAAAGACTATTTCCCAATTGGGCATTGCGGTTTTATGGTGGAGATCAAATTGCAAAAGATGTTCCACACTTAGCGGGAGTGCTAGATGGCCTTCCAAATCATGATATTGAATTATTGAGAATCATGCGTTCAGTAGCCCAAAGCAAATAAAATCGAGGCTGCCTTCATCAAAGGTAGCCAATAACACCTTAGGGTGGTTTTTTATTAAGACCAGTAAAAGTTGCACTCTATTTAGAAGAGACAAATACGCCTTACGAGATTATTGTGACTGATAGCCGTAAGGACGATGAACATAAACCCATTGTTTAATTTGTTATTCGAGTTCATTTTTCAAACTTTTAAGGCGTAGGTCGCACACTCAAATCGTGCTTAGCGGGCATGATTTAACCCTTTCGGGCTGGATTTTCTAATTAGTATGATAATGTTCTGTTCATTCTATTAGCTCACTATTCCATTATCACTATATGGTTCTAAGTCACGAAAAAGTTTTTGCATTACCTAAATGGGCATTGATTCTCTTAATCGTGCTGAACATTGCCGTTGCTAGCTACGCCTACACATTAGGAAATATTTTTGCGTTTGTTGAGGCTGATTTATCAGATGGCCTCTTCTCAGAAATTGACATTATTGCCATCTTGCAGATTGTGCTCATAGCAGTAACTGCTGATACTGCTTTTAGGCGCACAATTATTAATCTGAATCGGATTAATCCTGAAAAAAGAATTCCTGCAATTATTGTTACAGCTGGCTCTTTGATTATTTTGTCTTTAATCGGCTTAGCTGGTTTTATTCTGCTCTACGACCATAATCTTACGGGATTAGTAGCGGCTTCTGGTGGTTTGGGTTTAGGTTTGGGTTATGTGTTTAGAGACCGAATTGCAGACATTGTTGCAAGCGTTTCTTTACAGACTGATGGCTTAGCTGCCCTAGGTGATTACATCGTCATTTTTGAAGGTGACGAAAGAATTCCAGAAACCTATGAAGTGATTCAAATGGAGCATCGTTTGATTACCCTTCAGGGCACTACATATGGATTGATCAAGAAGTTTTATAACAATAAATTTCTTGAACTAGATTACATCAACGTCACGAAGCAGGCTCCCAATCGGGGATTTCGGCGTCATCTCACTATTTCACTAGGTTCTCACTGCGATAGCGAGAAGGTAACTGAGATTCTGAATTTGGCAATGGAGTGTGTGATATCTAAAAATAAGTTTTTTCGTAACTGGTATCTCTGTGGAGCTTCTGAGTTAAAAGGCGGTCATGTTGAATATATGGTCCGTTATGAGTGCGATCCGGATCTAGATTTTCCTAAAGACCTCACTAATCGTATAGTGCTTAATACCATTATGCTTTTCTTAAAAGCAGGCGCAATCGATTTTACTGATACGCCTAGTGAAGCAGGCGCCCAGCTTGACTTAAAAAATCGTTTAACTGCTTTTGCATCGCTTGGATTCTTAGCCGCTTTAAATGAAGAAGACTTAACGCATCTTGCACAGCATGCCAGTTTTGTTCGAACCTCGGTTGGTGAGCAGTTTATTACCAAGGGGCAAGAGGCTTACAGTATGTATTTACTTTTAGAGGGGCGCTTGGAGGTGAAGGTTCCCAATGCTGAAGGTAAATCCATTGCAGTCGCTTCAATTTGGCCGGGGGATATTGTTGGTGAGATGTCTTTATTAACTGGCGCACCTCGTTCTGCCGATGTTTTTTCAGCTACTTCAGCGCTCATGATCGAAATTGAAAAAGACGATATTTCTCCTATCCTAGAGCGTCGTCCCCAATTGATTCAAAATATCTCTGATGTCTTAGCGCAGCGTGCAGCCCATAATGAGCGGGTTAAGAGTGGCGCAGACCAAGATAAAAATACATCTGAAAACAGCAAGAATATTGCCAAGAAGATATTAAAATTCTTTTTTAATAAGTAGTTAACAAGTCAGCAATTTAGTAATTAAGTTTTGCGTGATAAGTTAATGGATTCAATTTTGCTCTTTAAAGAAGCGTGATCGTTCGCTAGACGATGAAAGTCATGTATATTTAAAGTCATCAAACGCGTAGCGGTAATCGTCTTGACGGTAGCGTTGCGTTTGCGATTCTCTAATAATCCAGCCTCACCAAATACATCACCATTTTTTAAGATGATGGGCGAGGGCGGTCTAGGATAGATTTGCACTTCAACTTCACCATCGGCGATAAAATAAATTGCATCGGGCGTTGAATTTTTCTTAAAAACAATCGTATTTTTTGGCAGCACGATTGATCTTAAGTGACGAGTAATATCAGCTATACAGTTGCTATCGAGATCATGAAATAACTCTAAATTAGAGATAATTTGCCAGTTATTGATTTGTTCGCGATACCTTAATTCTTCAGCAAATCCACTGGCCAAAATACCTGCAGGGATTGCCAACATAGCAATGCCACCTAACATGGCTACCCCGCCTAACATTCGCCCGATTGAGGTTACGGGGATTATGTCACCATAGCCAGTCGTAGTCATGGTGACGATACCCCACCATAAAGCTGTGGAAATATTTTTGAAAGCTTCGGGTTGCGCATTACGTTCTGCCAAATACAAAGCAGTAGACAAAATAACGACTAATAATCCTAGACAGAGCAATGAGGCAGTCAGGATTTGCCGCTCTTTTTTCACTACGGCGCCAACAATTTCAATTCCAGGGATATAGCGACTTAATTTAAATAAACCCAAAACAACTACATAATTTGGCCAGGAATTGGGGTCCACGCTGGTGATGTTGTAAAGAATGCTGAGGATGACCAAAAGATCAATAATCCCCAAGAGTGAAATTACATAATGAAAGCGATAGTGGTGATCAGTTTCATGCTCTTTGACATCGTCACTTTCTTCTGCTAAGTCACTGCAACTTTCTGGAGCAGACCAAAGTCGTCCAAGGTATTCAATAGTAAAAATGGATAACAATATGATGAGGAGAACTTTTTCAAGGCTAGGAATACCGGTTAATTCCCAAAGTTGACTTTCTAAAATTCGAACGATGGCCATTGAGAGAATGGCCACAGTAAGGATGCGCGCAATTAATTTACTGAGCTTTCCGTATTGGTTGGCAATCCGTACAGCAAAACTATAGTTACTGTCGTACGCCGGTAGGGTGTTATTGAGGGCGTAATAGGTAATCTGACGCGGAGTAAGTCGGATTGGCGGGGGTTGGCTAATAGAGATATTCATAAGCTTGTATGGATCAATCGAATCATTTTAGCGATAAATCCATGAGATTAAGCTAAAAAATCCGGTTTTATTGCAGTGCATCGACCTAACTTGCTTACCTGAGGAAGTGCGCCTTGTTATATCCCAAGACCTATGTAGAATAAGCCTAACATCTCTCCGAGCTGACTTAGCCTCCCGTTAAGACTACCGCCCCAGATTTCGAACATAGTCGAATCAGGGGGTCTAGATGAAATCTATAGAAATTAGCAAAACTCCAGCTTGCTGTGACAGCTAGATTCTGTGGCGTTGTTCTCGCTTATTTTTTAGTAGGTTTTTTTGTAAGCATGCCACTTTCAGCATGGAGCGAAGAGCAAAGCAATGCAGAAGCAAGCAATCAAAGTGCAGCGAATATTGCGTATGAGCTAACTAATCCATTATCTAATTTGCAATTGATTGATGTGCAGTGGAATCATAATGGTGGGTTGGGAACCAATCAAGCTGGGACAAATCAAACCTTACAAATTGCCCCAAAAATTAAAGTGGATGTTTCTGAGAATTGGAAAACTCTGACTCGCGTTTATTTCAATTCATCTAGGCTTCAAAATGTTAATGGTTTAAATAGCTCAGGTCTGGGTCCTACACAGATTGAGACCATATTCACACCAAAATCCGATCAGCAAACAATATATGGACTAGGCCCTTACTTTCAGATTCCTGGAGGGCAAAGTGGAGACTTTGGAAGTGCTCAATGGGGCGGTGGATTACGCGCAGTATTCATAACAATGCCTAAGCCTTGGACGATTGGTGTCTTCATTCATCAATCTTGGAATATGGGCGGCTCTGCAGGGGCAGGCACTCTTCAAAGTCCAGGCACCGGAACAACGAATACCTTTTCTGCTTGGCCTACTATTGCTTACACTACTTCTGGTGCATGGATTTATACATTAGATAGTGAGTCAACCTATAACTACGATGCCCGTAGAACCTATAACCCGGTTAATGCCACCATTGGTAAAGTAGTCCTCATTGATAATTCACCAGTGGACTTTACACTCGGACTTCGTTACAACGTCAGCGGTTATCCGACAACATTACAGTATCCTGGCACACCTCGGGGTTGGGGTACGAGGGCTCAAATTACGTTTCTCATGGGGCATTAAGTTTATAGTCCTGCTAGTTCAGCCAAAGGCCCAACTAAAGGCTTGCAACTATTTAGATTATTCATAAGGGTTTACCCCTTTTGTAGAATATTTAGTGTGCTGTATAAATTAAAATCAACTGAATATAACTAAAAAAGTATTGGAGTCAGATGTGAGTTCGTCAACTATAGAGGTGAGGCCATTAACAGGCGCACTTGGTGCTGAACTTTTAGGCCCGGATTTGGCAAAAGACCTTTCTCCAGAATTGATCCAGGAAATCCGTAATAACCTTCTTCAATACGGAGTTATCTTTTTTCGTGATCAAGATTTAACCCCAGAACAGCACTTAAATTTCTCTAAAATGTTTGGGCCTTTAGTCATCAATCCTGTTTATGGAAGTGTGGATGGGTATCCTGAAATCATGCCTGTAATTAAGGATGTAAAGGATACTTACAATATTGGCGATACATGGCATAGTGATATGACTTACATGCCTGAACCCCCCTTAGGCTCTATTTTGTATGCGAAAGAGGTTCCAAAGGTTGGTGGAGATACTCTTTGGACCAATATGCAGATGGCCTATGAATTTCTTCCGGAGCCACTAAAAAATTCCTTAAATGGTTTAAATGCCATCCATTCAGATGCCTTTTTGACCGCGCGCACTGAAGAGCGGAATGCTGGGCGGTCCACGAAGTTAGTGGTGGATCCTAATCGCCCTGAACTCCGTGCGATGCATCCAGTAGTTAGGACTCATGATGAGACTGGAAAAAAAGCTTTATATGTGAACTATCCATTCACTTATTCTTTTGAGGGAATGAGCAGAGAAGAAAGTCTGCCATTGCTCAATCAGTTATATACCCATTCATCTAAACCCGAATTTACTTGCAGATTTAGGTGGCAAAAAGGGTCAATTGCTTTTTGGGATAATCGCTGCACCATGCATTATGCGTGCAATGATTATCAGGGTCATCGACGTGTCATGAATCGAATTACGATTGCTGGTCCAAAGCCACAATAATGGAACAAAGTTCATATGCCTTGATTACAGGGGCAAGCAAAGGAATTGGTAGGGCAATTTCTGATTTACTGATCGAAGAAGGGCAATCAGTTATAGGGATTGCTCGCAATCCGGATCCCACCTTTAAGGGAAAATTATTTTTAGCAGATCTTTCGGATGCCACCTCTAGAAAGCAAGTGTTCAAAGAGATTGCTGAATCGTTTCCGATCGATCGATTAGTCAACAACATTGGATTTAATCAACTGCAGGGATTGCCTGATATTACCGCGCAAGATTATCAAAAAATCATTGATCTGAATTTAACCTTAGCTCTGGAGTTGACCCAGGCAATATTGCCCTCCATGTTAGCCTTAGGCCAAGGCAGAATAGTGAATATTGCTAGCAGATCAATGCTTGGTAGAAAAAATAGTAGTGTTTATGCAGCTGCTAAAGCAGGCCTAGTAGGCTTTACAAAATCTTGGGCCATTGAGCTTGCTCCTTCATCCATCACAGTCAATTGTGTCGCTCCAGGGCCGATTGAGACAGAGATGTTTAATCGCAATAATCCAATAGGGTCGCCTGGAAGAAAGTCAATGATGGATTCTATCCCCATGAATCGTCTAGGAGATCCACGCGAGGTAGCTGCTGCAGTCTTTTACTTTCTATCAAACGGTGCCTCATTTACAACTGGTCAAACGATTTTTGTTTGTGGTGGCGCTAGTATTTCCCAGCAACATTTTTAAAGAGGAGCTGAGAGTTATATGAGAGTAATTAGGAATCACTTTTTAAGTATTGTTATTGGATTAATGGCAGCATTATCTTGTAACGCGGCGATTTCCCAGGTGAACTATCCTGTTCGTCCAATCAAGATTATTGTGGGTTACGCACCTGGTGGCACAACCGATATTATTGCCAGAATTTTCGCAGAGCGATTGACAGTCGCAATGGGGCAACCCGTTTTTGTCGAAAATATCCCAGGTGCTGGAGGCAATCTTGGTGCTGTAGCTGTGGCAAGAGCAGCCCCAGATGGGTACACACTTCAATTGGGAACGATGGGTAATATGACTATTAATCCATCGGTATATAAAAATATGCCGATAGATACCCTTAAGGCATTTCAGCCGATTTCCAATATTGCTACCGTTCCAAATATCGTTGTGGTCAATCCAAGCGTTCCCGTCAAAAATATTAAAGAATTTGTTGATTGGGCAAAGGCTAGGCCTGGTCAAGTCTTCTTTGCCTCGTCAGGAAATGGTAATGCTCCTCATATGACTGGGGAGTTATTTAACTTGGCTGCAGGGTTGGAAATGGTACATGTGCCATATAAGGGTAGTGGCCCAGCCTTAGTTGATTTAATGGCCGGCCAAGGCGTACAAGTGATGTTTGACAATATACCTTCAGCAATCAATTTTGTTCGCAGCGGTAAATTAAAAGCTCTGGCTGTCACTGGCCCCAATCGCGTCGCAACTGAGCCTAATCTGCCAACCATTAAGGAGTCAGGCTATCCCGATTTTGTTGTTGAAACTTGGTTTGGATTATTTGCGCCTGCCGGAACCCCTAGGCCGATCGTTGATAAATTAAATGCTGAAATTTTGGCAGCATTAAAGAGTCCTGATATACAGAATCGACTCAAGGATTTGGGAACCCAGCCATCATGGACAAGCCCAGAGGATTACCAGAAGCTACTTGAATCTGATTATAAGAAATGGGCGGATGTAGCCAAAAAAGCCAAGATTGAAGCGCAATAAGAAAGTGGCGATGTCAATACCAGGGAATAAATTGGCTTTGGTAACTGGCGCAGCTCAGGGCATTGGGTTCACCATTAGCGAACGCTTAGTAGAGATTGGTTACTCAGTTGCTATGTTGGATATCAACCCGAGCGTAATCGAATCTGCAAAACTGCTGGCAAGTAAAGGCGCCAACGCAAAAGGATATGCATTAGATCTCAGTAATTTAAACTCCATACGCTCTTTGGAGGCCCTCATTGGAGAGTCATTTAAGAATTTAAGTGTTCTTGTTAATAATGCAGGAATATCCCCCAAGTATCAGGGGAAGAAAAGGCAATTTATTGACATTCCTTTGGATGAATGGCAGCGTGTGATTGATATCAATTTGACTGCGAATTTCTTAGTTACTCAAATTTGCCTTGCTCCAATGATGAATCATCAGCATGGAAGAGTGATCAATATCACCAGTCAGGCAGCTAGAACCCGCACGCCAATACCAGGAGCTCATTACGCTGCCTCAAAGGCTGGAATAGCGGGCTATACAAGAATACTAGCTGGCGAAGTTGCTCAATATGGAATTACTGTTAATTGCATCGCTCCTGGCCGTATTGAATCCAAAATGACAGAAGAAGTTGGGGAGTCTATCAACGCAGAATTGGCTAAGAGTATTCCTATGGGTAGGCTTGGAAAGCCTCAAGATGTATCATCCGTAGTTGAGTTCCTAGTTTCAGAGAGCGCTTCCTATTTAACTGGAGTGACTATCGATGTCAATGGTGGAAACTTTATGGCATAAGGAGCTCATATAGAGTTAAAGGCAGGCAAAAAACTTTAAGACATCAGAGACAAACATAAATTCACTTGAAAATTGACTGCATGATTCATTAAAATTACATATCGATGACTTATTAAATATTATATTCATGGACTGCATCACTGAAGGTAATCTCCTTAATACTGCTGATCTTTACTGGGATTAAAGCAATTACTGTAGTAGCATTATTTTTTAAGAGACTATCTGGAGGCTAAATTGAAATTTCTAGTTACCACCAAAGCTTTTTTGCTATGCATGCTTTTATTATTCGTAGTGCCTAGTTATGCGGTATGGCCTGATAAGGATGTGACGTTTATAGTCCCATTCCCCCCGGCTGGCAATACATGAACTGACCTGATTTTTAGTACCACTCCAAAAGAGAGGATTTTTGATAATCTTCACCTTAAAGGAGTGCTAAATATGGCAAAAGGCCAACGTCTCAAACCCGAACAAATCGTCACCTTATTGCGTCAAATCGATGTTTTAACCACCAATGGCAAAACCCTAGCTCAGGCTTGTAAAGAAGTGGGAACGGTTGAGCAAAGCTACTATCGTTGGCGCAAGATCTATGGCGGTATGAAGGTCGATCAGGCTCGTAAGTACAAAGATTTGGAACTGGAAAATACCCGCTTAAAGAAGCTTGTTGCCGATCTCTCCTTGCGAGAAGTCATGCTCAAGGAAGTCATTAAGGGAAACTTCTAAGCCCTGCTAAACGCAAAACAGCTGCTCAGGTGTTGCTGCAGAAATACTCAACATCAGAGCGCTTAGCTTGTGAATTAGTAGGGCTATCTAGAGCAGCGTATCGCTATATGCCACTGCCAAGAGATGACGAAGAGCCCCTACGAGCTGAAGTCATCCGTATGGCGAGCACCTATGGCCGTTACGGTTATCGATTTATTGCCAGCATGATGCGTAACGCTGGTTGGGGACAATCGACTACTGCAAAGGTCGCTCGTATCTGGCGGCAAGAAGGCTTAAAGATCCCGCAAAAGCAACCTCCTAGAGGCAGGCTGTGGTTTAACGATGGCAGTTGTATGCGGCTTCGAGCCAACTACCCCAATCATGTGTGGAGTTACGATTTTGTCTTTATCAGAGATGCCTATGGTGGCAAGATCAGGATGCTCACGATGATTGATGAGTTCAGTAGAAGGTGCCTAACCATCCACTGCGCTAGTAGGATTGGATCGATCCAGGTGATTGAACAACTGGCCAACGCCATGATTGACAACGGTATACCGGAATATATTCGAAGTGATAATGGCCCAGAATTTATTGCCAAAGAATTGCGTAGTTGGCTTGCTGGTATTGGGGTCAAAACTGCTTATATTGAACCGGGTAGCCCTTGGGAGAATGGTTTTTGTGAAAGCTTTAATGGCACCTTCAGAGACAATCTGCTTGATGGAGAAATCTTCTATAGCCTAAAAGAAGCC
>Ga0194037_1002068_pt1 | contig 13787 bp, 9 predicted proteins | sample JunL306m_MetaG_FD_148653 | JGI IMG/M metagenome (GOLD analysis project Ga0194037, IMG submission 148653) | Anoxic zone freshwater microbial communities from boreal shield lake in IISD Experimental Lakes Area, Ontario, Canada - Jun2016-L304-6m | ecosystem: Environmental > Aquatic > Freshwater >...
TTGGTAAAATCAGAACTGGATAAAGTGCGTGACTCCATACGCACATGGACAAACTACAGTCAGAAGTATGATCTGTATGCTTGTTCCAGCAAAATAGATTGGGCCTATTCACATGAGCGACCCTATAAGGGTGATACCCTGAAAGAAAAACGCCGGATGTATCTCCATCTTTACTTTAACAGTGAAAAAGCTATGGAGGATGAGAAGAGCTTCAACATCCTACTTGGCACACTTCAGGGCGAATTGGAAAGCGGCAAGAAGCCCCAGGAACATGAGAAACTATATGCCAAATATTTCGATAGCAAGAGTACCCGAATTAGGGGAACGAGGGTCACTGCCAGACAGGAGGCCATCGATGAAGCAAAGAAAAACTACGGATTCTTTGCGCTACTCAGCAATGAAATAAAGGAACCCGTGGAAGCCCTTGAAGTCTATCGGAACAAAGACCTTGTTGAAAAGGCATTCGGAAATTTGAAAGAACGACTGAATTTCAACCGTACGGCTGTTTCCTCCGACCAAAGTCTGGATGGCAAACTGTTCGTGGAATTCATCGCGCTCATATATCTTTCGTACCTCAAAAAAAAGATGCAGGACAAAAATCTCTTCAAGAAATACACAATGCTTGAACTTCTTGATGAATTTGACATCATCGAATGCTTCGAGTATCCCGGTCGTGATCCGCGCATGGGTGAAGTAACGAAGCGACAAATAGAACTTTATGAGGCTATGGATATTGAATCTCCAACCTCGTTACATTAAGCCGGGAATGCAGGTTGTAAACCTAATCCCTGAAAACCTTCCCCATTTCTACCATTAGATCTCCCAACAGCGGCACCGGCACGGCATCTTCAACTCCATACACGTCCGGTGTCGCATATCTGCCGTCATCAGCGTGCCGATATACGAGCAGTGTCCTGTCATTCGGATAGATGATCCAGTATTCCGGTATGCCGTGGCGCTGATACAGTTCAAACTTTGTGTGGATATCGTGCCGGGCGGTGCTGGGAGAAATGATCTCGACCACCAGATCAGGAGCGCCTTTGATGCCGCGATCATCAAGTTTGTCACGATCGCAGACCACCACAAGATCAGGCTGTACAACGGTCAGCGTCTCTTCGTCAGGTGCTGCGTTAGTCTCGGATAAACGGACGTCGACGGGGGCGATATATACCTCACACGGTTTACCTTCAAGGTGGGCATGGAATTGCGCAAACAACTCACCAAGCCATTTCTGGTGAATCCGGTTCGGAGCCGGACTCATGCAAAACGCTTCGCCGTCAATAAGCTCCCAGCGCTGATTGTCATCCCAGGTAAGATAGTCAGCGTAACTGAAACAGTCGACTTGCTCTTCTTTCAGTTTGGGTAGTGCCATGGCGTTTATCTCCCGTTATCTTGTACTCGCTTCGCACGTGCAATAACCACATTTGTGTATCGTTTGCTGCGACACTCTACAAAAAAGAGTGTAGTTTGTCACGTTGATAACGTCTGATACAAATCTGATGGAGCAACCTGCATTAAAAGGTCATTTTACAAACTCCATGCCCCTTAAAGCGCATTTTCTTGCACCGCGCTACCCTTTGATGATAAAACCGGCACACCTTTTCTGAAACAATCCGATCGGAATCCGCATGAATAATCAAAAACCCGTTGTCAGTGACGAAGTACATGCATGTGGTGAATTGCTGCGAAAGCTGGTGAGCAGGATTGCCGACGTGATTGTTGGACAGAACAGTCTGGTTGAGCGGATTCTGGTGGCTCTGCTGGCTAATGGTCACCTGTTGATTGAGGGTGTACCTGGCTTGGCAAAAACCACGGTCGTTAAAACCCTGGCCGGCCTGATTGATGTCCATTTTCAGCGTATCCAGTTTACCCCGGATCTGCTCCCGGCGGATCTGGTCGGGACACTGATCTATAACCCTGCTGAAGGGATCTTTTCCACTCGTTGTGGGCCGATATTTGCCAATATCGTTCTGGCTGACGAGATAAACCGGGCACCGGCCAAAGTCCACAGTGCACTGCTGGAAGCGATGGAAGAGCGTCAGGTCACAATCGGCGAACATTCGCACGCGCTGCCGGAACCGTTTCTGGTGATGGCAACGCAAAACCCGATCGAGCAGGAAGGAACCTATCCGCTGCCGGAAGCGCAGATGGATCGTTTCATGCTCAAGGTGGTCATCACCTATCCGAGTCGGGCCGAAGAGCAGGAGATCATGCGGCGTGCTTCCGTTACGGCCGCGCATTCTGTACCGGTGCCGCTGCTGCATCCCGACGATCTGCTGAAGATGCGTGCGCTGGTTGATACGGTGTACGTTGATGAAAAGATAGAGCAGTACATTCTGGATCTGGTCTCAGCCACACGTAACCCCGCAGCGTATGGTTGTGCCGATCTGGAACGCTTTATTGACTACGGGGCCTCGCCGCGTGCCAGTATCTATCTGCTGCTGGCGGCCCGTGCGCTGGCTTTTCTGCGCGGGCGGGGATACGTTGTGCCCCAGGACATTAAGGATATCGGCCCCGATGTGCTGCGCCATCGTATTATCATCACCTATGAAGCTGACGCCGAAAAAGTCACCGTTGAACAGATCATCTCCCGGCTGTTTGCTGAAACAGCCGTGCCGTAGCCAGATGCCCCACCGTCAAGCCACCTTTAAAACCTCCGACAGAAGCCGACAACTGCAGATTCTTTCCACACGTCTTGTGACCAGCCTTTTTGCCGGTGCCTACAAAAGTGTGTTTCGAGGCCGGGGTATCGAGTTCGAGGAGCTGTGCGATTATCAGCCGGGCAATGATATCCGCAGCATCGACTGGAATGTGACCGCCCGCACAGGGCGTCCGTTCATCAAGCGTTTTGCAGAAGAGCGTGAGATGACGGTGTTGCTGGTGCTTGATCGTTCTGCCTCGCTCAGATGTCCATCCCCCCGGCGGCCAAAGCATGAAGTGGCGGCGGAGGTCTGCGCGCTGCTGGCGACCGCTGCCGAACGAAATAACGACCGCATCGGACTGCTCACCTTCGGCACCGGTATCGAGTGCTTTATCCCGCCCGGAAAGGGGAGTCGCCATGCACGGCGGCTGATCGCAGAAATTGCCGCGAGTCCGGCAGCCTCGGGCGGCAGCGATCTGGCGGGCGCCCTGAATTATCTGGATCGCGTGACGCGACGGCCGGCGATTATCTTTATTGTTTCCGATTTCATCTGCGCTGATTTCAGTACCGCGCTGGCGGGGGTTGCCCGCCGCCATGATACCGTTGCCATACAGCTCAGCGATCCATTCGACTTCAACCTGCCGGATGTCGGTCTGCTGCAGGTCTCAGATGCCGAAAGCGGGCAGGGGCGGGTAGTTGATGCCGGTTCCGGCGCGGTTCGCACTGCGTATGCCCGCCTGGCTGCTCTGCGTCAGTCAGACATCCGCCAGACAATCGCTGTGGCCGGTGCCGAAATAATGCCGCTCTGCACGACTGCCCATCCTGTTCATGTTCTCAGTCGTTTCTTCCAAGGGCGCCGACGTGCGCGAGCTTTCGCGTAAGCTATGTTCGCACTTGTCCTTGCTGATATCAAAGGGCCGCTGCCTCTGCCGGGGCTGCCCCCCTTTGTCCTGAGTAGTCTTGCTCTGCTGCTGGTCAGCATCCTTTTGATTGCCTTCCGGCGGCGTAATCGTTCAAACGATGTCGAGCAGAACCCGCCGACTAGTGATACTCTGGAACAGCTTATCAACGACTATCGGCAGGGGGGGCTCTCGAAAGAGGCGCTGTTCTGCCGCCTGTCGGATCTGCTCGCTGACGGACTCGTCAGACCGACCGGATCAGCCAGACGAACTACGGATGAAATCCTTTCTGCGCTGGCTGCAGATGCGGGTCTCAGTAGCGAAGGGTTCCGTTCGGCGGAATACCTGCTCAAACTGTGTGATCAGGTAAAGTTCGCCCGTTATCAGCCTTCGGAGCAGGAGCTGCAGCAGGTCTTTACTGCAGCGGCCATGCTCCTGAAGCAGAATGTCCGGGATACGCCATGAGCTTTCACGACCCGTACTTCCTGCTGCTTTTGATTGTGCTTGTGCCGGTGCGGCGGCGTGCGACGGTTGCTGTGCCGGCCATCCCCTGTGCGGACGGCAATCTGCTGCAGCAGCTGCCGGAAACAGCCCGCTCGCGGGGTGTGCTTCTGCTGCCGTGGCTGCGCCTGCTGGTACCGGCTCTCCTGATCGTTGCCCTGGCGCGCCCCCAGAGCGTGACACGCGAAACGACGCAGCTGACAAAAGCGGTTGATCTGATGATTGCGCTGGATCTCTCCTCCAGCATGCTGGCTGAAGATTCAACGCAGCCGGAACCACGAAAAAACCGGCTTACATCAGCCAAAGAGGTCTTGAGCGCTTTTTTGCAGAAACGATCCGGTGACCGGGTCGGCTTGATCGCTTTTGCTGCCCGCCCCTATTCGGCTGCACCGTTAACGTTTGATCACGTCTGGCTGAAACATGCCGTTGAGCGGCTGCAGGTCGGGGCGGTTGAGGACGGTACCGCGCTGGGTGACGCTCTTTTGGCTGCCGTGAACCGTTTGCGGGATACAAAAGCTGAAAGCCGGGCAGTGATTCTGATCAGCGATGGTATCAGCAATTCCGGTACGCCGCCGGCACAGGCAGCTGCTGCGGCGGCCGCACTTGGCATCCGCGTCTATACGGTAGGAATCGGCTCAACCGGGACAGCCCTTTTTCCGGTTGATGACCCTTTGGGGGGCGTCAGTTACCGTCAGCTTGCGTCACTGCCGGATGAGGCTGCTTTGCGTTCGATTGCCGGTAGTACCGGCGGGTGCTATTTCCGGGCGGATGATCAGCCTGCTCTGGAGCAGGTTTTTCTTGATATCGACAAACTGGTAAAGCGTCCGGTGGAGCAAAAATTATTCTTTACATACCTCGAACTATTCCCCGTCTGCGCAGCCGCAGCCCTGCTGCTGTTCCTGTCACATAATCTGCTGAGTGCGACACTCTTGCGGAGGACACCCTGAGATGCAGTGGGGCGCTCCTGAATATTGCTGGCTGCTGCTGTTGGTGATTCCGCTCCTGTTTGCCGCACGCCGTGCTCAACGGACGCGGCATCGCAATCTGCAGCAACTGGGTTACAATGGCGGTCGCAAGGAGATTTCTCCCGCAGTACAGATTGCCTGCCAAGGAACCGCTTTTCTGCTGATTATTGCCGCTCTGTGTCGTCCGCAGTGGGGTGCCGACACAGAAGTTAAGGAGTCGCGCGGGATAGACATCGTCGTCGCACTCGATACCTCGCGCAGTATGCTGGCGGACGACCTGGCGCCCACCCGACTGGAGGCGGCTAAACGGGCTGTTACTACGCTTACCGGACATTTGCAGGGGGACCGGATCGGTTTGATCGCGTTTGCCGGCAGTGCTTTTCCGATCTGTCCGCTGACGTCCGATTATGCCGCGTTCCGGCAGGTGCTGGATGAAAGCGGCGTCGACACCATCCCGTATGGCGGGACGGATTTCTCGGTTCTTACGCGTGAGGTTATGAATGCGTTCGCCGGAACTCAGGCGGGAGGCCGTCTGTTGATACTGATCAGCGATGGCGAAGATCACGGCGTTTCTACAGCTGCCACCGCTCAAAAACTCCGCGAAAGCGGCCTGATGATCTGCTGTGTGACGGTCGGCAGTGATACGGGTGCTGTGATTCCGCTGTCGGATGGAAATTTTCTGAAAGAGCGTAGCGGCACGCTTGTCCGCAGCCGTGCGAATCCCGCCACACTGGATCTCTTTTCTACCCGCAACGTGCGACTTGATAGCAGCGGTGAGAGCCTGGTGCGGCTCGTTGATGAGGTGTGGCCTTTGTTGCTGCAGCGTTCGACAAAAAGCAGCCGGCCACGTCAGAGCGAGCGTTTTCAGATTCCGCTGGCCGCTGCAGTGCTGCTGCTGGTTATAGATGCGTTCCTCACACTCCGGAGGCGACCATGATCAGGCGTATTGGCGGGATACTGCTGGTGCTGATGGCGGCTGGTGTGCTGTGGTACGACCTGGCCCGCCTGCAGAGCTATGAAAGCATCCGGCGTTTTAATCGCGGCGTGGCATACTATCGTGCCGGTGAGTATGCGGCGGCCCGGGAGGATTTTACTGCAGTCGGTGAAAAGGACTCGTCGCTGCGACAGCAGAGCCTCTATAATCTGGGCAACTGTTCTGTCCGTCTGGCAGAACAGAGCAACGCCGGAAATCGGGGCGCAGCTGAACAGCATTACCGGGCAGCTCTCGAGCACTACCGGGCAGCGTTGCAGCTGTCACCCGGTGACTCTGCTACTCTGGTCAACCAGAGTGCCGTAACAGCGGTCATAGCCGGTTTTGAGGCTGAGCGGAGCAGGGGGCGTAAAGAGACGATTAAACCTTCAGCTCTGCCAGTTAACCGTTCCGCCGCCGAAAAAATATCCAACGGAAAAGCACGCAGTAATGACGCGGCTGCGAAAGCGGCTCAAAGCGGTCAAGCATCGGATAGCGACCAGGATGGCAGTGGTAATCGACGGAAAAGCATGGGGCGGGAACAGGCCGAACGTCTGCTGAACGAAAAGCGGGGGCAGGAAGCGCTGCCGTCAGCCTCTAAAGCAACCTCCGGCGGGGTAAGCCCACCCCGACCGGTTAAGGATTGGTAGTGCAACTACTGCTAACCCCTCTAAATCTCCCCTTATCTAAGGGGAGACTTCAAGGCTTCCCCCCTTACGTAAGCTGTGTAGGTTGCGTTAGTCTTTGCAACGCGACAGTGCATTGTTGCGTTACGCGATACGGCCGCTAATGCAACCTGCTTCTGCACTTTTCCGTTCGTGGTGAGCTTGTCGAACCATGAACGGCTGCCCCCTTCGACAAGCTCAGGGCGAACGGTGTGTCCAGGTTATGTACGCTAAACTCCTAACTGGTGCGCGATACGGCAAAACCGTCCCTACTGCACAATCTCGATGCTTGGTGTAATCGTATATACGTTGATGGCTGTTGTTGCCGTGACAACGCACTCGGCGGTAATCGCGCCGGTGGTGTAATTATACGTTGTCACTCCTGCTGAGTCATTCGTATACGCAGCCGGTGTGTAGGATGACCCGCAACCGCTGATGCTGGTGATGTGATAACCGGCTGCAGCGTCAACTTTAAATGTTGTAGTCGTGCCATTTGTTACGGCGATTGCTGCCGGCGTGAATGTTCCGTTTGTTATTGATGTCGTGACCTCCTGCGTATTGCTCATAGTGAGCGAAAAAGCCTGACTGCCGGTGAAACCCGCAGAGTCAGTGGCACGGATGGTAAAGGTAAACGTTTTTGGATAGGTGACCGCTTCGATAGTGGGCGTGCCGGTAATTGCACCGGTGGATGCGTTGAACACCAATCCGGCCGGAAGTGAACCGGATGTGACGGTAAAGGTGGTGTAGGTGCCGCTGCCGCCGGTGGTGGTTATGACTTGGCTGTATGACGCGGTGACGGTGCCTGATGTCAGGGTAGCCGGCGACATGGTAATGGCACTATATACGGCGGCGGTAACGGCGGCAGGGAAGGAATCGAGCATGCCGTCGTTAGTGATAAAGCTGAAGCTGTCCGTTCCATAGAAAGCGCCCGGGCTGTATTTGACGCGGTGCGAGGCGTCGCTGACCGTGGTTGGCACTGCTGTAATGGCGCTGCCGTCAAACTGAGTCAGAGTGCCAAAGTTCGGGAGCGTGCTGATGACGTAGCTCAAAGCATCGCCATCGCCATCGGTGGCAGCCAGCGTTATGGTAGTGGCTGCGCCGCTTTCAATGGTGGTTATGCTCTGCTGCGTTGCCACCGGACGACCATCGGCAACCGTTGTCGCCTGACCGACTGCCGAGTTCTGGCTGGTGCCGTAGGTCGCGTTGTATGCCCGGATTCTGTAATAATAGGTTGTCAACTGCATCGGAACGGTAGCGGTATAGCTGGTCCCGCTGCCGGCATTTTGATTGGTGAGTACGTCAACGGTTGCAAAGGTCGGGTCCGTCGTAACATCGATAAGATAGTTTGCCGGAGCTGTGGCAAATGCCGCTGCGCTCCAGTTTACCGTAAAGTTCCCTTTGCTGATGGTTGTAGGTGCAGCGATTCCCGGTATCAAAACAGCATAACTCTCCAGCCAGTTTGATGCTGTGCCGGTCAGCGCGAAGCCTGACAGAGTGCCATCCGTGGCGATGCTGTTTGTTTGCAGATCGCGCAGAGTGGTAATGCCGCTGTTTGTCCCGCCTGATGTCCCCTGATCGAAACGATAATAATTCACCAATCCGGTTTCATTGCCTGCCAGCGTGCTGTTCATGGAGGCCTGGATTTCTTCCTGGCTGCGGGCCACGTTCCAGATACGGAATTCGTCAATGGCACCGGTGAAGGCCCGGTGGTTATTGTCGCTATAGAAAAGTTGCCGCCCGATTCCCAGACCGGTAGCGCCACCCTTTTGAATTGTGCCGACAGAGTACGGCCCTGCAACCAGTTTCCCGTCAACATAGATGTAGGAATTGCCGCCGGACAAAACACCTGCCAGATGATACCAGCGGTTATTTGTGAGTATGACCGGTGTCACAAGCTCTTTCCAGCCTCCCGCGACGCCGAAGTTGAAGGAAATCTGACCGTTTCCCCCTCGCAGATCCCATCCATGACCTTCAACTCCAACGTCATAAGACAAAGAGGCTATCGTCTGGGCAAAAGAAGCGCCGGATGTGATGCTGCTCCCCTTGACCCACGCCTCAACGGTCAGGGCGTCGTTTTCAAATGCCGCATTGTACGGCACCGTAACCTGATCATCCACCCCGTCAAAAACCAGCGCATTGCCCGGTGTCGGCATGATGATGTTCAGGGTGCGGGTGGCTGAGATGGAAAGTCCGGCATTGGCAAAGGTAACAACCCGTTTGCCCGGCCCGGCATTCAGTGTGTTGTTGGCAAACGTGACCGTGCGGAGCAGTTCCTGCCAGTTGGCGCTGGCTGTGCTGCCGGTGAAGGTCAGGGTGCCGGCGGCATAACTGCCGGAGATGCTGTAGGCAGAAGCGGTTGCCGCATCCCAGGCCAGTGTGTCGCCGGTCGCAAAGCCGCTGCTGATGGTGACGGTGAAATTGGTGATAGCGCTGCCGGTAACAACGGCATCATTGGTAACAATAGCCGCTGCTGCTTTCATGGTGTAATCAGTCGTTGCCGCCGGAATAGTTATGGCAGACGGATCGGATGATTTCTGATTGAGCGGATTGGTGGCAGTGGTGCCGCTGTTGTAGACGGTCGAAGCTCCACTGCCGTTAAATTCGGTCACATGAACACGATAGGTTGTTCCGGCTGTCAGACCACTGATTGCCGCCGATGTACCAGACCCGCTGTAGACGGTGTACCAGCCCGAAGTTCCAATCTGGCTGCCGGAACCGAAGGTACTGTTGGCCGTGTAATCAGTACCGTTCACCGGAACTGCCGAGCCGGAAGCGGCCTGGGTTACAAAGACTTTTCTGGAAGTTCCATAGCCCTGCCCGGTTGTTCCTGATATCCAGCCAACGGTAAAGCCTGTTGTTGAAACAGTGCTGAAAATCAGGTTGTTCGCCTGTGTGGTTGGCGCTGGCATGGTCACCTGAGCCGCCGGATTGCCGGGGGCGGTTGTTGTCAGATATGCTTCACTGTCTGCTGCACCGTTGTATTCGATAACATGAACCTGATAGGTGGTGCTTGGAGTTAATCCGGTCACGGCAACGGTTGAGCCGGTTCCGTTGTAAACAGAGTACCAGCCGCTGGAGCCGATCTGTGTGCCACTGCCAAAGCTGGAACTGGCGTTGTAGGTCGCCCCGAATACCGGCGATGCCGTGCCGCTGTTGCCAAGCTTCATAAAGACAGTTCTGGCAGTGCCATTACCGTTTGTCCAGTTGACGGTGTAGCCGCTGCCGTCACTGATAAAGGCGGAGAAATTTACCAGCGATGCCTGGGCTGCTGCTGTCTGCGAAACCCCGCCAAAGCTGCCCAAAGCGGTTATGTTGGTGGCGGAAAGTTTGTGGTTGCCACTGTCGGCATTTGCTCCGGTTCCGGTGAAGCTGCCGCCGGTTTTCAGTGCGGCTTCGGTTCCGGAAACATCGGCAGGCAGATAGGCGAAATCAGCCGATGCGTTGAAGGCGCTGATGCCGGTGTTGCTGAGGTTCCAGGTGCGATAGAGCCAGTCGCTGGAGTTTGTATCGCTGCTGATCCGGCTTTGGGAGAGTTTGACACCGCTGTAGGCCCCGGCAGCAAACGCGCCGCTGGCAACGTTGACTGTTGCCGGTGAATAGTTGCCGACATCGCCGACCGGATAGCTGAAACTGCCGGTCGCTGCATATTCTTTACGCAGTTCACCGCTGCCGCTGGCGACAATATAGTTTGAGGATGTCGCACCGCTGATGGCAGCACCGCTCTTGATGGTCAGATTATTGCTGCCGAGGGTGACCTTGCCGCTGGTCAAGGTCAGGCCGGTTTGTACCAATGTCGACTGAGCCAGATTGACACCGGTTGCATTGTTCACTTCCAGCAGCGGAAACGTCGTCGCCTGGCTGCCGCCGATGTTCTGGGTGGCGGTGGCACCTTTAAGAAGAACAGTGCCGCTGCCCGAAAGTCCTGTGCTGGAATTGTTGATCCAATTTCCCTTTTCAACCACCAGATACGACGCGCTGCCGGTTACAACTTGAGCGTTGGCTGCAAGTGTAATTCCACCGGTAGCCTGCGGTGTGCTGTTTGCTGGAAGCGCGGCAAAGGTTGCATAGACCGTGCAGGGTGTCGTGACCGGAGCGGTCAGGTAGCTCCGCGGATTTACGAGGCTGGTGCTGCTGGAGTAGGGTGTACCGCCGCAGCCGCTGATGCTCTTGATGTAGTTACCGCTGGTGGAGGTGACGGTGACAGCGGTTTGTGCGCCGTTTGATACTGCAACCGATGCTGGCAACATCGTGCCGCTGCCGGTGGTGGAGGTGGTGACGGTGAAGGTGTCGGGGGTGGTTGTGGGGGCTATCGGTGTTGTAGAAGCGGTATTTGATGAACCGCTGGTACCGCCGATGCTGGTTGTTGTCACGGTAAAAGAGTAGGTCAAGCCGTTTGTCAGACTAGTCACGGTACAGGTCGTAGTCGGAGCTGTGGCGGTACAGGAGCCGGAGGGTAAACCGGTCACCTGATAAGATGTGGCTCCAGTGGATGCCGTCCAGGAGATCACAGCTGATCCATTGCCCGCCGTAGCGGTAACATTGGTGGGCGGATTAGCAATGTTGGCTACCGGTGTTATTGAATTGGTTTGGCTGGAATACGGCGATGTGCCGCCGACATTTGTTGCAGATATCCGGAAAACGTATGATGTAGTGTTGGTAAGGCCGGTAACCAGTGCGGATGTGGCCGTGCCGCTGACACTGGCCGGGCTGGTTGTGGCGGCAGTCCACGAGCTTCCACTGTTGCTGGAATATTGAATCTGATAACTTGTAATAGTTCCCGCCGGTGGGGTCCAGCTCACGGTTGCTGTGCCATTGCCTGCTGATGCAGATTGACCGGTTGGCGGTTCGGGTGGACACCCGGCACCGGGGGTAAATACGGTATTCTCGAAGAAAAGTTTAGCCGCCGACACTTCAATCCAACCAGCGCTGCCGAACTGACCGGCGTTCCAGAATTCCAGGCGGACATAACGACCACTATTGGCGCTAAAATCGTAGGCGGACGGGCAGGTAACCAGCGAACCGGACGTGCTGCCGGCTCCAACGGGAGATTTTGGTAAAATTGTTGCCCAGGTACCATCATTATTTGTTGGCCAGGTTGCAGAAGTGTTGCTGCTTACAGCCATAGCAACGTCAGTAGTTTTGCCGTCACTGAACATCTGAAATATACGCAACGTCGTAAAGTTTCGTACTGCGCCAAGATCTATGATAACGAAACCGCTATCTGCCGCACTGCTGTTAGAGTAGGTAAGGCCGACGGCTCCGTTGTTTTTATAGAGCTGCGTGAGGCTATCCTTGCCTGTTGACTGATCGCAGAGAATTTGCACGGGAGACCAGCTATTATTGCAATTCAGCGAACCATTAGCGTTACTATTTACTTCCGTGGCAGTTATAACCGTATCAAGGCTTACACTCAAAGCTGCGTAGATTCCACTTGGGAAAGTATTCGCTACGCCACTGGTTAGTTTACTTATGTAGCCGGAATTCCACTTGATGTTGCCGTAATTTCCTATCAGCGACCTACGCCCCTTCGGGACGCTTTTTCATAGAGTAACTTGAGATTCACCTCAAGATTGGCTACCATTCTGTTGGCAGCCGGAATGAGGAAGCCGTATCGCCATTGGTGCTTTGTGCCCGGTAATTAGCGTGGTTCGGGAGCTGGCGTTTTTTCACTGGTGAAGCAGTTGCTATCCCGTTCAGAAGAGAGCCTATTCGACAGCTCCCCTTACCGGTCATGCCGAGTTCACTTTCGGAGGCCAGACCGATGAAGCAGAAAAAGCCATCCAAGAAGGGAAGCGTAAAGCTTCCAAAGCACCTGCAGCACCTGAATCAGCATGCTGCAGGTATTGATGTTGGCTCTCGTAGCCACTTTGTTGCCGTACCAGAAGGAGCTGATGAAAAGCCGGTGCAAGAGTTCTCGACGTTCACTGATGACCTCGAACGCCTTGCAAAATGGTTGCGCTCTTGTGGTGTCACGGCCGTTGCCATGGAATCAACTGGCATTTACTGGATTCCGGTCTTTGAAATCCTTGAGCGTCATGGTTTTGAAGTCAGACTGGTCAACGCCCGTCATGTCAAGAATGTTCCCGGCAGAAAAAGCGATGTACTCGATTGCCAGTGGTTGCAACAGTTACACACTTATGGTCTGCTGCGAGGCGCTTTTCGCCCAACTGATCAAATCTGTACGTTACGGGCATATGTCCGCCAACGAGCAACCTTGGTGCGAAGCTCGGCTTCCCATATTCAGCGGATGCAGAAAGCTCTTGCCCAGATGAACGTGCAACTGCACAACGTAGTGACCGACATAACCGGTGTGACCGGTATGGGGATCATAAAAGCGATCATCGCAGGTGAACGCAATCCCAAGGTTCTGGCCGGCCTACGAGACAAACGTTGCAAAAACAGCGTAGAGACCATTGCCCGTTCTCTGCACGGCAACTACCGCGTTGAGCATCTGTTCAGTCTGCAGCAGGCAGTTGAGCTCTACGAGTTCTACCTGCAAAAGATCGCAGATTGCGACCAACAGATAGTGGCACAACTCAGAAGCTTCGATGCGTCTGGCGGTATTGACCCAGACAGCAAGCCACCCAGCAGCATTGAAGAAGCCTTACAACAGATGTCTGGAGCAGATCTTTCCTGCATCAACGGCATCAACACCAACACTGCTCTCAAAATTATCGCCGAGATTGGTACTGATATGAACCGCTGGAAGACAGTCAAGCATTTCACTTCTTGGCTTGGTCTCTGTCCGGGTTCTAAAATCAGTGGTGGCAAGATTTTGAGCAGCGCGACCAAACCAGTTGCCAACCGAGCCGCAGCGGCACTGCGTATGGCTGCATTGACGTTGTTCAATTCAAAGAGCGCGTTAGGTGCATACTTGAGGCGGCAGCGATCACGGCTGGGAGCACCCAAGGCCATTACTGCAACAGCTCACAAACTGGCCAGATTGGTTTACAGCATGCTCAAGCACGGTACAGCATTTGTTGAAGCCGGACAGGAGCAGTATGAAGAACATTACCGGTCACGGGTAGTGCTGAATTTGAAACGAAGAGCCCAAGAAATGGGATTCACACTGGTTGCTATACAAGAAGAAACACAGACGGTGTGATCGTTTAAATCCATACACTTACGATGAAGTTACTCAGAAGA
>Ga0194037_1002070_pt1 | contig 13783 bp, 20 predicted proteins | sample JunL306m_MetaG_FD_148653 | JGI IMG/M metagenome (GOLD analysis project Ga0194037, IMG submission 148653) | Anoxic zone freshwater microbial communities from boreal shield lake in IISD Experimental Lakes Area, Ontario, Canada - Jun2016-L304-6m | ecosystem: Environmental > Aquatic > Freshwater >...
GTGAGGAAATGAGGTTGTATGTGAGCATCCTGTTGTAAGAATGCGTATGACAGGATTTCATTGCAGGCGGTGGTAGATTGATCTATAAAATACATGCTGATTCGATGATTAACGGAGGAATGTATGGCAATCGCACTGGAAAAAAAATTTGCGACACTGGTGGGGGATATTCAGGCTATCCAAAAAGAGTTGGTACTTTCTAAAATGCAACATATTAAAAGGACACGCCGTTATCAGGATACTTGGGATGCGCTTTCTCTAAAAGTATCAAACTCTTGGGATTCCATAACAGCTGTTGATGAAATTTCGTCTCAAAGAGAAAAAAAGTGGTGAAATCAGTTACCATTGACAGCTCTGTAATAATTTCTTCATTACTTCCAAATGAAAAGCGCCATGAGGAAGCTTGTCTAATCTGGGGTAAAGTTTTGAGTGGTGAGACACCCGCTGTTATGCCTTGTTCAGTTCTTGTAGAAGTTGTTGCGGCAATTCGAAGAAGGACAGGTTCTGAGCTTCTGGCCGTGGAAGTCCAGAAAACCCTTGAAAATATTTCAGCTATTTCGTTCGTTATGCTTGATAGTAAAGCTGCAGCTAAAGCGTGCAAGGTTGCAACAAAGACCGGATTGCGTGGTATGGATGCCCTCGTTGTTCAGGTAGCCAGAGAATTTAAAGCTGAACTGATAACATTTGATATTGAAATGCAGCAGAAGGCTGCCACCGTACTGTAGTCGTATTTTATTGGAATTTATTACTATTGTGTGGTGCACGACCGACTGAGGCGGGACAATGTCACATCTTATTTTTACCTGTGTCTTAGTCGGGATGACTGCCCCCAAACAGGAAAAGATGGTGCAGGCTTGGGTTGAAATTCATAAGGAAGAGTTGGAAGTTGACTGGTGTAACTAGCTGTGAATGGTGATGAACCATTCCGAATTGCCCCATTACAATAAGGACTGTAGTTTGGCCCGGTGAAATTGATGTAGCGCCTGAAACTCTCTACGATCTTTCAGTTCCTTTTAAGTGATCACCGCGATTAGACAGGACGAATGGTTATAAACGTGGTGAGATATGGAGCGCAGATTATGTCTTGTATGTAGATTCTCTCTGCGTGCATCCGTTTTTATCTGCGGTTAATTAACTGAGGCTGCCGTTGTACTGTTGTGATCCTTTTGCCTATGGGTATTGAGGGTCACATACCTTTTAGTAACCCCCGCGCCTGCTGGGGCTGTGGAGATAAATTAAGTATTTGCGCTATAAAGTGGTATTCACTACAATATGCAAATGAATAATAGACAGTTTACATGTTTACCAGGCGCTGCAAAAGGCTTTATTGATGCCAAGCTTGCCAGTGGTATATCTGTCATCAGTCGTTCTATTGGAGTTGCGAGCTGGAGCACATTCACTCGTTGCAATAAAAGCTGTTGGTGCGTTAGAAAAATTCTTTCAAAGAGTTTCAAGAGTTATTACACCCCAACATTCTGATTACCGTTTAGCTGGGCAAATTCTCGCGAGCCTCCAGAGGGAAAAGGGATATGACCTGAAAAAAACAGCTTCGTTAGCCAACGATTGTCTTATCGCTGCATCTGCTCGCAATGCGGGAGCGTGTGTTGTGACTCAGAATGCAAGAGACTTCATCGCGATTTCTGAAATAATTAAAGTAGAAATTCAGATAGTAAGATCTATTTAATCGAATAAAGGCGATCTGAATATTCAAATGGGATGGATGGTTATGAAACGTGGTGAGATATGGTGGGCAGATTAATGCTTGTATGTTGATTCTCTCTGTGTGCATCCGTTTTTATCTGCGGTTAATTCATGTCTTAGGCTCTAGTAGGAACGCAGATGAACGCTGATAAAAGTGCAGAGAAAATATTGGAGATTTTGAGTGGCGAAGTGCGGTTTATAAGTCGTTCCAGTCTGCAGGCGTGAGGTGCCGTATAATATCTCTGCTCGCGTGTATGACCGCAACAATGAAGCACCTTGAATCAATAGTTTTGTAAATTATCCTGTAGGAGGTGTAAATTACCTCCCGAATGGTCGTGTCACAGAACTCCGGTACGATGCGCCCGGAAAGCGGATAATTTTTGATACGTTTTGGTGCATCAAGAATTCCCCTCGCCGTTGCATCGGCATAATATACCGAATCTTGTGCGATAAACTCCATTATGGAGTGAATATCGTCTAGTGCTGGTTCAGTCCAAACGATTTTGACCATTCGGCAACCCTTTTCTCTGCAACAGTCTCTGAAACATATCTACCATTATTGATGGCCTCAAGCCCGCGAACAACCTTGCTACGAACATAGAGGTGGTAACTTATGTCGTTCAGATTGCTGTCGTCAGGAAGGGACTGAATCATTTCAATTATTTCAGCCTTTACTGTTTGCATAAAGAACCTCCTTGCACACGAAGTTACAGCGTAAATACCTAGCATTTCGTATCATAAATGAAGCAATAAGTCATTTTATTCTTGGGTTTTAAGGGGGACCTCCTCAATATCAATTTAATCACACCAGCGCCTGCCGCAGGAACCCCGCCGCCTCTGGCGCCGCATGGGAGTATCCGCACCGCTGTTTGTATGGGATGTCGTGAGGTGGAAGAGGAGCAGGTGATGGTGACTTTTTGTGGTGGGGGGGAGGTGGGTGTGAAGAGGAAAGGTATTCTGATAGCGAGATAATTATTTTGTGCATAGTATCAGTTTTTTATGAACACAAGTAACCGTTATAATTCAAAGAGTATAGAGGGATTTTTCTCTGCTGTGTTTTATGCCTAAGATGATGATATTTTCAAAATCAGTCCTGTATCGGATAGTATAGGAGCCTGAACCAAAAGGTCGGATAAGCTCACGATACTCTGGAGTATCTTCCAAAGGTTTTCCTGAAAGTGGGTGGGTAAGTAACTGATTGGTCGCTTCGATAATTGTTACGGCTGCTTTTTGTGCCGCCTCTGCATTGAATTGTACGAGGTATTCCCGGATCTTTTTCAGGTCTCGTGCTGCTTTTGCCGAAATTATTATTTGTGACATGGTGGGCACTCCGTCTCATTTGGTGTACCCCAGGTGCTTAACCAGTCCGTCATTTCGTTGTGCGTTATGTGCAGCCCGTCTCTATGGTACTCTTCCCAGGCTTCGATGGTTTCCTGCTTGAATTGTTCGGCAGACTCTTCCCGCTCAACGTACTGTTGGATAGCTTCTTTCATAATCCAGTGGGTAGAGCGATGTTTTGCCTCACTGATCCTATTAAGTCGATCTTTCAGTTCCGGGGCAAGCTTCACCCCCAGCGGCTTTATTATTTGGGCTTGTGCATGCATAATAACCTCCGTTATTGTTACTTATAGCTACTCGGTATTACCACAATAACGAATTTGAAAAATTAGATCAATGGGTTTCTAAATGAGGATGGTATTAGGGGGGCTCAATACCAATTGACAGTCTGAAATATCATACATAAACTAAGTCCCTCAGGTTTAACCATAGGGGGCAGATATGCTGACGATCAATATTCATGAAGCGAAAACCAATCTTTCTCGATTGGTTGAAGATGCTGCACATGGTAATGCCTTTATCATTGCCAAGGCTGGAAAACCATTGGTAAAGGTCTCACCACTGTCAGTACATGATAGTCCTGAAATTTCCAGACTTGGATTTATGGCCGGCGAAATAACGGTGCCGGATGACTTTGATACCATTGAGTCCGAGCACGTTGTTGCTCTTTTTGAGGGAAAGACGGCATGAAATTACTGCTCGATACACATATCCTGCTGTGGGCTGCCGGTCAGCCGGACCGGCTTTCTGATAATAGTTGCCGCCGTTTCACAAGGATCCTTTTGACCGTTTTCTTATCAGTCAGGCACGAAGTGAGGCAATGATATTACTTACGGTGGATTCAGCCGTCATTCAATATGAAGAAGCGGTTATGGCAGTGTGAGTTGAAGCGCCGGCCGCCTCTGGCGTCGCTTGGTGTAAATTTGTATGGGATGTCCTGAGGTAGAAGGGGCGAAGGTGAATAGATAAGGTGAAAAACGAATGAGACTTAAAGATTTTGAGCAATGTGCAATTTTGTCTGCCGTCAAAACCCTCGATAAAGATGCGTGCGTATACCTCTTTGGTTCGCGAGTTGATGATTCAAAAAAAGGGGGCGATATTGATCTTCTGATCTTGTCGAACAATCTGACAAGGGACGATAAAAGGAGTATCAAAATAAGGCTGTTTGAACTTCTGGGTGAACAGAAAATTGATATTGTCCTGGCAGCGGATGATGCAGATCCATTTGTTAAACTGGCGCTTGAGAATGGGGTGAAATTATGACGGAACTGATGCAGCAACTATTGGCGAAAGAACTGAAAGTACTTAATGACGCCAAAGATGTTCTGCTCTATTCATTCAATAAATGCAGTGCTATCGGCATAAAAGAAACATACGAGCCGGAAGAGCTCGAAAGTTTCGAGTCTTTTACCGGTAGATTTGCCCGATTGAGCGATATTTTGATTCAAAAAATATTTCGTCTGGTGGATGAGTTGGATCTGGATTCTCATGGTACGATCAGAGACCGGATTAACAGAGCAGAAAAGAAAGAATTGATTGCCAGTAGTGATGTTTTTATTGAGATTCGTGTGGTCAGAAATGATATTGCCCATGAATATCTACCAGAGGCGATTCAAGACATTTTTGAAAAAGTACTCAGTCTAACGCCTCATCTGCTCGATGGTATCGAACGGACAAAACGGTATTGCGATAAATATTTATCATAACAAGGGATCACGACCTGGATACTCGAAGCATTCGATAATGTCAAATTCATCCAGAAGTTCAAGCATTGTGTATTTCTTGAAGAGATTTTTGTCCTGCATCTTTTTTTTGAGGTAGGAAAGATATATAAGCGCGATGAATTCCACGAACAACAGTTTTCCATCCAGGCTTTGGTCTGAGGAAACAGCAGTTCGGTTGAAATTAAGTCGTTCTTTCAAATTACCGAATGCCTTTTCAACAAGGTCTTTGTTCCGATAGATTGATGGCTGCAGCTTCAGCCGCCTCACCACTATGCATCCGCTATGGCCGCCACAAGTACATAAAGCTGGCCCCTGAAAACGCGTCAATTCCACCGAGAAACTCCATCATTCCACCCAAATGACCTGCATCAGCGTAAATACTTCCTTTATAGTTACCAGGCCGGAAATAACTAACAACTTTTGTATTTTCATCACCTGAAATTTTCCTAAGCCCCGCTATGACATCATCCAGGTAACCGATACGGTCTATCAGCTTTGCCTCCATAGCCTGCCTGGCAGTATAGAGTCGACCATCTGAAAGTTTGCGGAGCTCGTCCCGATTCAGCTTATTGCCCGATCGTGATATGACCACATCCAGAAAACGTCCGTAAAGCTGGTCTATAATCTCTTGGGCTAATTTAACTTCGTCTGGCGTAGCTTTGCGGAAAGGCGACATGATATCCTTCTTGTCTCCTGACTTAACAGTCTGTTCTTCTACACCGATTTTGCCCATCAATCCTTCCACATTGAATTTCATCAGTATTACGCCAATACTGCCGGTAATGGCAGTGGGGTGGGCTATGATTTCATCAGCTGCAGCGGCGACGTAATATCCACCTGAAGCACCCGTGGACATAATACAGGCGTGAACAGGGATTTTTCTTCGTTTTTTGAATTCGATAATATCATGATAAATAATATCGCTTGCGGTCACCGTGCCACCAGGCGAATTGATTCGTAAAATGATGCCTTTGATGTTGTCATCCTTTTCAGCCTTTTGCAGCGACTCGCGTATGAGCGAGACCATAGAAGCGGATGAACGCCCCAGAAGGCCGCCTGACTTCTCCTGTTCAGAGATGGTTCCGCTGATGTCGAGCATCAGAATTTTTTTCGCCCCGTCTCCTTCCAATATCTGTTCCTCCAGTGGACTAGGAGGTTGGATCAGTGCAACATTTACTAATGCACAGCCGGAAATGGTCACCAAGAGAATCAGTATCAAAACATTACTAAATAAACGCACAGTTCAACTCCTTGGAAATGTTTTTTATCATTGTGTCCAGACTCTGAGTAATCTTCTAGCTTGTGTCAATTATTTGGTTTTAAGTGACCTCTTGAAGTCCTCTCTTTCATTGAACCATAGACGGATATCAAGCGGTATATGGGTTCTAAAATAGTACGTTTCTTTGATCTGGTAAAGGCTTTGTGAGTTCATGATTTCTCCTGTGACCGGCAAAGAAACCGGCAAAATGTCAGGAGAGCCTAAGAGAGGGGGTGAAATTAGGGTGGAGGCAATAAAAAAGCTCCACAATCTCAATTGGATAGGGAGCTAAACTGTACTTTACTTGGTAGCGGAGGCCGGACTCGAACCGGCATGACCTTGCGATCGGCAGATTTTGAGTCTGCTGTGTCTACCATTTCACCACTCCGCCAACAGTTGCAGACTATAAATCAGCGAAAAATTTACGTCAAGGATTATTGCGTCGTACCTGCGTTGCAATTGTTCATCGGAACGTTCGGGTGCGGGGGTATTGGCTACATCAACCACCAAGATATTTGCTCAGCTCTTCAGCCAGAGTAGTCGGGTGAAGTAAGCGTGCGGGTATTTTTTCATCTCCGAAAAAATCCTTTGCCCACGGTTGTCGTTTGGTCCATGCCATCAATAATTCCCAGCCAGCCCAAGTAGAAAAATCGACGCCATGGATGTTTGTAATCTGTTCCAGGAATGTTTGTTCATATCCAGCCATGGCACCTCCGGTTAATTATGGTTTGTTCGTCAATTCAGCCAACAATTCGTCATACACAGCGAGAGATTTTACGCGTGCAGTCAGCTTTTTAGATAATTCCTCAAAAGATTTGAGCTTGCCGTTAAACACAGCTGCCTGTGACTTCAGATTACCGGTGCTTTCTGAAATATAACTTTTTTCCTTGATATCAATATCTTTTTTAAAGAGGCCCCGGGCTTTGTTCCAGTACTCATCAGTACCGCTTACATAATGATTGAGTGTTTCGAGAAAGGCGAGAGCACCCGATGCAAGATCTGCCACTGATGCAAGCTTGATCTGGGCATCACTCATTTCTTTCAGCAGGTATTGGTCGGCGTAGTTCGACGACTCCAGAACGATTTTTGGGTCAGTTGCTTTCTCAGGATCAATTCCTTCAACCATGGAGATGAATTTCTGAGATGAATTCAGATATGTAGTGATTGCCAGCGATGCATTGTTGAGAACAATTGTGAACTGGGCGACGAATTTGGTAAATACTGAGGCTTGTCCGGCGTAGGGGATCGGTAAAACTCGGGCTGCGCCAGCAGCATACGAACCTGCCTGAATATATTTATTGTATCCGGCCAGATTGGTGCTCATCCAGGTTACAAAACCTTGGAAATCCGATGTGTTCTGACGCTGTAATTTAACATCGGCAGCTATTTCACGTAAGCGCTCAAATTTCTTTTGCCCGAGCCGTGCTGCAGAGATACCGCGCTGTGCCTCAAGCTCCTTAATGCGGGTTGTCAGGCTCAGATTATCCTCAAGTAACGTGCGGGAACGTTCTTCAAACGGCAGCAGCGGGGCGCAGGCATTTTCTAATGCAAACGCAGAGGGTACAAACAGGAAAACAACGCAGCTTGCACGAAGTAAATCAAGTGATTTATAAAACGCCATAAGATAATCCATATCTTCTTACATCAAAACTGTGTAGTTTCTATAACGCCTCTGGTGCCTGAATGCAAATAAAATGAGCCGATCCGGTATGCTCTGCTTCGTTGCATTTGGTGGTTGACTGTATTATTATGCCGACGGTTTTATAAGGGAGGATTGTGGTATATGTTGTCGTTCAGGCCGTTCCGGCTGACGCTGGTTCAAAAAATGATCCTCACTTTTGCGCTTTCCGGTGTCTGTCTGCTGGCAGCCCTGACCTATTCGATAACCGGAATGCGGGTTATGCAGCGTATGGAACAGGACGTCGCCTTAACAGATATCAGGTCAGCAACAATTACTCTCAGGCTACGGGAATTGATAGCCGCTCAGGAACGGATGGCGGGCCGTTACCGTATCCTGCAGGAAGCGCAGTACCGGTCTATCTACGAACAGAACGCGGATGAATTCCTTCGTGAGTTGACGCAGCTGAAAAAATTGTACGCAAGCCCGGCCATGAATGAACTCGAAAAAGGGTACGCTTCCTACACCGCCGAAGTTCACCGTATGTTCAAAGGAGAGCAGACCAACCCTGAGGTTATGAGAGCCTCAGTAGCAAATGTCCTCAAACATATTGATACCATGAATGCCGAGCAGCGGACATCATTGTCAAACAAGCTTGTAATTTCAGAAGAACTGGAAGCGCAAACTGTTACCAGATCGCTGGCACTGGCGTTCGGCGGTGTCTTCTGCTCCTTTCTTATTGCTGCCTGGATGGTGTTCTCCTTTGCACGTTCTATCGGCAAACTGCAGCACGCAACCCATTTGATTGCCGCTGGAAATTTTGATCATGATCCCCAGATACCGCCAGGTGACGAAATCGGTGCGCTGTCGGAGGATTTTCGCCAAATGGCTATCAGGCTCAAGGAGCTTGAACAGCTCAGTCTGGACGCAAGTCCGTTGACCCGGTTGCCGGGCAATATAGCCATCGAGCGGGTTCTCAACCGTAATCTGCGTGAAAAAATTACATTTGCCATGTGCTATCTGGATCTCGATAACTTCAAATCGTACAATGATCATTACGGGTATATTAAAGCCAGTGAGATTCTGAAAGAGGTTGGAAAAATAATTTACGATGCCGTTAAACAGCTTGATGATCCAGATGCTTTTGTCGGCCATATCGGTGGCGACGACTTCGTCGTCATCATCAATGCGGAGAAGGCTGAAGCTGCCTGCCAGGCGATTATAGAAGCCATTGATGCCGTCGTACCATCCTATTATTCCGAAGAGGATCGCACCGTGGGTGCTATTGAAGGGGTTGATCGCTATGGCGTACAGCGGACGTTCCCGCTGATCTCGATCTCCATTGCTGCATTGTTGTGCAAACCGGGTGACTATGCCTATGCAGCTGAAATTGCAACAGCTGCAGCTGCAGTCAAGGATCTCGTCAAAGAGTCTGCCGGCAGTAACTACGTCATCATCAGGGAGGCTGTTCGTCGTGAAGCGTAAAACGTGTGCCATACCGTTCATACTGTCAGCAGTTATTATGACAAGCTTTGGATGCAGCCTAATAACGGGCAGAGCCTCCGTGGCACAACGTGGGGTCGTACCTGTTGAGCGCACCTTTGCTGCCGCACTTCACCAGCTCCGGACCGGCAACGAAGACGCTGCCGGTGAGCTTCTTGATCAGGTTGTCAGCTCAACACCGCTGTCTGGTGTCACAGATGAAGCCCTGTTCCGGCTGGCGCTCCTGGAGTTGCGTGGTGAAAATACAGGTGGCGATACACGTTCCCGTGAATTGCTGGAACAACTGATTCGCCAGTATCCGGCAAGTATCTGGTCGAAGCAGGCTGCGCCGCTGGCCGCATACTTACACGAGGCGGGTGCAATAAAGGTTCGTAAACGGGAAATAAAAAATTTAAAAAATCAGAATGTTTCACTCAGTCGCGATAATAAAGAGCTGCGGCAGAGTATCGAACGCCTGAAAAACCTTGACCTGGAACTTGAACAAAAGATCAGAAGATAGGCGGTTTTATGGTTTTGCTCGCTATTTTTTCTTTTCACCCTGCCCGTATTCCGCCAGAAACAAATTTTTGTACTCCATAAATCGTCCGATCTCCAGCGCTGCGCGAATTTCTGTCATCATGGTCTGATAAAAATAGACATTGTGAATGGCAGAAAGCACTGCAGAAAGCACCTCGTTTGCTGCAAAGAGATGATGCAGATAAGCCCTGCTGAAGTGACTGCAGGTGTAACAGCTGCAGCTGCGGTCAATCGGATAGAAATCACGTTTGTAGTTCTTGTTGGTGACCCGGATTCTCCCACGCCGCGTGAAGAGCGTTGCACTTCTGGCGTAACGGGTCGGGATGACGCAGTCAAACATATCGATGCCGCGCTCGACGCTTTCCAGAATATCCTCCGGCAGACCGACCCCCATCAGGTAGCGCGGTTTGTTTTCCGGCAGGTGCGGCGCTGTAAAGCCGACAATCTTCTTCAGCAGTTCCAGACCTTCTCCAACGCTGACACCACCGATGGCGTATCCCGGAAGATCCAGTTTGCACATCTCCTTGGCACACATCTCCCTTAGATCCTGGAAGACACTCCCCTGTACGATTCCGAACAGCGCCTGGTCATTAGGGGTCATGGCTTTCTGGCACTCTTTCAACCAGCGGATAGTTTTCCTGGTTGACTGTTCGGCGTAGGACTTTTCACAGGGGTAGGGGATACACTCGTCAAAAGCCATAATAATGTCGGCTCCCAGATCCTGTTGAATTCGGGTTGCCGATGCCGGGTCGAGGTAGATTTCGTCTCCGGTAAGTTCATGCTTGAAAAAAACCCCATCTTCAGTGATGCGTTTGTTAGGGAGCGAGAACACCTGAAAACCGCCGGAATCAGTTAGTATCGGGCGATTCCAGGCCATGAACTTGTGGAGTCCCCCCGCTTTGTTTACCAGCCCTTCTCCCGGTTGCAAATGAAGATGATAGGTATTGGAAAGTATAATTTGTGCACCGGTTTCCATGATCTGGGCCGGGGTGAGTGGTTTCATGGCACCGTGTGTTGCTACCGGCATAAAAACAGGCGTCTGTATCTCGCCATGTACGGTCGTAATTCTGCCGAGACGCGCGGAGCTGTGCAGATCCTTTTTTAGTAACGCAAATTCCATAATATCTCCAAGCCTCCATCGATTTAAAAAAACAGCTTTCTTCAGTCACATATGTTAGTAGCAGAGTGTTGCCATAAATGCAATTTGTGCATCGTCCGAGTGACATTTCGCCGCAGGGAAATGCGGTCTGTATACACAAAAGGGTTGCATTTTCTCAGAACGATGTTTAGTATCAGCGCGCTTATAGTCAGGAACTGTACATGTGTGCGCCCACTGATCCAAGATGACGCTCAACATATTCTTCTCAAGGAGGTTACAAGATGAAAGATGTCTCCAGATCATGTTGGCGAGGTCCCCCCTTTTAATTTGAATCCTCACGCCGTATCCTCGATCGCTGTAATCCCGCTGTTATCTGAAATGTACTAACAACTTGAAAAGGAAGGAACGCTATGCAATTTATCTCGTCATCCATCGGCAGAAAGATCCTGATGGCGGTCACGGGCCAGGCAATGGTTCTGTTCGCTATTATCCATCTGCTTGGTAACAGCTCCATCTTCGGATGGCTCAATGGTGGCATTAATGCCTATGCAGAGCATCTGCACAGCATGCCACTGCCCATAATCATCGGTTTCCGTCTTGCCATGCTGGCTATGGTCTGTGTTCATATCTGGTTTGGTATCCAGTTAACTCTTGAAAACCGGGGCGGTCGCCCCAGTGATTATGCGGTCAAATCTACCCAGAAAGCTTCCTTTGCCAGTGAAAACATGATCTGGACTGGAACGCTGATCGGTCTTTTCCTGCTCTATCACTTGGCACATTTCACGTTCCAGGTGGTAAGTCCTGAGACAGCCGCGCTCAAAAATCTCGTGCCGCTTCATAATGAGATGGTGCCGAACGTACTGGGAATGGTTGTGGCAGGCTTCAAGAACATTCTCGTAACGTTGATTTATTCCGGTGCGATGGTTGCCCTGTTTCTGCACCTTTCACACGGCATCCAGAGCTTTTTCCAGACCATGGGATGGAGCTGTGACAAGAGCCAACCGCTGCTTGTCAAATTCGGCTCACTTGTCGCGCTCGTTCTTTTTCTTGGTTATGTTACCATCCCGCTGACAATTATTGCCGGCATTCTGAAAGGTTAAGGGGGTTATTGTGATACTAGACGGAAAATGTCCTACCGGACCTATTGAAAAAAGCTGGGATAAGCACCGCTTCGATCTGAAGCTGGTCAATCCTGCCAATAAACGCAAGTATAACGTAATTGTTGTCGGTACCGGTCTGGCCGGCGGCGCTGCAGCAGCTTCTCTTGGCGAACTTGGCTACAATGTCCAGGCGTTCTGCTATCAGGACAGCCCGCGTCGAGCCCACTCCATCGCTGCACAGGGTGGCATCAATGCTGCCAAGAACTATCCAAACGACGGTGATTCGGTCTACCGCCTGTTCTATGACACCATCAAGGGTGGCGACTTCCGTGCCCGTGAAGCTGATGTCTGGCGTCTGGCCCAGGTTTCCAACAACATCATCGACCAGTGCGTGGCGCAGGGCGTTCCTTTTGCACGTGATTATGCCGGCTACCTCGATAACCGCTCATTCGGCGGCGCCCAGGTTTCCCGTACCTTCTTTGCACGTGGCCAGACCGGCCAGCAGCTGCTGCTGGGTGCCTATTCCGCACTCTCCCGCCAGATTAAACTCGGGTCGGTCAAAATGTATGATCGCCGCGAAATGCTGGACCTGGTTGTCGTCGACGGTGTAGCGCGTGGTATCACGGTGCGCAACTTGGTAACCGGAAAGATGGAAAGCTATGCGGCTGATGCTGTCTGCCTGGCTACCGGCGGCTACGTCAACGTATTTTATCTCTCCACCAACGCCATGGGTTGCTCGGTCACGGCTAACTGGAAAGCTCACAAAAAGGGCGCTTACTTCGCCAACCCCTGCTACACACAGATTCACCCGACCTGTATCCCACAAGCTGGCGACTATCAGTCCAAACTGACCCTGATGTCCGAGTCACTCAGAAATGACGGTCGCGTATGGGTTCCCAAGAAAAAAGAAGATTGCGGCAAGCATCCTAACGAAATTCCTGAAGATGCCCGTGATTACTACCTCGAACGCAAGTACCCCTCCTACGGCAACCTGGCGCCGCGTGATATTGCGTCACGTGCAGCCAAAGAGCAGTGCGACGATGGTCGTGGCGTCGGTCCCGGTGGACGTGGCGTCTATCTCGACTTCGGCGATTCCATCAAACGTCTTGGTGAAGACACCATCCGTGAACGCTACGGCAACCTGTTTGAAATGTACGAAAAAATCACTGACGAGAACGGCTACAAACGCCCGATGCGTATGTATCCGGCCCCGCACTACTCAATGGGTGGTCTCTGGGTCGATTACAATCTGATGAGCAATATCCCCGGCCTGTTCGTCCTCGGCGAAGCCAATTTCTCTGTTCACGGCGCCAACCGCCTGGGTGCTTCGGCTCTCATGCAGGGCCTGGCCGACGGCTACTTTGTTATCCCCTACACCATCGGCGGTTATCTGGCGACGGTTAAACCGGGTGAAGTTAAAACAGATAATCCCGAATTTAAAAAATGTGAAAAAGATGTTGAGGCAGAACAGAATAAAATGCTCGGCATCAACGGTAAGAAGACGGTTTTCGAATTCATGCGTGAAGTCGGCGGCCTGATGTGGGAAAACTGTGGCATGGCGCGTACCAAGCAGTCTCTTGAGACTAATCTTAAAAAATTACCGGCTCTGCGTGAAGAGTTCTGGAAGAATGTCAAGGTCACCGGCACTGGTGCCGAACTTAACCAGCAGCTTGAAAACGCCGGTCGTACGATCGATTTTATCGAATTCAGCGAACTGCTCTGTCGCGATGCCCTGCACCGCAACGAGTCCTGCGGTGGACATTTCCGCGAGGAGTACCAGGATGCCGGCGAGGCGCAGCGTGATGATGTGAACTTCTGCTATGTAGGCGCCTGGGAGTACAAGGGAACCGGCAAGGAGCCGGAACTGCATAAAGAACCGCTGAAATTTGACAATGTACATCTCGCCATAAGGAGTTACAAATAATG
>Ga0194037_1002073_pt1 | contig 13775 bp, 9 predicted proteins | sample JunL306m_MetaG_FD_148653 | JGI IMG/M metagenome (GOLD analysis project Ga0194037, IMG submission 148653) | Anoxic zone freshwater microbial communities from boreal shield lake in IISD Experimental Lakes Area, Ontario, Canada - Jun2016-L304-6m | ecosystem: Environmental > Aquatic > Freshwater >...
GTATTGAATTTTCACAGTTTCAGCGGCTGTCTGTGAAAATTCAATACCATACACTTGCCATCCATCGTTTGCCATTTGGTGTAAATATGAGCCGGAGGCACATCCGATTTCAAGTAAACGCCCTGGCTGTATGGCAGGCATCGTTATGTTTTTAAAGTTAAATAAATTTTTAAGTCTTCGCCGCAGAGAGTCCCCAGCATTCCGACCAACTTGCAACTCCTCTATTTGTGTTGAAATATACGGGCCATAGTCGTCCGGATAGTAATAACCCATAGATTCCGATGTCGGACGAGGATTAGTCCGCATTAAACCGCATGTGCGACACCGTACTACCTTGAATTGACCAGGTAAACCATGAATACGATCTTTCCCAATCAAAATTAAATCGTCATTCTCAGGGCAGCCAAAGGGACATGAGTATTGTTCGAGATCATTATCGCTCTCCATAATTTGGCTCTCCCGCTGAATTTGTGGGTGGCTATCCGGTAAGATTCCATCGAACTTGCCGATATGATGATAATTATATACGCATACCTTGAGACGCCTTGTTAGTACTCGATGATAAATTCAGACTACAAGGCCCGGGAGCTTTTCGTAAATATACTATTTGAAACAAAAATGAGGTCACATAATAAACGGAGGTTACGATGGCGATTCCTAAAACACCCCAGAAATAAAAAGCTATAATCTTTAGAGGAATAAAGAGCATGAAGCAAGCTATTCCGAGAATAGTCGGAGTACGAGTATCTCCACGAGCATAATAGGCAGATGTCGTGATTTGACCGCCTAGCCCTCCTACAAAAAAACCTGATAGTCCAAGCATGACAAGCCATAGAAGGGAGACATTGTTCGTCCTGAAGGCTCCCCATTCGACCAAGATGCCTATCAAAAACTTTCCAATAAGTGAAAACAAAGCCATTATAAGAAAAGCCGTCAAAATAGTTCGAAGAAGAATTTTCCTATAGAGGATGCGATATCCGGATTTATCACCAGATTTGTGGAGTACGCTCAAATGCGTAATCAACGGCGCGACAACGGCTTTGGCAAGCACTGTATTTATAGTACCATAAATTTGCTGTCCCAAATAGAAAATTGACAAAGATCCGGCCTCTGACATGGAAAGCAAGTACCGATCAATCAATGGTTCTGTTTTGTAAAAAGTAGTTACTATCAGCAAGTTTTTAAGTCGTCGCCACGCATCTTGCAAAGCTGGAGCCTTGAAATTAGGCATAACGAATTTACCCATAACAGGCATCATGACAGCGGCCTGAATGGTGTAGCGCAGAGCGGTAGACCAAGCCGCTGCTACTATACCAAACCTTGGCAGTGCCCAAATAAGAAGTAATAAAGACACAACGATACTTAAAGTGGAAAATAATTCAGCATGAAGAAATTGCTGCCTGGCATTATATACAGCGGATTGTACCCCCGACAACGCGGTAAAGACCATGCCAATCAACTGTATGCATGTCAATTGTATTGTCAGAAGTTGTCCCACCCGCGAAAAGCCTGGAACTAAAAGAGGCACCCACCATGGCGCGGTTAGATGAAGGAGTAAAGCAAATAAGGAGAAACTGCCACCAACCAATACAAAAAACACCCAGGCATCGTGGTGTGATTGTTCGGCGCTTTTACCAGCAAAGAGTGGAACCAACACAGAAGTGAGAGAACTGCTGATAACCGATAATATCAACTGTGGAACTGTCATTCCTGCAAAAAGTGCGTCGGTCTCGACACTTGGTCCAAATTTTGTAAATATGACCCACTGAAAAAGCAAAGTAAGAACAATGCTGATAGAGGAAAGAACTCCAAGCTGGAAAGTAAGTTTTATGTTCAATGATAATACCTAAAACTAAGCTTTAATGCATTTATTTAAAATAACAATGTAGCTAGGCCGATAGATATAAAATATATATTTTAGCGGTGTCAACGATATAATTTTTTTTATTTTATCTTTCCATGAGATAGAAGGCGTCAAATAATATATTTCATTATATTTCACCATCTGACAATCAAAACCGTGTTTAGTTAATAAGCGCATCCATTGATTCTTGGAAAAAGTATTTTCAGTAACTCCATATTTTTTCTCATATCTGCCAAAAGTATAACATTGGACATGACTTACTAATGGTATCAAACTCAAAAAAGGTTCTCTAATAGCAATTACTTGTCCTGTTGGTTTTAGTACACGATGAATTTCAGAAAATACCTCTCTATAACTATTTAACGGAATGTGATGTAGTGCGGCGTCAAACAACACGAAATCAATCGTTGAATTGCCGAATATTGACAGATCATTGAAATCACCAACTATTCTGGTGATTTTACTTATATCCGCCCCCAAATATTCCATTACTTGTGGGGCAACAACAGTCAATAACTGCTCACTCATATCCAAGCTGAAGACTTCAGTTACAGGTTCTTTGCGTGACAACTCTGAACTCAACCAACAACTGCCGGCTCCAAGCTCCAATACTTTACCTCTTATTTGAGACAGTAAAGGCAAAATATTGATTCTTCCATCAGAAAGTTGAGCTAACGAACCATAATTGTATTCACATGGCTGTATTTTTTCACGGTAATTTAATTCGTCGCGATTAATTTTATCAGTTTGCAAATGTTTTATTATCCTTGAATTGGTCATCAGATAGCCTTTAGTTAATCAAACTGTTTTTCCCTAAGTAAAATGCAACGAATTGCATGCAAACGTCTCCGATCCTCATCTGTTATCCTTTTTCCGGACTCTCGAAAAAAAGCGTATAACACTGCCATGCTAAACGCGGAAAAGGTGGAAACAAGTGCTATCATTTTTCTTTTAGGCTTGAATTTGTAATCAGGAACCCGTGCGGTCTGAATTACTTGAACGACACTAAAATTTTTTGCTTCATTATACGTGGCCATTTCATACTGCCTGCTAAGTACTTCAACAAGGGTTTCTTGCATCTTGAAGTCACGCAGCAGACGTAGATACTGCTGGCCGAGTTCTGATAATGTTTCGAATCCTGGAATGGCGCCACCAGAACCGCCTTTCTCTAACCGTGCGACCTGAGCCTCAAGGTTTGCTACAGCGGTCTTAAGGCTCTTCACCTCTTGACTTTCTTCCGAAAAGTACTGCCGCGAAATAGCCAGTTGAACCTGCTGCGCAATCAGTTGGGCTCTAACCTGTGCAATACCACCAATTGCGGTTTGAGCTTGTTCATTCACGGAAAAAATTTTGTTTTTCGCTCGATATGCCTTAAATGCATTTTCCGCTGTTACAAGGTCTGACTTAGCCTTACTCAATCGATCTTGAAGAAACAACTTATTTTGATAAGCTCCAGATGTATTGAGCCTGCCAAGCAGTTTGGCAAGCTCCTCAACGTAGGCATTAGCAATTGCAGCGGATCTTATAGAATCCTTGTCTAGTACAGTAATTGAAATAATACCATCTTTTTTTCCAGCAGCTATTGTAATGTTTTTCTTGAGAACATTATAGACAGCCTCACGGTGCTTTAAATGGTAGACCTCCATAAGCTTAAATCGGTCTATAATCTTGTCGGCAACCGCCTCGCAGATGAGAATGCCAACGTAGGTATCGGCTTGTGTGCCTTTTCCCAACAGATCGGCAGCCATACCGCCAACTGAAAGTCCCTTGATGGCGCCCGCTCCACCCAACATGGTTCCCATTAAGTCCAGTTCTTGAGGAGGGGGAAGAATTCGAGCAGTCGCTTTATAAATTTCTGGCAGGCAAAAACTGAGGAGTATGGAGAGAAGTGCGGCTATGAGCGTGAATTTAACTATCATCCACCTGTTGTTGACAAGTACCTCAAGATAGTCAAGCAGATTAACCGTGTCAGAAGCAAGTGTTTCCGGTATTTGATTCGTAGCGGCGTTCCGGCCATCTAACCCATTAACATTGTTGGCATTATCAATCATTTAAATCCCATTGTAACATGTATGTTAACAAAATGCCCCCCTTGGATATGAATATCCAAGGGGGGCATATCACATAATTCCTGTCTGATCAGTAGATTTTTCTCCAGTCATAAGCGCTCGTTCCATCCTTCGCGCAAACTTCCAGGAGATCAGCACCGTTAAGTCCGCCGCCAGGCGTGAACCATAATGTTCCCGCGACCGTAGCGCTACATGTAGACTTAGTGACGGCAGTTATGGCGGCGGCGGGATTCAACCTGACGCCACCCGCTACTTCAAATTGTTGACTTGGAACCGCACAGTTAACGCCAACATGTCCGCTTGACGATACTCTCATTCTTTCCGCGCGAGTAGCTGATCCGCTTGGAGCGGTTTCAAACATAAAGTCTGTCGGCCAGGATGTCGCGGACCAAGCATCAGCAGCTCTCACCGTCACACCGCCACCAGTGAAATTCCCCGTTCCACCTACTTGCTTCGCTCCGAAGAGAAAGAATCCAAGCCTGTCACCCAGTTTTGGATAACCACCATTGTCAGCGGGAAGATTGTTGTGAATAACCAGCAAACCGCCACCACCCGCTGCTGTAGTCTGCCCGTCGGTCCTCAACAGAATCCGGGAAAAGACCCCCGGAAGTCCTAAGACTTCAAGGGCCGTGCCTGGAGCATTCGTGCCGATTCCGGTAAACCCCCCATCCGTAACTACAAACTTATCCGTTGAGTTATTGTCCTGCACAATCAATTTGTTTGCCGCCTGAGCACCGGTTGAAAGCACTGCCACACAAGCCGCCGCCACTAATAATGACGTAACAACCCCTCTGAACCCCTTCCTGCTTTCTGAATGTCTCATGTTCTCTCCTCCTCCTTGTTGGTGTTCACTCCAAATATCTGTTGTTTAATCTGATCAATTCCCTTGTGTCGACTTGTACTTTGACAAACTTAGTTTGTGAGAAGGAATACTACACTTAAACGGGTCTAGTTATCAAGCAGAAAATATGACAGATCAGCATTAACTGCTTACCTCTTGATAATTGCCAGAGGGACTCCGGCCGCCACCGCGATATTCGAGAGTATCTGCGTGATATCCTTGATCTCTTTCATCCATGAAATTCGCTCCAGTCTCTGCGGAACCACCAGGGTGTCGCCGGGATGCAGCTTGGTCGACATGAATCTTCCTCCCCGGAAGAAAGAGAACATGCCGTCACTCTTCTTGCCGCGGACACTGCCGTCCGCCATGATGACGTACATCTCGTCGGTTTCGGAAGCATCAGTAGGACCGCCCGCCATATCAAGATAATAGGAGGCATCCTTGTCCGGCAGCCAGATACTGGTCGTCGGGCTGGCCACCTCGCCGAGTACGGTGACCGCCATGGTGGACTGAGGTATCTCCAGGGTGTCTCCTCCCATCAACTCAAGATTGTTGGTACTCTGTCGAAACTGGTCGAGGGGCTCTAACTTGATGCTGATCCGCCCATCCACCTTGGTCGTCTTCAGCTTTTCCATTGAATTCTTGATGCCTTCCAACGCCAGTCTCGCTGCATCCGCCTCATTTTTGTCCGATACGGCAGCCGCCAGTCCCTGCTGCTTATATGCAATATCCTTTTCCATCCGGGCGATGGCGGCGTCCATCCGCTCCTGCTGGAGTTTCTGAACAGATTGACGGGTGAACCTGGCGCCGAAAAGGTACGCCTTATCGGTATAGCCGCCGGCGCGTTCAATCAGATTAAACAGGCGCTCTCCTTTAAAGATCGGATACGTACCTGGGAAAAGAACCTCTCCCTTGATGGTCGCGTAGCGTTCGGTCTCGTCCAGCCAGTTAGGGATTCGCTTTATAATCAGCTCGTCCAGCGGTTCCAGAAGAATGTTATCCCGAGGATTTCCCTTCAGTGCCTCACCTAGATTAATGGCCACTGGGGATGATGTAACCGTGGCGCCATCGTGTTTGGTACGGATAATCTCAGCCTTAACAAGGTACGCGGTCACTTTTGGGTTGCCGGCCTGGAGGAGGAGGTCGCGGACGGTCATGTTACGCATGAGCCGGTAGTCGCCGGGGCGCTGCACCTCCCCAATGATGCGTACCCGGGGCATCTCTTCCAGTTCCCATCGGGAGAAGATACGTATCCGATCAAACTCCCTGAGTTCCATATTGTTCATCGGATCGCCGGCCAGTGCCTTGGCTGGGCTGAACGAGAGATACTCTGGATGCAAGTCAGGAGGAAAGAGGCGGACCAGTTCGGCTGTCCAATCGGCATACTCGGGGAGCTGGTTCTCTTCTTTAAGGAGTTCGCTGACCTTCATGCCGGGGTGCAAGGCATAATGTCCCGGTCGGAGGATATATCCATCCAACCGTACGTAACCGCGAAGGGTGGTGTCAATGGGAAAAATTTTTACATAGTCAAGATCCTTGATGACAATGCCGCCGGTCAGGTCATCGAGAGAGTTGCCGCTCAGTTTGGGATCAAGACTGAAGTCCGTGGCCACTGCCTTGTCGTGGGGAATGATGCTTGTAATCAGAACTCGTTGGAGATAACCCGATGGGTTGATACCGTTAGCCAAGGCAAGAAGATCCTTGAGCGTTTTCTCGTCCTTCAACTCATAGATGGCCGGCCGACGGACATTCCCGACGATACCCGCCACCGAACCGATGGGTGGAACAAAGATGGTGTCACCCGGCTGCAAGCGGATGTCTCGACTCTTGTTACCTTTAAGAAAGAACTCATAGAGGTCAACCGTCTCAGCCACCTTACCTCCTCGCTTGACCTGTATATTCCGGAGGCTGCCGTTCTTGGTCGGACCGCCGGCGGCGCCGAGGGCGTTGATCACGGTTGCTAGAGAGGAAACGGTATAATCTCCGGGAGAGACGATGTCACCCACGAGGTAGACCTTGATAAATCTCGTCCTTCCCAATGTCGTGGAAAGCTGAAAATCCTTAAAAACCCGTGAGAGGCTTGACTTGAGCACCTTGGGAAGCTGATCGTACGAGACCCCCTGTACCTTGACAATTCCTACCTTGGGGAGAGTAATCTCGCCTTCCCGATTTACCTCCAATTCGAAGGTCCCCTCCAAGCTTCCCCATGCAGTCAGAATGATCCGGTCTCCGGCGCCTATGATGTACTCCGGCCCTACAGGGACATCAGTAAGCGGACTGAACGAAGTTCCACTCTGGAAGAAACTGTAGCCGTACTGGTAGATGCCGGCGCCGGCAAACGGAATGGATTTCGGTCGTCCGTCGGAATCACGATCATCGCCCGACATCATCCGTTCAACCGGTGACAGATCAGGCACGGCAATACGCTGGGGTCGGACATTTTCTTCAATATGTTGCGGCAATATCTGTTGCGTCAATCGCTGCTGACATTGCTGTTGGCACTGCTGCTGGAGAGGCAAGGGGATCTTCTGGCAATACTGCTGACACTGCTGCTGGAGTTGGGGCTCCGATAAACCGGACTGTCCTGTCGGATTCTGGAAATTATCGAACGCTGAATTCGTTACCGTAAAATTCTGGGTAAACGGTGTCAACTGAGACGAATCCACCGGAAAGGGTGACACGTTTGAGGCGCCGGCGCCGGTCTGTTGGGTCTGCGTGGCTCCGGGACTGAAAGCACCGGGCGTTGTTTTCATATTCCCGGAAGTGGTATAACCTGGCGGGGCAGGCGCGACGCCGGGGATTGTATAACCGGAAGTGGAGCCGGTCAAGCCGGAAGAGTAGTATCCGGGTGCGGCTCCATGGCTGGACGGAGTCTGCCCTGGTTGGGGTATCCCTGTTGGTGCAACCATGCCCGACGCTGTCGAGAAATCCATTGACAGGCCGGCGCCGAGAGCAGCGCACGGGGTAACTATCAGCAAGAAAACGAATAAATAAACCGAAATAATGAGTGTCGCCCACTTCTTCATTGAGTAATCACCTTGAACTAATCCCCTTACATATGAATTTAGGAGTGCGATTCGACTTCATGTTAAATGGGATACTATATAACGGTAGCAACCTTGTATCAAGAACAAAAACAACAGAACAAAAACAATTGGAGAATTGGTTCCACGGCCAAAGCTCAAGATTCGATTTCCCGACCTTCAGTTCCCATCACCTCGACCCTGACGTTCATCCGCCTATCCGCCTATTCACCATTTGACTTTCATACTGTTTTTCAGTACCATGCCTGCGTTCATAAGGATCAGGACGAGGTTGTGGTTGATATCAAGGAAACTTTTTTTAGTCACTCTTCACACTACAAGGAGAACCAGCGATTATGGCGCCCCCCGAATTTCACTATCAGGACCCGTTCCCTCTCGGCAAGGACGAGACAAAGTACCGCAAGATCGAAGGCTCGGAGAAGTATGTCGTCATTGAGCCGTTTGCCGGCAAGGATGTGATCCGAGTCTGCCCGGAGGCGCTCTCCGTCCTGGCCTACGAGGCCATGCGTGACGTCTCGTTTTTGCTTCGACCCGAGCATAACGAGCAGGTGGCCACTATTCTCAGCGATCCCGATGCCTCCATGAACGACAAGGGGGTAGCCATGGCCTTCCTCCGTAACGCCGAGATTTCCGCCAACTTCGATCTCCCCATCTGCCAGGACACCGGCACAGCCACGGTGGTGGCAAAGAAAGGGGAGCAGATATGGACCGGCGTCAAGGACGAGGAGTGGCTCAGCAAGGGGATATTCAAGACTTACACCGAGGAAAACCTCCGCTACTCCCAGACCGTGGCCATGGACATGTACTCGGAAAAAAACACCGGAACGAACCTGCCGGCCCAGATCGACGTCATGGCCACCGACGGCGACTATTACAAGTTTCTCTTCATGGCAAAAGGGGGAGGGTCGGCCAACAAAACTATGCTCTTCCAGGAGACAAAGGCGCTCCTCACCCCGGAAAAGCTGGAAAATTTCCTTGTTGACAAGATGAAATATCTTGGAACCGCCGCCTGCCCCCCCTACCATATCGCCATCGTGGTTGGCGGAACCTCCGCCGATGCCGTCATGAAGACCGTCAAGCTTGCCTCGGCCAAGGAGCTGGATGGTCTCCCCACGGTCGGCAACGAGCATGGCCAAGCATTCCGTGACTTGGAGCTGGAGGCGAAACTGCTGGCAGCGTCCCAAAAACTCGGCATAGGCGCCCAGTTCGGCGGCAAGTACTTTGCTCACGATATCCGGGTGATAAGACTCCCCCGCCACGGCGCCTCCTGTCCGTTGGGGATCGCGGTCTCCTGCTCCGCCGATCGGAACATCAAGGCCAAGATCACCCGTGATGGACTCTTCGTGGAGGAAATGGATCGCAACCCGGGCCGCCTCATCCCCGACCGGTATCGCGGTAAACACGGCCACGGCGTGAAGATCGATCTGAACCGCCCCATGAAGGATATCCTGGCCGAACTCACCAAGCATCCGGTCTCCACCCCGCTGCTCCTTAACGGAACCATTGTGGTAGGGCGCGACATTGCCCACGCCAAGTTCAAGGAGATCCTCGACGCCGGGGAGCCGGTCCCCGAGTACCTCCTCAAGCATCCCATCTACTACGCCGGTCCGGCCAAGACCCCCAAGGGAAAACCATCAGGCTCCTTTGGTCCCACCACGGCGGGAAGGATGGACTCGTATGTGGATCTGCTCCAGTCCAAGGGGGCCAGCCTGATCATGATTGCCAAGGGAAACCGAAGCAGGCAGGTGACCGACGCCTGCCTGAAGTATGGCGGCTTTTACCTGGGATCCATCGGCGGTCCGGCCGCTGTGCTGGCCGAAGAAAACATCAAGAAGGTCGAGTGCATAGACTTCCCCGAACTGGGGATGGAGGCGGTCTGGAAGATTGAGGTGGAAGATTTCCCGGCATTCATCCTGGTGGATGACAAAGGGAACGACTTCTTTAAGCAGTTGGGGTTGTGAGAAATCGAATTGTCGAAGCGGCTTACCCATCCGGCTGCCTGTACAACCAAGTTTATTAAATTTTTATGAAATCCATGTTGTCGTAGCCTCGAATCCGCTTACAGACCTCATAACCTTCCCGGCTTCCTTCGTCGTTGGTGTTGCCTTCGATGGTGACAAAGGTTTCCGGCTGGAGATCCACCACAATGCCGGTATGGGTCCAGTCCTTGGAGGTGCTCCGGTGGAGGAATATGGAGCCGGGAGTGAGCTCTGTCGTCGGCTCGGTGAGGTGCTCTCCTGAGACAAAGATTCCAGATGTTCGCGACCGAGAAGCCAACTCATCGCACGAGAATGTTGGATGCACGGGAAGGAGCGTCTGTAGAGCCTCGACGGCTTGACGCATGATGAAACAGGCAAAACCGGCGCACCACGCCCACTCTTTCCCCTCGTTGCCTTCCATGTAGAGACGCACCCACGGTCCCCGATTCTGACCGCCTACCTCAAGGGGATGCTCCCGCAGATGTTGCTCGGCGCAGGCGATCATCGTCTCGCCGAGAGTCGGCGCCCCCGCGAGAGGAGAGAGCGCCCGTTGCAGGGGAGCTGTCAGGGCGGAGAACGTGTCCGAATTGACAATGCCATTCACGGAAATGGCATGTTTTTCTTGGAACGCCTTCACCGCCCGCTGGGTTGCCGGGCCGAAATTGCCATCCACTGCTACCCCGATACCGTGCAGGATCAGCCATTCCTGCACTTTTCTGACCGCCGGCAGGTTGTCGCCCCGTTTGCACCCTTTGCCGTCGTAGCCTATCTCATGTTGAATCCATGTCGAATTGATCAGCATGTTACCTCCCGTTAGCTGCCTATTTATAAAAACATGGTGCGTATTATTGATAACAGTCTTATCAGACACTGAAAAGGATACCCGAATCATGCCTCAGCACATCTTTGTCGGTCTCGACATGGGAGCATCGCGGACGAAGGTAGCCGTCATGGACGCCGAGCGTCGCCTGCTCGGTCATGCCGTCAGAAAGTCAGGGACCGATTTTGCCGTTACCGCCGCGACCTGCCTCGATATCGCCCTGGAGATGGCCGACGCCGACCGCAGCAGTATCGTCAGAGCGGTCGCCACTGGGTACGGACGCGGCAATGTCTCGTTCGTGACCGACACGACAAAGACAGAGATCGGCTGCATCGCCAAGGGGTGTCACCACGCCTTTCCCCAGGCCGTCACGGTCATCGACATCGGTGGACAGGACAACAAGATCATCAAACTCGACGCAGTCGGACGCCGCGGGAGCTTCAGGATGAACCGCAAGTGCGCTGCCGGTACCGGCGCCTTTCTGGAAGAGATGGCGAACCGTCTCGACATCCCGCTGGAAGAGATGGATGGCCTCGCCCGCCGCTCCACCGGAATGATTAAGCTCGGGAGCTATTGCACGGTATTCTCCGCCACCGAGGTACTTGGACATATCCGTGCGGGAACCAAGGTGACCGACATCGTCAAGGGGATATTCTATTCGGTCATCAAGCGGGTCGTTGAGATGGAGACCATTTCCGAACAGGTTGTCATGACCGGCGGTGTCGTCGCCAACAATCCCTACCTGGTAGAAATGGCGGGGGAAATCATCGGACGAACGGTACTGCTCCCGGAGCAGCCGCAACTGGCCGGCGCCATTGGCGCCGCCCTCTACGCACTGGAAGGTAAAGGTGTCGTGGAACAGAGTGAAGAAAGTGAAGCCCCTGAGGCAGATCAGAAGGTTTAATGCCATACCGGATTCCTCGGACTTAACGAGAATCCATCATCCACTCCCAAGAGGCGCTCCATCGCCGAGCCACTCAAGCGTACGAGGAAGCCTGACGGTAAAGGTTGATCCGCGGCCGACCTCGCTTTCAATGAGAAGATCGCCATGGTGCCGCTTCACAATGTCAAGGGATATACTCAGCCCCAGCCCGGTACCCTTCCCGACCTCCTTGGTGGTAAAAAACGGCTCCAGAATGCGCGATCTGATCTCTTCCGGAATACCGCTGCCGGTGTCGCTGACCGAAGCGTAGACGTATTCAACGTCACACCAGCACTTCAGGGTAATCTCGCCGGATGGGGCGATGGCATGCCCGGCATTGACCAGCAGGTTCAGAAAGACCTGACTCAATTGACCGAAGTGGCACAGCATCATCGGCGTCTCTTCGTACTCTTTCCGGATTGCTGTCGCAACATATTTCAATTCATTATATACGATGATAAGGGCGCTCTCCAGGCAGGTCCGCAGCAGTACCGGTTTCGACTCGACATCGTCCATACGGGAAAAATTCTTCAGATTCTTGACGATCTCAGCGATCTGGAGCGTACCCTCCCGCGTCTCGCCAATCAGGGCGCCGCCGTCATCCAGAGCCTGATCTATCTCCAGGCTGTCGCGCGTCCGTTCGATCTGCTCGCGTGTCGGAAGCGGTAACGCATTGAGACATATCTCTCGAATGGCGCGGTCGTAACGAACCAACTGGTCAAAATAGTCCGCCAATATGGACAGATTGCCGGTTATATAGCAGATCGGATTATTGATTTCATGGGCAACCCCCGCCGCGACCTGGCCAAGGGAAGCCATCTTATCGTTCTGGATAAGCATTCGGTCCTTCTCCCGGTTCTTCTTGACCTCTTCCGCCACTCTCGACTCAAGATGCTGCTGTTCTTCCTGAAGTAATTTCTCGGCCCTCCGGCGCACCTCGATTTCTTCCGCCAACAGTTGTGACTGAGTCGTGATTGACTCCATCATGGAAGCAAGCTGGCGCAGAGAGGGAAGGAACACGAAGATACACTCCAACGCCAGTAGTGACAGTCCGATGATGAGAATCACCACCTCAATCATCCGCAGGGAGTTGACCCGTTGCTTTGCTTCGAAGTCGAACCGGAAGGTTATTTTGTCCATAAGAGCAAGAAAGCGGGGCTCGTTGGCAAGCACAACATCCGCGGCGCGTCCGATGGCCGCGGCATCAAGTCCATGCTCCCGGCTGCTTTTCAGCAAGGCCGTAAACGCGGCGACCATGGCGGCATGATAGGGCGTCGCCTCCGCGAAAAGCGCCTGAAGTTGTGGTAATTTCGCCTGATATGGCAGACCCAGCCGAGCGTCACCCCACTGCAGCCCGGCATGGGCGGCCTTCCATGCCTGCAACGATGTGTTCAACTCCTCCAGGTAGGAGTTCTGTTGCGCCGGCGATGTTACATAGCGGAGCGCCAGGACGCATTTCGTCATGCGTTGACTCAGCATGCGCTGCCGACCGGAAATATTGATCAGCCGGGAATCACTTGTGTTGCTCAGGGCGATACGCTGAACCAGAAGTGACGACGAGATAATCGTCAAGGCAATCAGGGAGAGGGCGAGAGTGTAAAGGACTTTGATTCGCTTGATTTTTTCCATGAACATAGCGGACAGAACATATAAAATTATCGACGTCTTGTCAATGGGAATAGCATTGCACCAGCATCCGGGAATGGCCGCGTTACTTTCGGACCGGCGCGCCAGACCACCTGTATTGCCTTTAAATTAGGCGCCGGAATTCATTTTTGCGGCTACGTTACAGGATTATATGGATAACATGCTGATAAATAGGTGACTTGCTATTGGCATGGGTCGTGCTAGTCAGAGGTACAGGAAGCGTAATGCAACAAGGGACACCGAGGTGACGTATGGCAAAACCCGATTACTATGACGTCACCGACTGCGCTACCAACGACAAGGGGGCGCCCAAGTTCTGCAAGAAGTCGGAGCCTGGCGAAGGGGCGGAGCGGAGCTGCGCGTACGACGGCGCCAGGGTAGTCCTGATGCCGGTAACCGACGTGATTCACCTGGTACATGGTCCCATCGCCTGCGCCGGCAATTCCTGGGACAACCGGGGCGCCCGCTCTTCGGGATCACAGCTCTATCGCCGCGGCTTCACCACCGAGATGCTGGAAAACGACGTAATCTTCGGCGGCGAGAAGAAACTCTACCGGGCGATACTGGATTTGGCCGACCGCTACGCCGG
>Ga0194037_1002074_pt1 | contig 13767 bp, 7 predicted proteins | sample JunL306m_MetaG_FD_148653 | JGI IMG/M metagenome (GOLD analysis project Ga0194037, IMG submission 148653) | Anoxic zone freshwater microbial communities from boreal shield lake in IISD Experimental Lakes Area, Ontario, Canada - Jun2016-L304-6m | ecosystem: Environmental > Aquatic > Freshwater >...
ATATCCGATGGCATATTCCCACGGTTATCGGCTCGGGACTTTCGGCTCAAAACTGTGCAACGGGCGATGTGGATGGCATTTTCGGAGGTAGTGATTCTACTTATGTGCGCGATTTGCAATGGAAATGTTTTACACCTGTGTTCATGTCCATGTCTGGCTGGGCGAGCAACAATAAAAATGGGATTAAAGACAAACAACCATGGCTATTTGGGGAACCATTTACCAGTATTAATCGAAAATATTTACAGTTAAAACAACGACTGACCCCTTATATGTACACACTATGCAACGAGGCTTATCAAACGGGCGTGCCTGCAGTTCGTGGTCTGGTACTTGAATATCCGACGGACACAATGACTTATGGCGATGCCACAAAATATGAATTTTTACTCGGAAAAGATTTGTTGGTGGCACCCGTTTACAAACCCGAAGATAAACGCGACAGTATTTATTTGCCCGAAGGAAAATGGTTTGACTTTTGGGATGGCACAGCTTATAATGGTAAAAATATGCTTATGAATTACGTTGCACCGCTCGATAAATTACCTTTGTTTGTGCGTGCAGGAGCAATTTTACCAATGTATCAACCAATGATGTACGATTGGGAACGACCCACTGATACCTTGACTCTACATGTTTATCCTTCTGGAAAATCAAGTTTTACAATGTACGAAGATGATGGATTAACGCGTGAGCATCGGCAAGGAATCTACGCCTCAACTAAATTTGAATCTTCAGTATCTGAAAACGGTGATTTAAATTTCAAAATTAATAAGGCTGAAGGAGAATTTAATGGAAGGTTGAAAGAAAGAACATATTTAATGGAAATACACAGCTCTTCTTCTCCAAATATAGTAACCTTCAATGGTCGAAAAATCAAAAAAATGAAATCACATGAAGATCTGGAGAAAGTTTCTACTGGTTGGTATTTTGATATAACGAATCAAAATGGCATTATTCAAATTAAAACAGATAAGGTTTCGACAAATATAGTTTCACATTTAGAACTAAAAAACAAATCACTTTAAAATCTATTTATTTTATGACAAAACTATTTTCTTATAAAACATTTTATATTGGGTTCATCTGTATAATCTCAAATTCTGCTTTTGCAAATTCAACTGCTTTTCTAACAAAATCTTACCCTGATACTATTGATGTAACTCAGATTGTGAGTACCGAGAAGGAAATTCAACGATTAAGACAGGTTCAAAAGAAATTTGATCATCAGGTTACAGGCTTTTATTTACCTTTAGGCAAACAATTAGTAGTCAATGTAGAGGTAATTACAGCTTCAGAAGGCAATGTATTACCAAAAATAGTAATTGGCACACCATCCAGAGCTGGAAATACAAGAACTGAAATAAGTTTAGTGGCAGGATTGAATACAATATCTTCCGGTATTCATGGGGGTGGAATGGTTTATCTTCGTTATGTGTCCAATGTTGATAATCCAACCGGAAGAGCACGTGTTAGTTTCAGTGCCGCCAGTGAACATATAAGAGCTCCACATTTTATTTTCGGGGTAACTTCTCCAGCGGAATTTATTTCTTTGATGGAATTGTATCAAACACCCGATGTAATCTTCTCGTCGGATGATGCGGTTGTAGTAGTATCACGCGCTGCTGCTATTAAATACTTACTTATGTAGTAGTATCACGCGCTGCTGCTATTAAATACTTACTTAATGGAGATAAAGATTTCTGGATGGGTACAATAAGTAATATTTTATTGGCCGAAGATAAAATCAGCGGACTTTCGAATGATGATCCCAATCCACTCCATCATCGTTTGGCAAACGGAATCCGGCATTTGTTTGTAGAAGCCGGATCGGGCTATATGTTTGCAACTGACTTTGCAACAGGCTATTTTGGCGATGCCGCTTTGAGCAGACTTTTAAAACCTGAAACATTGGCGAGTAATAGCTGGGGTGTGGCTCATGAATTAGGTCATCAACATCAACAAGGTGCATATAAACCAGGTACTTTTACAGAAACTACAGTCAATATTTACACGCTGGCTGTTCAACGGTTTTTTCAGGGAAGTGGTTTTATACGATCCGCCCAAAGTGTTTGGACAAAACTTAAAACAGATTATTTTTCACTACCCGATGCTACCCGTGATTTTAATACCGAAAGTATTGCACCAGTAGCTGGGAATGTCAATGAGAGTCGTTTATTATTGTTGGATCAACTTCATATCATATTTGGAGATGTTTTTTATCAGCGATTACACAGAATAACGCGTGAAGAACAGGTATCCGGAGGTTCGGATGATGAACGTAGGGCATTTTTTGCACTTAAAGCCTGCCAGATTAGTGGTTATGATTTACGTGATTATTTTTACAAATGGGGATATAAGTTAAGTGCTTATGATCAATCTGTTATAGATAAAGCAGTTTCAGATTCAAATTTATTAAAACCATCATGTAATGATGAATTACATTTAGTAACACCTTATTACAAACCTGCATGTATTCCATTACCATTATTAGGTATTCAAACGTCAAAACCTGAGGCAGATGTTACTATTATAGATGGAGTTGCAGCTGTACGAAATTACTGTGATTACAGTTCCAAAAGTGGAGAATTTACCGACCCGCGCGATAATAAAAAATATGCTTATAAAAAATATGGTAACTATGATTGGTTTATTCAAAATCTTGACTGGGATGGTTTTGATGGATTGAATGAATCTTCAAGCAATACAATTGGTTTATATGGAAGTGATGATCCGGACGGTGTCGTTTTTGGTAGAATGTATCCTACCAATGCTTCATCATCAGCTTATGCTTCATGGTGTCCGTTGGGTTGGACTACACCTACAACTGCCATGTGGGATGCACTTGCTGTGAGTATAAAAAGCGAATACTTAATTACTGATTCAGAGTTAGTGCCATGTATGAAATGTGGAGGTGATAAGGACCTTCAGGCCGACGGATTGTGGAATAAAGGTGCAGGTTCGATAAATGTTGTAAAATCCGCATTAGTGGGTTTTAATGCATTACCGGCAGGTGTCTTTAATAAAGATGCTGCTAAATATGACGACTCAGACAAACCCGGTTTGAAAGCCAGTTTCTTTGTTCCAAATTCGGCTTGGTATCACAAGGTTTTGTCTAATTCGACTGATGCGATTTCATATACCAACCGGAATACACGTCATCATGGATCTATTCGTTGTGTACGTCCAACTATTCATTCGGGAGTTTCCACGATCAATGACGATAAAAATTGTTTTGTTTATCTCGACGACTCACATTATGCTCATATAGTTAGCACAACACCTGATTTTTTTGTGAAAGTGTACACAATCACTGGCAAGCATATTCATACAGAAGATACTAATTCAAGTCATTTGATTATAAATACAACAGAATGGCAAAAGGGAATCTATGTAGTGGTTGTTTCTTCAAACAACAAGCGCGAAACGCTAAAACTGATTAAATAAATGCGAAAAGGCTTTGATTTTTAAGTCAAAGCCTTTTTCATTATTCCTCAATTTCTTCCTCTTCAATTTCTTTTTGAGTAAAGGTAGGATTGTTGGCCTTGCGATAAATAAGTGGTGAGATGCCAAATAATTCCTTGAAACATTTGCTGAAATATCGCGGTGTGCTAAAACCAAGTCGATAAGTAATATCCGAAATATTCAAATCATTTTCTGTAGTAAGCATTGTAGCTGCAGTTTTTAGACGGATATTGAGAATGAAATCATTTGGAGTCATTCCCGTAATTCCTTTCAATTTCAGATAAAGTTTACTTCTTCCCAAGGCCATTTCGCTAGCAAAAATGGACACATCAAAATCACCATCGTCAATATGTTTGGTCACAATTTGAGTGGCTCGGTTGAGCAACTCTTGATCCATTTTGTTGGTTGCAATTGGAATTGAAGTAGTATCTGTTTGTTTTGAATACTTATCCTGCATTCGTTTTCTACTCAGCACCAAATTATTGCATCGGCTAATTAATGCCTTTACATTGAATGGTTTGGTAATATAATCGTCAGCTCCCACCATTAGACCTTCCAAATTTTGCTCCTCCGACGAATCGGCAGTAAGTAAAACTATTGGAATATGTGAGGTTTCAAAATTTGTTTTTAGCTTCATACACATTTCTTTTCCACTCATTAAAGGCATCATTACATCGCTTAAAACGATATCGGGTTGAAGCTCTTTTACTTTTTCAAGCCCTTCCATTCCATCTACAGCAGTTTCCACATTATAAATAGGAGCAAAAATATCACTCAGAAATTGTAGCATTTCCTCATTGTCTTCCACAATCAATATGGTTGATTTTCCGCTTTCAACTTCTGGGTTTGAATTGGTAATGTTATCAAAAAACTGCTTTTCTGGAAAATCAGTTTGAAGTATATTATGTAAGTCCATTTCTGGCGTTTGTGCTTTTTCTTCGCCAGAAAAATGATCATTTCCGGTCAATAAAGTAACCCGAAAAGTAGTACCGGCGCCGTCGTTTTTTTCAGCTTCGATAGTGCCGTGGTGCAATTCTACAATTCCTTTGGTAAGTGCCAATCCAACGCCTGTGCTAAACGATGTTGATGAGTTATCGTTCTGATTTTTAGCTTGATAAAAACGTTCAAACACTTTAGACAATTCTTCAGCAGGAATACCCATACCCGAATCTATTACGTTAATTCTTATTACATTCGATTTCTTTTCAATTTTCACTGTTATTGAACTATTGTTTTTTGTATACTTGAAAGCATTGGAAATCAGGTTATAAAAAACCTTTTGCAGTTGAATGGGATCATACCAAAGCAGTATGTTTTTTTCGAGAGATACAAAATTATAGTCAATTTTTCTCGACGAAGCCATATCATTAAACGAACGGTAAATGTTGCGCGTAAACTCTACAATGTCGTGATTGGAAACTTTTAATGCCAATAAATCTCTTTCTTGTTTTCTAAAATCGAGCAATTCAGTAATCAAATTACGCAGGTGCGACGCATTTTTATATACCTTTCCCAGTTTGCCGTAAATCACTGGCGATATATTATCAATCTGTGCCATTGATTCTATCTGTCCGATAATCAGCGTTAAAGGTGTACGAAACTCATGAGAGATATTCGTAAAAAATTGTAGTTTGGTTTGGTTTAACTCTTTTATCCTATCATTCTCCCGAACTTCAAAATCAAGCGATGTTTTCAACAGGATTTTTGATTTATTGAACGCAATTATTCGCCAAATACTAAAACCAATAAGTAATAGATAGAACATATAAGCCCAAACAGATGCATAAAAAGGCGGAGTTACACGAATGTTTAGTACAATTTCCTTGGGGTTGCCTGCACCATTTTTTCCCAAAGCTTCACGCACGTACAGTACGTAATTCCCTGGACTTAGGTTATTATATTGAATTGTTTTCTCCGAAGCCGGAATCCAGTTGTCATCAAGCCCTTCGAGGCGATACTCGTAGCTGGTGTTATTGGCTTTGATATAGTTGGAAGAAGCAAATTTGATAGCAATATTGGCTTGCGTATAATTTAGTTTCAAGTTTCGAACAAAAGGAAATGAAGTCTCGATAATTTCAGAGGCATCCGATGGTCTAATAAGTTGATTGTTAATATACAATTCCGAAAAAAACATCGTGTACTCTTTCGGGGCAGGATTAATTTGATTTTCGAAAAACGAGGCCATACCGTTTGTTCCCCCAACAAATATTTCAGCATTACGTGTCGAATAAATACCACATCCAAAGTTAATCATATCCAAGGGCAACCCACGATTTTTATCCAGAATAATGGATTTGTTACTTTCGGTGTCGAATAAATTTACCCCTTTATTGGTCAATAAAACCAAATATCCATAGGTGGTTTCGGTAATATCGTAGATAAAGTTTGACAGTAAGCTATTTTCTTCTGACGAATATCGCATGAAAACACCATTTTCGGGCAAAAACTCATAAAGCCCTGACCCTCTGGTAGCAAATAAAATCCGACCACGTTTATTCTCGTAAATTCGTGTAATTACTTGTCGTCCTATCGAACCCGGTTTTTCAAACGAATGTGTGTATGTGTTCAGTTTTCGAGTATTCATGTTATAACATTTCACGCCACCGTCCGTTTGCGCCACCCAAAGATTTTGTTTTGAATCTATTAACAATGTAGTATTCTGATTTCCAAATGCTTTCGTCATTTTATTGTCCAGCACAAAAGGCAAAATTGTTTCGGTGGCAAGGTCAAGCCACACAATTCCTTTTTGAGTCAAAATAATTAATTTTCCTTTATAGGGGCACAATGCTTCAATCACATTATTGGGAAGAAGTGGAGCGGTACTTGTAGAAATTTCTTTGAACTGCCTAGTTTTTATATCGTAAATACTTAAACCGCCTAGATGTGTACCGATATAAAGCTTATCATTTTGAGGATTATACCATATACATTTCAAATTATTGTGCGAAATACTGTTTCTCCCACCCGATTTAAAAACCTGAAAAGTCTTGTTTTTTCGATCAAAATAGTTCAACCCGCCACCTTCGGTGCAAATCCACAAATTACCCGATTTGTCTTCGGCCATTTTGCCAACTATTGGAAAATTGATATTTTTGGGATTATTCGGATTTGGGTAATAATAGGTGTAAATATTGGCTTCGGGATTATAATAATTTATTCCACCATAATAAGTGCCAATCCAAATAGTGCCTTGTCTGTCCTTGTAAAGTGCATAAATAGAGGTGTGCGACAAATCGGTAGGTTTATCGCCGTAGTTTTTGTAGTTGACAATCGCACCATTTTCGGGTGTCAATTTATCCAATCCGGTGAAGGTGGCAATCCAAATCTGACCAAAATTATCTTCGCAAAAATCGCGGATAATATTGCTTGACAAAAATGATTTTGAATTTGCATCTTGTGAATAATGATCAATTAGACCAGTTCTATTAATTTTAAACACGCCATTATCGATTGTTCCAACCCAAATATTCTTACGCGAATCTTCGTAGATAGCTGTAATGCTAAAATTTGGTATTATAACGTTGAAAACCTTATTTTCGTCCAACAAACAAAGTCCCGCTTCCGTACCAATATAAAGTTTGCCATTGCTGGCTTCAAAAATACGTTTTACCGGGTAATTTACCTTTACAATAAAATAATCTATGGGCGTTTTCTTATCAAAATCATATTGAATAATCTTGTTTTCGGCCGTGTACCAAAGGTTCTTTTTCCCTTGCGCAATGGTTTGGCATTTGTTACTCAACAACGTAAATTTATCCTTAGTAATATCATAGGAAACCAAATGTTTATAGCCCGAAAGAATATATAATTGCCCTTTTTGGTCACCACAAATTTGATTGATAACATTGCTTGTCAAACCAAGTTCATCATTTTCATTGGCACGAAAAACTTCAATATCCTTGCCATCGTAACGGTTCAATCCTTCGCCAGTACCAAACCACATATAACCAATTTCGTCTTGGTAAATAGACATTACCGACATTTGAGATAGTCCATGCGAGGCACCAAGGTGTTCGAAATTAATTTCCTGGGCTTGAAGCCACATAATACCGCAAAGCATTAGCAAAAAAGCAAGTTGTTTTCTCATGGAATAATAGATTTATCAATACAAAAATAGTCTATTTACTTTGAATTATTGTATCATATTTTCCACAAATAGGCCAAATCTGTACGTAGCAGTTATTTTTGTTCATTGTATCTATTTAATTATCAGCTAACAATAAAAACGGATTATTAGTACCTATAATAGACAAAATTTAGTACTATCAGTTTCAGGCAATAGTAATACATTTGTATCATTAAAAATATATTAATGATGAATAATATGAGAAATGGATATTTATGGCTTGTTTTTTCATTCGCATTCATGAGTTGCACAGCGCAAAAAACTCAATTTGTGGAATCGAACTTCAAATTTGCCGAATCACAAACGAATGGAATGCTCAAAATTGCGAATGATGTAACACGCTTTCCAAGAACCACATCAAACGATGGTAGACTGAAATTAACAAACATGTACGATTGGACCAGCGGTTTTTTTTCCGGAAATCTGTGGTATTTGTATGAATTTAATAACAATGAAGCTTTCAAACAAGATGCCATCAAATGGACAGAATCATTGGAACCTTTGAAAAATTTTAAAGACCACCACGATCTTGGATTTATGATGTATTGTTCTTATGGCAATGCTTATAGACTGACACACAATCCTAGCTACAAGGCCATTCTTATTCAATCGGCCGAGTCGCTTTCATCGCGTTTTAGTCCCATCACGGGTTGCATAAAATCATGGAATTATCGCAAATCGTGGAATGGCAAAGCGGAGTGGTTTTATCCTGTAATAATTGACAATATGATGAACCTCGAATTGCTGTTTTTTGCCTCAAAAGAATCCGGAAATCCTAAATACAGGGATATTGCCATTAAACATGCCGAAACAACGCTGAAAAATCATTTCCGTAAAGACTTCAGCACCTATCATGTAGTAAATTACGACACAATTACTGGCGCTGTCAGAAATCAAGCTACCATGCAAGGATACACCGATGCTTCAACCTGGGCGCGGGGACAAGCATGGGCAATATACGGATTTACAATGGTTTACCGCGAAACAAAAAATCCAAAATTCTTAGCAGCAGCAATGGCAGCAGCAGATTTCTATCTCAATAATAAAAATCTGCCCAAAGACTTAATTCCTTATTGGGATTTTGATGTAAAAGACCTTAACTTTAGACCAGATTGGAAGTATAATGGGCAAAATCCACTTACTTTGCGCGATGCATCGGCAGCTGCTATAACCTCGTCGGCACTTTTTGAGTTGAGTCAATATACAGTAAATAAGAGAGAAAATTACAAAAAGGCTGCTAAAACTATGCTATATAATTTAGCCCAGAATTATCGAGGTGAACTAGGTAATAACAATAATTTCATACTGAAACATTCAGTTGGAAGTTTTCCGCATGGCGAAGAAATTGATGTGCCCTTAATTTATGCCGATTATTACTTTCTGGAGGCCTTGATGCGTTATAAAAACTTATCGGGAAATTGATTCACAACATTAAATTTTAAATATCCATAGTAATGAAAAAATTAATCGTATGTATTTTTCTTGCATTTCTTGCCAATCTGAACACGTTTTCTCAGAAACATATTTTCTCTTTGGATAAAGCAGACTTTTTATTGGATAAAAAACCATTCCAAATGATAAGCGGTGAAATGCATCCCGCACGAATTCCACATATATATTGGCGAAACAGAATACAAATGGCCAAAGCGATGGGCTGCAATACAATAGCTGTATATGTTTTCTGGAATTACCATGAATCTACTCCAGGTATTTTTGATTTTACTACTGAGAATCGCAATATTACACAGTTTATAAAAATCTGTCAGGAAGAAGGAATGTGGGTGTTACTTCGTCCCGGACCCTATGTGTGCGGCGAGTGGGATTTGGGTGGACTCCCCTCCTATTTGCTCAAAATTCCCGACATTAAATTACGATGTATGGATACTCGTTATATGGTGGCTGTTAAACGTTATGTATCAGTACTTAGCAAACAAATTAAACCATTGCTTTGTACCAATGGTGGCCCAATATTGATGGTGCAGGTTGAGAATGAATATGGAAGTTACGGAAACGACAGAACTTATATGAAAACTTTGCATAATTACTGGGTGCAAAATGGCATAAATGTTCCGTTTTATACCGCAGATGGACCTACGCCACACATGCTCGAAGCAGGTTCTTTGACTGGCTGTGCCATTGGTTTGGACAGTGACACCAAACAAGCCGATTACGATGAGGCATTGAAGATGAATTTGAATACACCTATTTTCAGTAGCGAAACCTATCCTGGTTGGTTGACGCATTGGAAGGAAAAATTTGCAAAACCAGACACGACAGCATTATTGAAAGAAGTACTATATTTGCTGGAAAACAAACGGTCGATTAATTTTTACGTTATTCATGGTGGTACAAACTTTGGATTTTGGGCTGGTGCCAATGCGTTCAATCCTACTCAATATCAACCCGACCTGACGAGTTACGATTACGATGCACCAATCAACGAACAAGGACAACCTACGCCAAAGTATTTTGCATTGCGAAAATTAATTAGCAAATATGTATCGTACAAAATTCCAGAAGTCCCAAAAGCACCTATAGCCATTGAAATTCCCGAATTTCAACTTCGTCCGCTCACAAGTGTTTGGAACGAATTGCCAAAACCGATACTTTCGCCACAACCGCTACCAATGGAAATGTTGAATCAGACGAGTGGGTTTGTACTGTATCGCACCACGCTGATAGGTCATAAAAGTGGCTCGCTGACCATTACCGAACCGCACGATTATGCACTGGTATTACTTGATGGACAGCTTGTTGATACCATTTTTCGCGATGGAGGAAAGTGGACAGTTCAATTACCCAAAACAAAAGCAAAAAATCCGGTACTCGATATTTTGGTAGAAGGCATGGGAAGGATTAACTTTGCGCAATACTTAATCGACCGCAAAGGTATTACCGACCGTGTAAGTTTGAATGGAATGACTTTGATGAATTGGGAAATCTTTTCATTGCCCATGCATCAAAAATTTATTGCATCTTTGCAGTCGAAACAACAGCATCTCCATGATGGTGTTTTCTTCGAAGGAGAATTCAACCTCGACAAACCAGCTGATACTTATTTAGATATGAGCACGTTTGCAAAAGGCGTAGTGTGGGTAAACGGGAATAATATTGGTCGGTATTGGAAAGTAGGACCACAACAACGTTTATTCTGTCCGGCCAACTTTTTATTGAAAGGGGGAAATAAAGTGATAGTGCTTGATATTTTACAATCAAAGCCACAAAGTATCAAAGGAATGAAGACGTTGGAATAGAATTAAATAATTACTATTTAGGCATTTACAATTCAACTAGAATCAATAAACTGTAATTTATCAAATCATAACAAGCTGAATATGAAAGTATCAAATGCCTTTGTCTCAAAATTATTACTTCTTGTTATTATCATTTTATCAAATAACACTTTTGCTCAGGCACCTCGAAATTTACTGCAAAACATTGCCAACAAAAGTGCTGACGAACAATTATTAAGCAAAGATTTCAAACCTTACGCTGCGTACAACGACCGTGCATATTGGAATGCAATGCCCGGCGAAGTAAAAAAAGAATGCATAGCTGCTGCCGAAAAAAGTAGCAAGTATCAATTTGGTACCGTGCCTCTTACAACTTTTTTGGCTTACAAAAGAAATGGCAACCGTACCGATAACGAAGCTTATTACAACACCCGCAGGGACCATTTTCGCAACCTGGTTTTGGGTGAATTGATGGAAGGCAAGGGTCGATTTCTTGATGCAATAATGGATGCGTCATGGTCGGTGTGCGAGCAAACATTTTGGGGCATTTCTGCTCATTTACCTTCTCAAAAAGCCGGAGCTGGCGTGCCAGATGTCAACGAGCCAATCATAGATTTGGTGGTGGGCGAAATGGGCAATTTAATGTCATGGACTTATTATTTTTTCAACAAAGAGTTTAATAAAACCTCGCCGCTTATCAGTCAGCGCATTAAGTTGGAAATTAATAAAAAGGTCATTCAACCCTATTTGCTTCGTGACGATTTTTGGTGGCAAGCCACAAAGCCTGGCGTGATGGTAAATAACTGGAATCCATGGTGTAACTTCAACGTGCTTACTGCCGCACTGCTCACCTCCGATGATTATAACTTGAAAGTGAGACTGATGCGCAAAACCATGACTTCTGTCGATCAGTTTATCAATTACTACAAAGCAGATGGCGGCTGCGAAGAAGGTCCATCCTACTGGGATCATGCTGCCGGTAAAATGCTTGAATACCTTGAATTGATGGATAGAGCTTCTGGGAAAAATGTCAATATATTTGATAATACATTGATTAAACGTATGGGACAATACATTGCGTTGGCGCATATTGGACAAGGTTATTATATTAATTTTGCCGATGCATCTGCCTTCAACAAAGGACTTCCGGATATTATTTACCGATACGGAAAATCCATAGCCGATGACAACCTTAAAAACTTTGGGGCTTATGTGGCTCAAAACATCAATGGAATGCCTATTTTGGGAGGCACTTTGGAAATGTCATTGCAGAAATACTTGATTTGGGATGAAATGATACACGCCAAGGCAGCTGCCTATCAGCCTGACTATTTTTGGTTGGATGGCATAGAAGTAGCAGGTGTTCGTTCGGAAAAAGGGACGAACAAAGGTTTCTTTTTTGCAGCTAAAGGTGGTTACAATAACGAAAGTCACAACCACAATGACGTGGGTACTTTTGTGCTGTATTACAACAATGATCCCATTTTGATAGATGCCGGCGTGGGTACATATACTGCCAAAACCTTTAGTAACCAACGATATGATATTTGGACCATGCAATCTGCCTATCATAATTTGCCCATGATCAATAGTTTTCAACAATCTTTTGGCACAAAATTCAAATCATCGGATGTAACGTTCAAAAACGAACAATCCAAAGCTGTTTTTAGCATAAACATTGCCAAAGCCTATCCCACGGCAGCAAAATGCAAAAATTGGACCAGAAGTTATACCTTGGATCGCAAAAAGGGATTGTCTATAGCCGATGAATTTCAACTAGATTCGCTGATAGAAAATAATACGCTAAATTTATTGGTGGCGGGCAATGTTCAAGAATTATCAAAAGGAGAATTACAGTTGTCTGGCAAGAAGGAGAAATTGATTTTAAGTTATAATCCAGCAATGTTCAATTATAAAGTTGAAGAAATAACATTAGATGACAGCAGGCTTTCCAATGTTTGGGGCAAAAGTATTTATAGACTTTCATTGACCGCTAAAGATAAAGTGCTGAAAGCAAAATCAATAATTACAATAAAAGCAAAATAGATAGACATTTATTCCTTATAAAGACAGATTAGCAGATTCGATTAGCGTAAATAAAAATAAATAGCTCAACACATCGAGTTACGATTCTTCCTTATATGTTTCATCGGAATTTTATTCCCGTATTTGGGCCATGAGCAACAATCTATCGACTCCTAAGAAAGAAATGCCCCCTAGCCCGTCCAGCCGAAGACATTTTGAAGCGGCAGGGATAAAAACCCCTTCGATAAGTATTCTGTCGGACGAATTCTTGCTGGAAGTTAAGAACATGCAGCAGAAAAATGTTGCGTTTAAATTACTGAAAAAACTGTTGAACGACGAAGTACGGGTGCGCAAGACAAAAAAAATAGCGCAAGAGAAACGGTTTTCCGAAATGTTGGAATCGGTGGTGAAACGCTATCACAACAATCAGATAGACTCGGCGCAAGTGCTGCACGAACTTTCGGAAATAGCCAAAGAGATGCGATTGGAAGACCACAAGTCGGAAGAACTGGGTTTGACTTCAGCGGAATATGCCTTTTATAGCGTGCTGCGGGAAAACGACTCCACGAAGATGCTGGACGACAACAAAATGAAGGAACTGATTCACACCATTGTGGACGTGATACGGAAAAATGCCACCGTGGATTGGAGCAAGCGTGATGATGTGCGAGCCAAATTGCGCCTGACGGTGAAGAAAATATTGATGCGCTACGGTTATCCGCCCGACCTAGCAAAAATGGAGGCCGACCGTGTATTGGCACAAGGCGAATCATTGGCGGAAATGTTTTCGAGATAGAGACGCACGACGTGCGTCTCTATCTCAGTTAATAAATTGCATGCAATTTATCCGTATTTGCATGAAATGCAAATTTACTATTCGCATTATATGCGAATTACCTGAGACACACATTTCTAATC
>Ga0194037_1002075_pt1 | contig 13764 bp, 8 predicted proteins | sample JunL306m_MetaG_FD_148653 | JGI IMG/M metagenome (GOLD analysis project Ga0194037, IMG submission 148653) | Anoxic zone freshwater microbial communities from boreal shield lake in IISD Experimental Lakes Area, Ontario, Canada - Jun2016-L304-6m | ecosystem: Environmental > Aquatic > Freshwater >...
GTGCTAACCTTACTACACAAGCACAGAAACTGGTATCTTATGTAGACCCGTTTATTGGTACGGGTGGTCATGGGCACACATACCCGGGAGCAACTGTACCTTTTGGAATGGTACAACTTAGTCCTGATAATGGTACACAAGGATGGGACTGGTGTAGTGGTTATAATTTTTCCGATTCTACTATTGCTGGTTTTAGCCATATGCATTTAAGTGGCACAGGTGTGGGTGAATGGTGCGATATATCTGTAATGCCTAATATTGGGCTAATAGCTGATACTATTGAGAAATATAAAGTAAAATTCAGCCATAGAAACGAAATAGCAAGCCCGGGATATTATAGTGTACTGATGAATAATGGTATACGAGCATCATTTACTACTACAGAAAGATGCGGATTACATAAATACATTTTCCCTACCGGTAGCACACCTGTATTACGATTCAATATGGCATTTAACATTAATTATGACAGACCTACAAAAGCTTATGTTCGTCAGATAAATGATAGTACAATTGTTGGGTATCGCTACTCTACCGGATGGGCACATGTGCAACGTGTATACTTTGCCGCACGTACTTCTGCTCCTATAAAGAGTATACACCTGTTTGCAGATAGTACTGTAGTAAAAGGTAAAGAAGTAGTAGGCAAAATGGTACAAGGGCAATTAGTCTTCAATGATGCAAACGGTAAGCCTATAATGATGAAAGTTAGTCTTTCTACTGTAAGCACAGGAAAAGCATTGTTAGCACTGAAAGAAATTAAGGATTGGAATTTTGGGCAAGTGCGCCGTCAAGCAGAACAAAAATGGGAGGGTGAACTACAGAAAATAAAAGTAAGTACTGATAATGTAAGCTTGAAACGAGTATTTTATACTGCTATATACCATACTTGTATGGCACCTGTATTGTACTCAGATGCTGACGGACAATACAAAAATGCCAATGGACAAAAGCTGAAGATGAAAAAAGGACAACGCTATACTGTATTCTCATTATGGGATACTTTCCGTGCTTTGAATCCTTTATTCACACTTACACAACCAGAGCGCAATACTGACATTCTGAACAGTATGCTGGCTTTCTATGATGAGAATGGATTATTACCAGTTTGGGACCTTAGCACATGGGAAACAGGCTGTATGAGTGGCTACCATGCGGTACCTGTATTGGCAGATGCTGTATTGAAAGAACTACCCGGCTTAGATGCACAACGTGCTTACAAAGCAATAAGAAAAAGCGCCTTCCAAAAGATAAGAGGCACTCAAGACTATATAAAATATGGTTACCTGCCACAAGATAAGGGCGGATATAGTGTAACCATCTCTCTGGAATATGCATTTGACGACTGGTGTATAGCACAAGTAGCAAAGAAATTAGGCAAGATGCAAGACTATTATATGTTCATGAATCGCGCAGAGGCATACAAACGCCTATTTGATCCTAAGACCGGTTTCATCCGTGCAAAAAATTCAGATGGTAGCTGGGTAACACCTTTCGATCCGTATTTCTCATCTACACAAGAATCAAAAGCTATGTATGAAGAAGGTAATGCATGGCAATACACCTTCTTTGCTCCGCATGACGTTAGAGGGTTGGCAAAACAATTCGGTAGTTATAGTTCTTTCATTAAGAAACTAGATTCATTATTCACAACATCTTCTGAAATGAAAGGCAAAGATGCACCTCCTGATGTAAGCGGGCTTATTGGTCAGTATGCACATGGTAATGAACCTAGCCATCATATAGCCTATATGTACGATTTTGTAGGTGCACCGTGGAAAACACAAAGAAAAGTAAGACAAATAATGGACTCAATGTACCACGATGCACCTGATGGTTATGCAGGTAATGAAGACTGTGGACAAATGAGCGCCTGGGCGGTATGGAGTTGTATGGGTATGTTCCCTGCCAACCCCGCTAGCGGAGAATATGTATTTGGCAGTCCAATGTTCAATAAGGTAACGATACAATTACCTGAACACAAAAAGATGTTAGTGCTGGCTTACAACAATTCAAAACACCACCCTTACATACAACGTGTGTACTTGAATGGCAAACTGTATACTAAGTCTTATATAGATCACGCTACTTTGATAAAAGGTGGCACTTTAGAATTTGTAATGGGTGCATACCCTAATAAAGAATGGTGTATAAACCCATCATCTTGGCCTTCATCAGCAAATAATTAATAAAATTGTCTATAAGGGCTACATACTACAAAAAAAATACGTCCTACTTAATCTGTAAACGTATTGCTGTATTAGTATGGGTACTTTACCATTTTCATTCAAATGTCAATGCCCAATCCATACAAGAACTAAGCTCTGGTTGGAAATGTCAAGTCGCCTCTGATGTAAAGGCTGCAGGTACCATACTGTCAAATAGAGCTTACCCTCTTGATAAATGGATGCGGGCCGTGGTACCGGGGACTGTGCTTACTACACTGATAGAGAATAATTTGGTGTCTGACCCATTCTTCGGTTTGAACAATGAGCATATACATGACATCAACAAACTAGGCAAAGAAGCATATACATTTTGGTTTGTAAATGATTTTAATTCTACTTATGCAAAAGGAAAACAATATTGGTTACACCTACGTGGTGTCAACTATCGTTGCAATATCTACCTCAATGGGCATTTAGTAAATGAGCAATCTAATGTAGGTATGTTTCTAAGACATACTTATAATATCACTCCCTATCTTGCTACAAATGGAAAGAATAGAATAGCCATCATAGTATATCCGCCTGATTTTGTAGGTAATGCTAATGGTGGACAAGGTGGTGATGGTATAATTGCCAAAAATGTAGCCTCTCAATACACTGCAGGCTGGGATTGGATACGCCCTATACGAGATCGTAATACCGGTATATGGGACAAAGTTTGGATAGAAAGTAGTGGTAACATCCACATTAAAGAACCACATGTAATAACTATTGTACCTGGCATTCGTACACCAGCTGGAGTACAAGGACCTGCTATCATTCAGAGCACTGTTGAATTAGAAAACCCTACAGACAATATCATCTCCGGCACTATACAATACAAACTCGGCAATGACCTCATCCGGAAGAAAGTAAGTATAGCAGCACATACTACCTTTCTTGCAGAATTGCCTGAATATACAATAAAGAACCCCAGGCTATGGTGGCCTAATGGCTATGGCAGACAAGAGATGTATCATGTCAATTTCCATTTCTTAGAGGACGATAAAGTACTCTCCGATGAAAAACAGGTGACATTTGGCATACGTGATATCCAAGCTACTTGGAATGCTCACACCCTTAGCAGACAAATTGCTGTCAATGGGCAGAAGATATTTATCAAAGGTGGTAATTGGATACTTTCTGATGCACTTTTGCGCCTATCGTCGCAACGTTACGATGATGAAGTTCGATTTCATAGAGATATGAACCTGAACCTTATAAGAGTATGGGGCGGTGGTATTACAGAAAGACCAGAGTTTTACGATGCCTGTGACAAATATGGCATTCTTGTATTACAGGATTTCTGGGTCTCCGGCGACTGTAATGGTCGTTGGCAGGATTCTCTGAAAGTTGAAGATACACTCACCCGCAGACAATATCCTGACGACCACAAACTGTTTGTAACATCTATAGCCGATCAAGTAAAGATGTTACGCAATCACCCTTCAATGGCCATATGGTGCGGTGGTAATGAAATAAAGCCACCATTAGACATACTGAAATCTATTAGAGATTCCATACTTCCCATACTCGATGGCACTCGCTACTTCTTTGATTTCTCAAATTCGGATAGTATGTCTTACCATAGTGGTGATGGTCCTTATACTATTCAAGACCCAAAAAGTTTTTGGGAATACAAAAATTTCCCATTCAATTCTGAGGTAGGCTCTATAGGCATAGGCGATTACAAATCACTCGAACGGTTCCTCCCAAAAGAAAATTTAATACCACCATATTACAATTTAGCACAAAAGAAATGGATAGTTGATTCAGTATGGGAATATCATAAATATATCAGTTATGATAGTTCTGTAGAGGCATATCGTCATCCTACTACTATTCAGGATTTTACATCTAATGCACAATTAGTAAATTACAATCAGTATCGCAGCCTGATAGAAGGTTTCTCATCTCATATGTGGGACTGGTATACAGGTGTTATCATTTGGAAAACCCAAAATCCTTGGACTGCCATGCGTGGGCAAATGTACGATACCTATTTGGACCCTAATGCCAGTTTATTTGCGCTACGCCATGCCAGCGAACCTATTCACATTATGTACGATCCTATTGACAGTTCTATAATGGTAGTCAACAATTCATTTAAGCAACAACACTTAAAAGCAATAGTCAACGCTTACGATACTAAAGGCAATAAACAAGTTTTATCAGAATCTGATGTTAATATAAATGCCTCTTCTTGCAAAAAAACGATTTCAATTATTCAACAATTGAAGAGCATGAAACCAGCTTTCCTTTTACTACGATTACTTAATGATAAAGACAGGGCTGTAAGCAATAATTTTTACTGGCTTTCTGATAGCAATGGTAATTATCCTTATTTGCAACAACTGTATAGAGCTAACATTACAGTAACAGCTCATACCCTTAACTCAGGAAAAATTAAAGTAGAGATAATTAATTCAAAAAATGGCCCTGTTTCCTTTTTTAACCGCTTATCTCTAGTGGATCTCGCAACTAAAAAACGAATACTACCTGTTTTCTATACTGATAATTACATATCCATATTACCCGGTGAAAGAAAAACTATCTTTATAGATTACTGGTCTACAACTGCTAAAACTGAATTAGCTATAGAAGGCTATAACCTTCCTGAGACTTACTTTAAAATTCAAAATTGATATGCTAAAATCTTTATTCATACTAGCTTTTATACTCCTAAGCGTATTTGGTTTCTCTCAAGAATCAGATTCATATTATGGCATTATACCAGCTCCTACTACTATTAAAAAAGGTTCCGGAGAATTTGTATTCGATAATAACACACTTATTATTGCAGATTCCAACGACAACGCTGTAAAGTATCTCATTCATCATCTCAGAAACGAAGACCTGAATAACAGAGTGATCAAAAACGAAAAACTAGGCACAACAACTACTCAAGCTTCTTTGGTAATCACTTCTACCGGTGCTGATAATATTCCTGCAGAAGGTTATAGATTGTACATCACTTCCAAAAAGATCTTTCTGCAAGGCAAAGGCGCTGGGCTCTTCTATGGTATTGAGACACTTTTTCAGTTAATGCCCAATAGTAACGCAGGGGCTATACACTTACCATGCCTCACTATCGAAGACTTTCCACGATTCTCATATCGTGGCCTGCATCTGGATGTATCTCGACATTTCTTCCCTGTATCTTTTATCAAGGAATATATAGATCTTATGGCCGCCTTTAAACTCAATACTTTCCATTGGCACTTAACAGATGACCAAGGCTGGCGTATTGAGATCAAGAAATATCCCAAACTCACACAAATTGGTAGCCTCCGTGCTCAAACTAAAGTAGGTAGTTATGAAAAAGATGGTGGCTTGTACGACAATACTCCTTACTCCGGTTTCTACACACAGGAACAAATCAAAGAAGTGGTAGATTATGCCACCGAACGCTTTATCACAATAGTACCGGAAATAGAAATGCCCGGGCACTCATTAGCCGCGATAGCATCTTACCCTGAGTTGAGTTGCGATCCTAAAGAACTCGCAAAAGTTGCGGAAACATGGGGCGTTTTCACTAATGTTTATTGTCCTACCGATTACACTTTCAAATTCCTGGAAAATGTACTTACAGAAGTGATGGCATTATTCCCTGGTAAGTATATACACATTGGCGGTGACGAATGCCCAAAAGATGCATGGAAGGCTTCCACTTATTGCCAACAATTTATCAAGGATAACAATCTCAAAGATGAAAATGGTCTACAAAGTTATTTCATCCAACGAATTGAGAAATTCATCAACTCCAAAGGCCGTAGTATCATAGGTTGGGACGAAATTTTGGACGGTGGCCTGGCCCCTAATGCCATGGTTATGAGCTGGCGTGGAGAACAAGGTGGTATTGATGCTGCTCAACAAGGGCATGATGTGATCATGACTCCGGGTAGTTCTGGTCTTTATTTCGATCACAAACAAAGCAAGTCAAAGGACGAACCTCTGTCCATTGGAGGCAATGCTCCTCTCGAAAAGACATATGCTTATGACCCTATACCTTTTTCTTTGGCACCTGAACAACAAAAACATATCATAGGTGTACAAGCAAATGTTTGGACAGAATATATCAGCACACCTGCCAAAGTAGAATACATGTTACTACCACGCTTATTGGCCTTATCTGAGATAGCATGGTCTCCTAAAGAGAATAAAAATTTTAAGCAGTTCTATCAACTTAGAGTTTCTAAACACTTGTCTGCTATTGATGCAGAGGGATTTAATTATCGCGTACCCACTGCCATTGGCGCAACCGATACTACTATGACCGGATCGCAGTTCCAAATAGAATTACAATCTCCTGTAGAAAATGCTGCTATATATTATACTATAGATGGATACCCTCCTCGAGAAACTGATCTTCAATATACTTACCCATTGAATTTCAATATTACTCAAGGGCAGCAAATAGAACTGCAAACCATAGTTATTACAGCATCTGGCAAAAGAAGTCTGATCTCTCATACTATTCTTAGCAATAAGTAAGTTTAGGCTCTGCTACTCAGGAATTGTTTCATGGTCTCTGCTGTATATTCCATTTCTTCAGCAGGTATAGCATTGCTGATGAACCATGTCTCGAATGCAGATGGTGGTAAATAGATACCGGCATCCAGCATATAATGGAACATTTCATTGAATAACGCATTATTAGCACTACTGGCCGATGCAAAGTCTGTTACCGGCTTATCGCTGAAATGTACACTGATCATAGAACCCATATGGTTGATCACATATGGTACACCTGTAGATCCAAGCGCTTCGTCCAGCTTACTATGTAGGTAGTTGCCTTTTTGTTCCAACGATGTATATATGGAAGGATTGTCTTTTAATGTCTTCAATAGGGTATAACCTGCTATCATAGCTATTGGATTACCACTTAGTGTACCTGCTTGATACACTTTACCCAATGGCGCTATATGCTCCATAATAGCTCTCTTACCACCAAACGCTCCCACAGGCATTCCACCACCTATTACCTTGCCATAGGTTACAAGGTCGGCATCTATTTTCAAACGCTCCTGTGCGCCCCCCGGTGCTAAACGAAACCCTGTCATCACCTCATCAAAGATGAATACAATTCCTTCTTTATCACAAATGCTTCTCAGTCCTTTCAGAAAACCTTCTTTAGGTAGGATACAACCCATATTTCCTGCCACAGGTTCTATGATGATAGCTGCAATGGTACCTTTATTATTATCTACTAATTGTTGTACAGCTTCCAAATCGTTGTATGCAGCTGTCAATGTATCTTCCGATACTCCTGCCGGCACACCGGGTACTGTCTGTATATCCAGTGTTGCCATACCACTTCCTGCTTTTACCAGAAAAGAATCAGCGTGTCCATGATAACAACCTTCAAATTTAATGATCTTGTTTCTTCCTGTATATCCTCTTGCCAATCTTATTGCACTCATACAGGCTTCAGTACCACTGCTCACCATTCTCACTAGGTCCACATTAGGCGCCATACTCTTAATAAGTTCTGCCATTTGTATCTCCAATTCAGTAGGTGCTCCAAATGAGGTAGATCTGCCCACTGCTTCTTTGATAGCTTCCACTACAGGCTCATAAGCATGACCCAATATCATTGGTCCCCAAGAGTTGATATAGTCTAGATACTTATTACCATCAGCATCATACATATATGCTCCTTTGGCACGTTGCATGAAAATGGGGGTTCCTCCTACGCTCTTAAAGGCACGCACAGGCGAGTTCACACCACCCGGTATACTTTGTTGGGCTCTACTAAATAGTTCTTTACTCTTATCGTTGTTCATATAAATGTTCTCTGATCTTTTAAGAAATAAGCTTTACGGCATCTTTGGCGTAATAGGTAGCTATCAGATCTGCTCCGGCACGTTTGATACTGGTCAGCGACTCCATTATAGCTTTATCTTCATTCAGCCATCCCATTTTGGCTGCTGCTTTTATCATAGCATATTCACCACTTACATGGTAGGCGCTTACCGGTATATCTACTGTGTTTCTCACTTCTCGTATGATATCTAGATAAGACATAGCAGGTTTCACCATAATGATATCTGCACCTTCTTCCACATCCATCATTACTTCTTTAATAGCTTCTACACGATTAGCATAGTCCATTTGGTAGGTCTTCTTATCCCCAAACCCCGGTGCACTATCCAAGGCATCGCGGAATGGCCCATAGAAACAAGATGCATATTTAGCACCATAACTCATAATACCCGTATTCACATATCCGCTACCTTCCAATGCTTGTCTGATGGCTACTATACGTCCGTCCATCATATCACTCGGTGCTACAAAATCAGCACCGGCAGCAGCATGGCTTACACTCATTTCTGCCAGCACTTCCACTGTAGGGTCATTCACTATTTGTCCATTCTCTACTATACCGTCATGCCCAAATGATGAAAATGGGTCTAATGCCACATCTGTCATCACTACCATATCAGGACAAGCATCCTTTATAGCTTTGATACTACGTTGCATCAATCCATTAGGATTCAGTGCTTCAGTACCTTTATTATCCTTTAGTGCATCTTCACATTTTATGAACAACAATACGCATTTCAGGCCCATACTCCACAGCTCTTTCACTTCTTTCACTGTCACATCAAGGCTCATTCTATAGTAGTTGCTCATTGACGGTATCTCCAATTTGATACCTTGTCCTTCTACAATAAATAGCGGTACAATAAAATCATTAGGTGTCAGTATAGTCTCTGATACCAATGATCGTACAGATTGTGATTGTCTTAATATCCTGTTTCTTCTGATCAGTTGCATAACATGGATGTTTATATATTTACCCAATCCTGGGGTTTCAAATATTCTAATAATTCAGCTTCTCTACTACCTGGTAGCGGATGATGGTCGTATTGCCATCTGGCTCTCGCTGGCAGGCTCATCAGTATACTCTCAGTTCTGCCATTGGTCTTCAGCCCAAATAATGTACCTCTATCGTGTACCAGATTAAATTCTACATACCTACCTCTGCGTATCTCCTGCCACTCTGTTTCCGCCTCCCCATAGGGCATATCCTTCCTCTTAGTTACTATAGGCACATAAGCAGGCAAGAATGCATTTCCGTTCGCCTGCTGAAAAGCTAATAACCTATCAGCATCTGCTTCATTCGTTGGTCTTTGATAATCATAGAATACTCCTCCTATACCACGGGCTTCATTGTCACGATGCCTATTGACAAAATACTCGTCGCAATGTTGCTTATGTTTAGGGTACAGATCTATACCAAAACCATCCATAGCCTCTTTCAATACTGTATGGAAATGTTTTCCATCTTCTTTGAAAATATAATAAGGTGTGAGATCAGAGCCTCCACCAAACCAACTATCTATCAGCTTACCTGTTGTATCATATAATTCAAAATAACGCCAGTTGGCATGTACGGTAGGTACATATGGACTCTTAGGATGTATTACTAATGATAGTCCACAGGCAAAGAAATTACTTTCCCCTACTCCGAACAGTTGCTGCATTGCAACAGGCAAAACTCCTTTTACTATAGAGGTATTCACTCCACCTTTCTCAAACACATCTCCTTCAGCTATTACTCTTGTTATACCGCCACCACCTTCTTTGCGTTCCCATCTGTCCTCTGCAAACACAGCCTTACCATCCAGCATTTCCAGCTCGGCGCAGATAGTATTCTGCAATTGGTGTATATAGCTTACAAAACGTTCTTTTACACTCATGATCTCACTACTCTTCTTATTTTCTATATTCTTTTACTGCTTCTACAAATGCTTTTGCATGTTCTACAGGCACATTCGGCAATATACCATGTCCTAAGTTAGCAATATAACGTTGCGCGCCAAAACCATCTATCATTTCCTTTACTGCCTTCTTTATTTCAGGTATAGGAGCCAGTAGCTTAGTAGGGTCAAAATTACCTTGCAACGTGATGCTGTAATTGGTCATTTGTCTGGCCATTTGTGGCGTTATACACCAGTCTATTCCTAAACCCGATGCTCCACTATTCACCAGATCAGGCAATGCATACCAGCTGCCTTTAGGGAATAATATGACAGGTGCTTTATCTTTTACAGCTGTAGCTATTTGTTGCAAATAAGGTTGTGCAAATTTCTTAAAATCCTCTGGACTCAACATACCGCTCCAGCTATCAAATACTTGTACCAGATCCGCTCCTGCCACTATCTGTGCTTTCAGGTACTCGATAGTTATATCAGTTATCTTTTGTAATAAAGTATGCGCCAGTTTAGGTTGTGTAAAACAGAATTGCTTCGCTTTGTCAAACGATTTGCTACCCTTGCCTTCAACCATGTAGCAAAATATGGTCCATGGTGCACCTGCAAAACCTATCAATGGCACTTTGCCATTCAACTCTTTTTTAATCATACCTATGGCTTTCATCACATATGATAGTCTATCCTCTACACCTGTAGTTATCAGTCCATCTATATCTTCCTGCGTCTTCATGATCCTAGGCAATACCGGACCTTTATTCTCCTCCAGCAACACTTCCACTCCCATTGCCTGTGGTATCACTAAGATGTCCGAGAACAAAATAGCCGCGTCCACACCTACCTGATCTACCGGCTGCAATGTGATCTCACATGCCAGTTCAGGGGTCTCCACACGGGTAAAGAAGTCATACTTCTCTCTCAGTTTGATATAATCAGGTAAATATCGTCCTGCCTGACGCATCATCCATACTGGTGGGCGTTCTACTACTTCACCTCTCAAAGCCTTTAATAACAAATGGTCGTTTTGTGCACTCATATAGTCAGTATATATCGGTTATAATGTAAAATGGCTGATTACTTTGTCTATCATATTGCCTGTAGATGGCTTATCGCATATTACCAGCGTATTCTTATAATTGCGTAATGCTTCCGCGGTAGTGTTCCCTACTGCAAAAAGCACTTGCTTATCTGTCAGAACATTCTTCTGCATATAGCTTTCAACAGCACTGGGGCTGAAGAATAAGACACCATCATATTCGGCACTGATAGTAGTAGGTATTAGTACTGTACGATAGGTAAGTATCTCGTTCACTGCTACGCCTTTCTCATTCAGCATAGTAGGTAGTTCGTCTCTTCGCATATCGCCACAAAAGAACAGCACTTTTTGTATCAGCTTATTGTTCAGTATTTCTACTGCCAGTTTCTTAGCGTCATCTGCCGTTACTAATACCTTGGCTTTCGGAAAATGGGCCTTCACAGCTGCACTGGTAGCACCACTGGTGCAGCATACTCGCCATGCTGCATCTTTATATTGTGCTATTTTTCCAACAGATTGTACTGCATTCACACTAGTGAATATCACGTATTGTTGCGGTTCATACACGGCAGCGATATTGGCTTGCATTTCCTCTTCCGCTATAGCTTCTGTGCTGATGAAAGGCACCACATCTATACTCAAATTATTTTGAGCAGCTTTTTGGATCAGCTGCTCATTAATAACCTTGGTAGATAGTATTTGTATTTGTTTATCCGGCATTGCGTATACAGTCTACTATTACCTGCCCTCCATTATTGAGTATCTCTTCAGCCATGCGTATACCTAAGCCTTTTGCTTGGTCTATGGCCACTGTCTTGCTGACTTCTGCTTTTTGTTTACCATCCAGGGTCAGTACACTACCTCTGAATACTAGGTTCCCGTCTTCTATTTTTGCCAATGCACTGATAGGTGTAGAACAGCCTCCTAATAAAGTTCTTAAGAAATCTCTTTCTATTTGCACACATATCGCAGTATCCTCATCATTAAATGCATGACAAGCTTCGTATGGATAAGTATCACCTTCTCTGCATACCACCATCACTGCTCCTTGTGCAGGCGCAGGTAGCATCCAGTCTAGAACTACTGCATTATCCGGTCTCAGGTTGATCCTGTCCAGCCCTGCAGCAGCAAATATGGCACCTGCCCACTCGTTCTCCTGCACTTTACGCAGGCGTGTATTCACATTTCCACGTAGGTTGTCTATACTATGGTTGGGATATCTGTTCAGCCATTGTGCCTTACGTCTGATACTGCTGGTAGCAATAGTAGCCACACCATTCATATCATTCAAGAACGCTGTACCATGTTTAGGAACTATAATATCTGTATAAGATGCTCTTGGTAAGATACTGGCTTGTATAATGCCCTTTGCCAGCAATGTAGGTACATCTTTCATAGAGTGTACCGCTATATCTATATGCCCGCTGAGTAAAGATGCATCCAGTGCTTTTGTAAATACACCCTGTACTCCTAATTCGTACAAAGGTGTTACCAGGTCTATATCTCCTTCACTTTTTATCAGTACTAATTCTGCCTGATGACCATTCTTTTCTAATAGTCTTTTTACTTCATTGGCTTGCCACAGCGCCAGTTGGCTTTCGCGTGTGCCTATTTTGATGGTCTTACTCATGAGTGGAACTTTATTAGCTAAAACTTAGTTAGCGATAAAATCATTGATGGCTTCTATAAAGTAGCAGCCACGGTTGTTATATGTTTTCAGCTTTATAGCTGTTGTGTTGATCACTTTTTGAATGCGTGTTTCATCATAACAATCAGCTGTATGCAATTGTTTCAATGTATTTTTGATAGCTACCAGCACAGGTACATTCCTGCGCATTGCATACCAGTCTTTGAATTCTTCAATGTGTTCAGCTATGATACCTTTTGCTTTTGGCACTTCAGCTTCGCGTTTTTGCAATGTTTCATCTTTCATCTTAGACAGTTCGTCTACATTTATCAGATGTACATTTTCCATACCTTTTATAGCAGGATCTACATTGTAAGGGATAGACAGGTCAATGATATGTTTAGTACCACATCCTATAAATTGATCCTTAGTTACGATGTGCGATGTAGCATTCGTAGATGTGATGATGACATCTGCCGCTGCTATTTGTGCGTTCATTTCTTCTATCGGTGCAAATTCCAATCCTAATTCCAGTGCCAGTGCTTTTGCTTTATCAGCGCTTCTATTGATAAGAGTCACATTATGTGTACCCAGATAGTCTACCAGATTTTTACAAGTATTACGTCCTATTTTACCTGTACCTAATAATATGATCTTTTTATCTGTGTAGTTAGCTACATTATCACGTATATATTGAATTGCTGCAAATGATACTGATACTGTACCGCTACTCAGTTGTGTATTATTTCTAATTGCCTTAGATGATTGTATGGTACAATTTAATAATCTTTCTGTGAAAGCACCGATAAAACCTTGTTCCTTAGCAAACAAAGCAGCTATTTTCAATTGTCCTACTATTTCGTAGTCACCCAGTATTTGAGAATCCAGACCCGCACTTACTGTAAACAGGTGCTCGATAGCTGCATCTCCACTCTTAATGTATGCTAATTTCTTGAATGTTTCTTTGGTTCCTGCAGTTTGTGCACAAAGTAGGTCTACTAATGTATCTACATCTGATGCAAAACCATATATTTCAGTTCTGTTGCAAGTAGATAGTATGAACAGCTCATCGAGTCCTTCTTCGTGGGCGGCAGCAAGTATAGCACTGTATTGGTCATTATTTACTGCAAACTCACCACGTATAGCTGAATCACTTTTTCTATAATTGATACCAGC
>Ga0194037_1002077_pt1 | contig 13746 bp, 8 predicted proteins | sample JunL306m_MetaG_FD_148653 | JGI IMG/M metagenome (GOLD analysis project Ga0194037, IMG submission 148653) | Anoxic zone freshwater microbial communities from boreal shield lake in IISD Experimental Lakes Area, Ontario, Canada - Jun2016-L304-6m | ecosystem: Environmental > Aquatic > Freshwater >...
TTCTTAAAGTTATCGTTCAAGATGGCTTTTAGGATTACAAATAATCCATCCCTCTGTTCATTTGATAATGTCTTATAAGAAGAATACTTGAACAGGTCTGAATTATCAATATCTTCGATAGAATGCTTGGAAATACCTTCTGCTCTGAGCTTATTCCATATTGATTTGAATATATCCCAATAGACTTCTTTCTTTTGATAATAATTGTGATTAGCTAATCCAATATTACCATTGAGTAACTTATATTCTCCGTCCCCAGAAATGTATTTTATTAGATTAGACTCAATATCTAATGTAGCCGATTTATTAAATTTCTCACTGGTAATAATATGTACAGCAGTAAGTTTACTTTTAGCGTTATTACTTAAATGAGTTTTCATTCGTTCGAAAGTATCTGTTGTCTCACCAACATATGCTTCCTTTATACCTCCATCACTTAGGATATAAACTATAGGCCATAAGTCCTTTGCATAATGAATGTTTTGCAATTCATTAAACATATTCGAATTGAAATCGTATCTATTAACTACAAAATCATTCTTAAGGCTCATAGTTCATCGTATTTCTTCGCTGTGCCTTTTGCTTTTTCTACAGGGTATTTTTCTGCATTCAACTTGATCTTATCAAGTACAATTTGCTTTACATCAAAGCCATATTTTTCTGCCAGTAAAAAGGCGAACGAAAAAATATCTGCAAGTTCTTCCTTTACTTTTTCCTTATTTGCATCTTCAGGCTTCTTCCATAAAAACAATTCTAACAATTCACCTGCTTCTATACCTATTGCTATGGCTAGGTCTTTGGGATTATGAAACTGCTCCCAGTCTCTTTGATTCCTGAATTTTATTAACGCATCAATAATTTCTTCAGTTTCAGTCATAATAATATAGTCTTACTATTTTCGCCATAGTTGTGTGTTCTTTACCAACAACCAATGAATGATATAAAGCTAAAATTTTCTACCGTACTACAGGCAATTATCTCTGATTATATCCTTATAGGGTATTCCTTCTTTTGTTGTCTATCAACACCATCCCGGAGGGATGGCATATTTATAGAAAACCCTATAAAACCCCACACGATGCCGAAGGTATCGCATATCCAATTTGAAAATCATTCCACCCATTCAAATAAATACCTCTCATCAAAAGAAACCTCAAATGCCTCTAAAAACCCCTTATACTCCTCTCGAAATGTCTTCTTTTTATGATGCTCCTTCTGGTTCTTGATATATGATACCACATTATTCAGCTGCGAATGACTATACGAAAATGCACCATAACCCTCTTGCCAGCTAAATTGGTACTTCGAAAACTTATTCCTATTTATAAAATCATTCGATGATTTTTTCACCTCACGTACTAAATCGGACAAACTACAAGACGGCTTCATTCCTATCAAAAAATGTATATGGTCGGGCATACCATTTATTGCTATCATCTTTTGTTCCCTATTCTCTACAATTCCCGTAATGTATTTGTACAATTCATCCTCCCATTCCGGTTTTATTAAACTTTCTCTGCCCTTAACGGCAAATACAATTTGAATATATATCTGAGAATACGTACCCGACATAGTAAACAATATTTTACATGAAGATAATCCTAACAAACAATATCATTCGATACCTTCGGCATCGTTTTATATGCATTCAATGTTGCTATAAACATTTGATGCCTTCAGCATCATTCTAATAGAATTAACATATAATACGAAAATAAATATTTGTTACCCCCTACCCCCATTTCGTATCTTTGTACTACATCAAGGTCGTCATCTCGACGTCAGGTGATATCTCCTGAGAATTTGCAATCAGCAAACACAATCATCACATTGACGCATTATCGCATTACCCAAATGTAACCCAAATGTAACTTTTGAAATCCCACAACACTATGAAAATCAATCACTTATCATTTCCCTGTAACCATAAAAATTCTCCACGAGAATGTAACCTTTGACTTATCATAGCTACATCGCTCAGCCCACTACCGTCATTGCGGCCCCCGAGCCGTAATCTCCTTTTGTTGCGTTAGCAACCCATACAAAACACCTCCTCTCGTGTCATTGCGGGCCCCGACCCGCTATCTTACTTCATAACACTGACCCGTGTAACCCAAATGTAACTTTTGAAAAACGATAACTCCTTGATTATCAACCATTCAAACTTCCCACTAACCCTAAAAAATTCACAGTGAATGTAACCTTTCACCAAATCATGCAAATCCCTTACATAATTATGTAATGCATTAGCCCTCAGCATACCCACCTTTGTATCTGATAATACACATTTTATGAAAAACAAAGCCATTTTAGTATTACTACTAGCTACCATATCTATTAGCTTTAGTTCATGCTTGTTCCGTTTCCCTGAGCGTCACGAATACCGCAAAACAAGAGAAGAACATCACGACAATGGTCGCCACGAAGGTCGTGAGAAACACAAAGAACACGAAGATAACGGCCGCCACGAAGGTCATGGCGATCACGATTAGCACCTGAAACATATAAACAAAAACCCCTCAGTTATTCACTGAGGGGTTTATTAAAACATCGCCGTTGTTGTGTGTTCTTCACCAACAACACATGTTTGTCTTATAAATGTGCCTGTATCTTTCTTAGTGCATCCTGCATTTGCTCAGCACTCAGTTTCAGTTTAGCTCTTGTAAAATTCAGATCGTCAGCAGAGTTAATAGGTATCAAATGCATATGTGCATGAGGCACTTCCAACCCTATCACACTAATGCCACATCTATCACAAGGGAAAGCCGACTCTATAGCCTTAGCTATCGGCTTTGCAAACACCAGCCACTTACTCAGCAGCGCATCATCCACATCAAATATCTTATCTACTTCTGTCTTAGGTACTACCAGCACATGTCCCTCTACCATCGGAAAAATATCCAGAAAAGCAAAGAAGTCCGCATTCTCTGCCACCTTGTAACAAGGTATCTCCCCCGCTATGATCTTAGAAAATATTCTAGCCATCTTTATATGCTTATCATCTCTATCTCAAACTTCATCACACCATTAGGAGCTGTTATCTCTGCTACTTCTCCTATGGCCTTACCTAATAGCCCTCTCCCTATCGGCGATGTTACAGATATCTTACCTGCCTTCAGGTCAGCTTCTTTCTCAGATACTATCTGGTACTCAAACACTTTCTTAGTAGCCAGATTCAGTACTCTTACCTTACTCAATATAGATACCTTACTGATGTCAATATTCTTCGTATCCAATACACGCGCCGTAGCTATTACAGCTTCCAGATTGGCTATCTTAGCTTCGTGGTGCCCTTGTGCTTCTTTGGCAGCATCATACTCAGCATTCTCTTTCAGATCGCCCTTTTCGCGCGCCTCTGCTATTTGTCTTGCTATTTCAGCACGTCCCACTGATCTGAGCTGGTTCAGCTCCTCTCTCATTTGTTCCAAAGTCTCTTTGGTTACGTAATTTACCACAGACATACTTCTTTGTTTTGTGTGTTACTAGAAAAAAAATACAACGCCCCTTGTTCAAAGAAGCGTTGCAGACAACAAAAATACGGTTTTTTAATTATTAACGCATAAGGCGCAAAGAGAATGTATGTACTCCATTAGCCGGATGCTGTGTAGGTCTGTAAGAATAGTCTACAGCCAGTATTGGTCCCTTTTCACCCATTCTTTTCTGTATTGTAGCTCCACAAGCAAATCCAGTATAGAATGTAGTAGCCAATGCAGGGTCGTTAATGTTATTCTCATAACGGTAAGCACCACGCACCATGAACATATTCATAAAAGAATACTCTAAACCACCACCTATATAGTCATTATTAAATGAGTTAGAAGTAAAATTACCCATCACTGTCAATCTGTGATTAGGCTTTACTGAGTCACCTTTTGCATGTCCTTCATCCAAATAGAAATCGTAAGAAAGACCCATATTCAAATAAGTAGGCATTTCAAATTTCTCAGATGGAGTATTACGAGCAATGGTATAAGAAGCATTGGTATTGTTAGTGTTATCAAAACCACCGCTGAAACCGTCACCACTGAAACGCATATTAGTACCCACATTTCTCAAAGTGATACCAAAATGGAAATTGTTTCTCTTACCGGTGATATATTGTATACCCGCTTCGAAACAAGCACCAGATGCACTGATGTTTGCCAATTGCTCTTGTACCAATGTAGTAGCAACACCAGCATATATACTGTTAGAGAATTCCTTAGCAAAACCAAAAGTGATATTGTAGAATTGCGGATTGTATGTACCAACACCTCCGGTAGGGTTATTATAGTTAGTGATATCTATGTCACCAAAGTTCATGGACATAACATTGATACCTATTACACCTACATCACCCACTTTCTGAGCAATAGCCAGATCTGAAACACCAATATTGGATCCCGACAGATAATCAGAATAAGTGACTCCGACCTCTGTCTTATTCACAAAAGCTAAACCGGCAATATTTGATTTCATCGCCTCAATACCGCTTACATAAGATGTATTCATACCAAATACACCTGTACCTTGAGCCCAAGGATTGATAAGCAATTCGGTAGCACCTGCTTGACCACTGCGGTCTTTATTTCCTGCGAAACCTTGCATGGAAATCCCGAGTAGACTTATTACCAACGCTGCTTTGTAAGTAAAGTTTTTCATATCGTAATGAATGAATATTTTTATATATGGGGTAGGAATTATTCCTACCCCGTTATAAACTCAATAGTTTTAATAAACACTAATATTAAGTGGTCTGAATGAACCGAACCATTTAAGTACTGTTTCTCCGATACCATCAGCATTTACATGTATCAGGTACATTCCGCTGGCAATAGGTAATCCTTTCACATTGCGTAAATCCCAATCTACATAAGATGCATTTGCATTATCCTTAGCAATGGTACGAATCAGTGTACCATCTAATGAATACACATCTATAGTTGCTTTGGTTGGTAAGTTCAAAATACGTACACGTGTATCTAAGTTACTGGTTTCAAAATCAGTGTATCCGTAGTAAGGATTCGGTGTGATCTTGATTTGTTTCAGTAATGCTTCTCTATTCTTATTATATGGATTAGCTGAATCGCTCAGCAATGATGGAGCTAGATCTTTAGTACTGAAACTATACAAAGGATATCCACCATTCTTAGATACAAAAGTTGGGTCATCTTGTTTCTTAACACCATATGGCCATGTGATACGGAAACGTAATCTTGTATCAGTAGGTATCAAGCCATCTTTCAATGGCAGTAAACTAAAGCCTTGTGCTATTGTAGGAACACCTACCCACATAATGCTTTGGAATATTGATGATATCTTAGATGTATTACCTGATTTCATAATAGAATCAATGTAATTACAACCATCGTATTTCGCAATACCCGGATTAGTAGGATTGCTGGAGTTCACAATATATATATAGTGTTTCCCACCAAATATTGGTAGACCGCTAAAGTTATCGATATCATTACTACTTGGATTCCAGATCATATCAGCACCATGATCTGCTTTCAACCAAGAGTCTTCACCAAACATGATATTCAAACGCTCTCCTGTTTCTTGATTAATTGCATAACCAGGGAACCATGACATTCCGGAATCTGTAGCAGTGTATTTAGGTGTACCATCACTATTTACTTCTCTGTTCCAAGAAGAATGTGCTCTCAATGAGAATTTGGTAACCTTACCTTGAGATGTTAATAGATCATCATGCATTTCTAATACCACACATTTTGTCCATTTGCTGGTATCTGAAGTGAATACTAAGTCAACACTTTGGAGAATTGATAATGAACCCGCAGAGAACGCTGCATTGGCAACACCATTACCACACTTACTGGCAGAATTCGTATTGGCTAAAACATATGGACCCCATGTGCTCTTAGTAGTAGAATAATTACTGAACATGTTTTCATAGAAAAGGAAAGAATCCAGTGATTTATCTTTATAATCACAACCATTAGGAGCTGCAGATTGTGCAGAGTTAGGACCAGATCTTAACCAGTTTCTTACATCCTGACCTGAAACGTCATTGATACCAGCTAACCATGGCTTAGATGGGTCTGTAAAAGTAACATCTGATGAAATATATCCGTTACCATTTACTTTATCATCTCCCGGACGAAGTACTTGATTCATACTTACAGATAGACCATATTTTTCAATGATCTGCTCATTCAATATATTCAGATTGGTTTCGCTATAAATAACATCGTTATTAGAAAGGTTTACCAATTTCCAAGAACCTTGTGCCGCTGTAATACCTTTGGTAGCGTTACTACCTGTTGCAGATGGACCAGTGATATATAATTCCCAATCTGCAGCTTGTACTTTCAATGGGTCTATTACTTTAATCGTTACCGGACCTTGTCCTATTTGATAAGTAGGATAATGATCAACATAACCATTAGCAGCAGACATTGCAGCTGTCTCTGATTGTTCTGTCAATTGTAATACATTACCACCATTACCTATACCTTCCAATCTCTTGATAACAACACCTGAACCAAAATCAGCATTCAATACTGTTCCCATATCACCATTAGACGGATTAGGGATAGCCACAACAACAGGTATGGAGATACCACCGCCACCATGAGCACTTTCTATATATGGAAGATCTTGAGTAGCATCCAATTGCTTAGGATTGAAAGGAGCAAAATCATTGTATGCATATGCAATAGCTACGAAATAATAGCTGTGATAATTCACAAAACGTTTATCAGAACTGCTGGTAAACTGATCAGAATTCAATGAGAAGCTATGAACGATACCACTATCCTTACCTATTACCTTTATTTGTGCATCGAATGTAGTATCACTCACGTCAACATTCTTATTGTAGTTAACGATCTTAGTCACACCATTTTTCATATCACAAGAGAAAACCTCAATAGCAACAGTATTATCAACTTCTCCTTTAGAATTATATATCTGAGATGGTTGTACAGTGGCGTCCTTCAATTGGAATACACGGTAACCTTCAAATTTATATAATGAGTCAGGAGAATGTATAGCCTTTGCCTTACCTACTGCTACTCTGAAACGAGCATCAGTAAGGTCATAACCATATCTTTCCTGGAAGTTATTACTCAATGAATCATTTAACAGATAGAAAACGAGTTTCTTATCCATTTCTCTTATTACCATTCTTGGAGCTTCAGGACCTTCAATTGTTTTGAAGTTATTATTGAATAAGTCTTGTGCCAGATCATCAGCTGCACGCAATTTGGTGAATGAGGTATTAGGACAACCGCCTACGTCAGCTACCCAAGGAGCACCTATAGTAACGTCATTGGCAGCACCGGGTTCCAATACGAATGGACCGGATGAGTGAATGAAACGACGATCTCCCGGAGGATTCTGACATGAACACTCTGACCATGTATTTACTTTATCCGGATCACCGAAGAATACAAAAGAAGAAATAGAACCTGATCCATAACCGGTAGATGTGATACCGGGCCCTTGGAAGTCATTAGAGAATCTCTGACCAAAACGCAGAGAACCTGTCATATAGTTATATATCTGCTGACCATTGGTTGGATTACCAATTACAGTTCCATCATTATTGAAATAATCAAACACGGTCATACCCAATTGTTGGTAGATAGGTTTACCTGTTGCATCAGTTGTCTTTCTAATAGGGCCTTTAAAAAAGTCAACACCTACCATTGGTACATTAGGACCATATGCCCCCTGATAGCCAACAGGTCCATCGTAACTTTTACCATTGTATAATATACCTAAACTTCTGCTAGTATCGCAACCGATATAGTCATCTAAATAGTAACCCAGATCCGCATCTGACCAAGTTGAAATGTAAGTACTATCCAAAGTTATAGCACCTCTGTTAGTCAAATGGAAATTGTAGAAAGTAGCATCATTAAGGGCATCTTTGGTAGCATATGCAAAGGCACTAGCTTGAACTTCAATACCTATACCCGGTGTTTGAGTTTGTCCTTTTACGTTACCCTTATCATTGAATACCCACCATACGAACTGATCACCATTGATATCCGGATAATCACCACCGGCCGGATCATAGATACCGTTATTATTGACATCTACGAAAGGTGCATATTGTATAGTAGCAGTAGTAGCATTATTAGCAGTCAGAATAGCTAAAGGATTGTTATCAGAACCAACAGCTAACTGGTTACCTGTGGCAGGCCATTCATTGATAACTTGATAATCAGAACCTGAAGTGTTACCACCTGTTCTTTGCAGTTCTCTGAATGCATTGATAGTTACCCTATCTACTTTCCAGAATTTATCCCACTGAGAACATGTAGCTTGGTCAATTGAAGCTGTACCATCCAAAGGACCAGGCCAATAGTCATTACCATCCTGACGATATGTTTGAGCAGCAACTTTCAATTGTCCTTGCGCATCATAACCACCTATCCAACATGAACCGGCAAATAATGAGCTGGCTCCACCACCTTTTGGTACTTCGTAAGCAGCCAAAGATGTACCGATATTCCACCACATATCACCACCTGTCATCAATCTGGCACGAACGTTATTGATATCAAGATCAATAGCCTGGGTTGCCGGTTGACAACTAGCTGCCGTTCTCAATAGATCGCCATGCGGATTATGAGGATTAGAATTAACATTAGGGCGCGCATCAGATTGCAATGATAAACCAACTACTGCACCAACGGTGAGTAGCATTGCAAACCTATTTTTGTTTATAAAAGTCATAACTTATTAAAGTTATTTATTGAAATATTATTAGAAATTAAATTGAAGTCCAAAATTGATTCTCCTAGGCAAATTCAGTTTGCTAGGATCATTCATAGATATCGCGTACAGTGTCTGGTATGATACAGCATTTGTTTGTTGAGAGATCGTAGAAACACCATTAGGAGATGTTAAGAATCCATTATCATCAGGTCGGCCGGTATATCCATATACACCCAAAATATCTTGTGTGTTGAATACATTAGTAACAGAAAGATATGCATTCAGTCCTAACATTTTACCCGGCTTAACAGGTGTTGCAGGATGCTTCTTGCCTAAATTGAATGTGAAGTCCTTATCTATTCGAAGATCAATTCCGTAGTGCCAAGGTAATGTAGAAGAGTTGATCAAACCATCCACAACACCCGTATTACCATACAATACAGTATTAACCGGTGCTTGTAATTTGGTCCATGGTTCACCACTTCTTGCTCTTACTAATAAGTTGATACCTGCATTTTCAAGTATGTGTTTACCTGCTACTACAGGACCTTCACCTTCATCATAACGATAATCGATGCTGGCTACGATAGAGTGTCTTGTATCATAATCCAATGCGGTAGGGAAACGTAAGTTAGGTGTACCTGCAGCAATGAATGTTTGCAACAATCCATTTGCACTGATCTGACCACCTGACCCTGTGTTACCACTGTTCTCAGATGAACCAGTACCTTCAGCAAATTGCAATGTATACGCAACATTCATACGTATGTTACCCAGTCTACGCAAGTCGTAAGTCAGGGTCATACCTTTTGTACTTGAAAAGTCACGATTACCATAAGTATAATAATCTGTAGGCCATGCATTCAGATATGCACGTACTTGTATCATATCCTTACGTTCTTTGTAGAAGGCTGCCAGTTTTACTGAAGAAACTTTTGACAATTGTTGTTGGAAACCAACTTCATAGTCAAATGTCTTTTCCGGTTTCAGGTCATTATTATTGATAATGTTATTGGCATTTTGTTGCAGATAATAATAGTCATATGGTGTAGCAAAACCTGTAGTTGGTCTCATTACTATCACATCATAGTGAGCATAGAACTTAGCTACTGTTGAGATAGGGAATGTAAACGCGATACGTGGCATCACACTGATCTGTGGAGTATAATCAGTAAATGAACCGTTAGGATCGAATGTTGCGTCAGAGATCTTAGGATAAGCACCATTGGTCTTTTGCAAGAAAGGCTGTGCATCACGGCCATTACTATATACTTTCAATGATCTTGGATCTTCAATAAAACGACCATACGGATCGTACCAATCATCACCCATACGATATCCTACTACCTGAGGTGCAGATGAAGTATTGTCATCTACATATATAACTGCACTACTACTCATATTAGATGGAGTAACGCCATTGTTATATTTGTTCGTTGGCTGAGAAGCAAGTCCCTTTGCTGCACCAACTGTATAAACAGGATATAATGAATATGGATCTTTCAATACTTTGGTATTCGCATCATAACGCTCAATACGTACACCCACATTGAACAAGATGTCTTTGAACTGGAATTGATCTAACAAATAACCGGCTATATAGTTAGGTCTGAATGCACCAATAGGGCGTGTATAATTTCCACGAGCATCTTTTTGGGTAAAGAAATCATTGAAATTAACCTGACCATTCAATGTTTCTCCATAAGGAGTATAACCATTATAACCTACATAAGGATTACCACTGTTCAACAATTCATCCGGTGCAAACATTTTCAAAGAGAAAACACTAGGATCGATATTGTCTACATTCAACATATCTAGTCCATTAGTAGGTAAACCTAATGCTCTTCTTAAATTAGAATCAAATGTTGATTGTTGACCCGGCAATGCAATACGATTATATAATACAGTATCATAAGGGCTTAAAGCTACCTTAGGAGGTGTAGTGCTTGTTCCTAATATATCTGTCTTATTATATTGTTTACCATTAATAACGTAAACAGGATTTGCCATATCCAATGTCAATTGCTTGTTCACTAACAAACGCATTACAGACCACAGTGAATTAGCACCACCTAAATTAGATTGTGCATAATAGTTTCTATCTATGCGTTGTTGATAATACATACCAAATCCAATAGCATGAACTGTTTTTCCCGGTTTGAAATCGAATGACGCATCAATATTGAATGCATACTGATCACTTTGAGAGAAGGCATAATATCCGATGGTTTGGCCAATATTAGCCCATGATGAATATACATAGTTAGGTGCATCTCCATTCATCAGACCTAACCCATTACGCACTTGATACAGATTTGTAGTGGTAGTGTTACCAGCCAAATTGTAATAGTCTGTAGTATAGTTAGCCAATATCGGGTTCAATTCACTTCTAGTATATGTTAGTGATGTAGGCAGATCTAATAAGATACGTCTTACTGCTGTCTTACCCGATACTGAATCCACACCGGTTTGATAGAATGGTTGATACTTTTGATCGAATTTACCAACGTAGTAATAATCAAAAATGTTTTGTTTGAAATTAGGATCTTGTCTCTTACCATAGTCTCTTTGGAAATCCGCTTGCAATGAATAATAAGCGTTAGAGATCAAACCTGTCTTATCTTTTTCTTCTCCGCCATTCTTACCGAAACGCTGCGTAAGTCTTACATAAGCGCGACCGGTATAGTTGATCAGATTTGGAGAAGCATCAGGTGCGAAAATAGAATTGCTTCTATAATATTGGTGTGAACTTGAATAATTGAATGAACCACCGGCAGTAAGCTTCAGGTTATCTGCCAAGTGAAAATCTAATTTACCATTTACAACACCCGTTGTAACATTCGCATTAGGGCGTTTCAATTGTGTGGTCAGATCATTCGAATTTACAAATTCAGCTCCATAAACATTTTGTTGTGTTCCTGAACTGGTAGCCACTGTTTTGATCGGATCTTTTCTCAATCTTTCCAGTACATCTGATTTTAATACTGTAACCGGATTATAGTTAGGGTTATTATCATCATCACTGATGTACTCACCACCTAATTGGAAACCTACCAATGGCACCTTACTTCCATCAGCCATTTTCTTCTTATAGATAGGACCGCTTATAGTTCCTGATGCCATGTTGTGGTTATACCCGTCAAATGAATGCTCTACTAACAGATCTCCTTTCATTTCACTTGATACACCCTTAGTAGTAATGTTGATCACACCACCTGTCGCATCACCATATTTTGCAGAAAGACCTGAAGTGATAACCTCTATCTGATCCACTGTATTAGGTGCCGGACTAGTTGCATTGGTACCACGTACTACTATACCATCTATGATGTACTGTGTACCACTGCTACGTGCACCACTGATATTCAGTGCAGCACCTGCTCTTGCCTGATAAACACCTGCTGTGGTAGATGCCACATCCGATGTATTACGGGTAGGCATTTTTTCCAATTGCTCTGATGTAATGGTATTATGACCACCCTCTGCATATTTATCGATCAATGGTACACGATATGATACTACCACTGCCTCAGCAAGTGTATTGGTCTTAGGTTTTATTTGTTGATCTACTTCGGTAGTCTTATCAGGGCTCACAATAATACCTGTAACTGACACAGTATCATACCCTGTATAGAATATCTTAACAGTATACCTACCCGGAGATATCGGTTTGATAGTGAAATTACCATCCATATCAGTAGCGCCACCACCGGAAGCTATACCCCCTTGATAAGCCTGAACCACTGCACCGATCACAGCTTCATTCTTCTCATCAGTAATTTTACCGGAAATTGCGCCACTTTGTGCAAACGCCGACCCGGCGATGCCTATAAAAAGTAACACGAATAGATAACGTATTGTACGTGCCATATCCTGCATTAAAGATTTGTTAACCAAATAGAGGGGTAAAGATAAAAAAATCTGTTAAAACTCAGAATATTAACAAAAAGTTTTTAGAATTAATTTGGTTGTGTTAAAAAAATGTATCAATCATTAATTTTTCACATAAAATACCTGTGCTCAGTTCCTTCAACTTTTATATTAATTATTCTTCTCCTATACTCCCTTTTTCTAAGCCTCTTACTCTATTAGACGTATAACTGTGAAAGAAACCCTAATAACTATTTGTCATTTTTATGTCTGCTATACCAGTGTCGTTTTCTTTTTATGTCAGTATCCGCTCCAGCAGCACCTTGCTCATTTTATATACAGCCTCGTAGCTATAGCCTGCTATATGCGGGGTCACTATGGCTTGTGGATACTGTGTTATCGCATCTAGTATGGCTCGGGTAGCTGCACTCATTTTCTCCATCGGTTCTTCTTCGAAAACATCCAGACATACCCCCCTTATCTTCCCTATCTCCAGCCCCTCTAGTATCACCTTCGGTTCTGCCACTATACCTCTAGACGTATTAATCAGTATAAAACCCTTGTTCATGGCCCCCATAAATGTCTCATTAAAGTAATGGGTAGTATCGTTTTGCAGTGGCACATGAAAACTGACTATGTCTGCTTCCTTATATATAGGTGTCAGGTCTGCACATTTTTCTACATATGTAGGTACGGCCTCGTCATGATACTTATCATATGCAAGTATTTTCATATCAAATCCTTGCAACTTCTTGGCAAAGGCCCTGCCTGTATTCCCAAACCCTATGATACCTATGGTCTTATCTTCCAGTTCTATACCTCTGTTGGCATCGCGCAGCCATTTGCCTTGTTCCACTTCTTCGTGGCTATGGGTTATACGTTTGGTCAGGCTCAGCAGCATACCCAGCGCATGTTCTGCTACGGCATTGCTGTTCCCTTCGGGGCTGCCATAGCACCGTATACCTTTTTGCGTGGCATAGGGCACATCTATCACTTCCATGCCCGATCCCATTCTGCCTATCCAGCGCAGCTTTGGGGCCGCATCTATCAGTGCTGGGTCCAGTTGCAGTCTGGTAGAGGTGATCACTCCCACACAGTCCTGTATCAGTTCATAGGCTTGCTCTTGAGTGATCTTTTCTGCTATCACACAGCTATATCCGGCCTTGCTCAGCCCCTCTGTAAGTATAGCATGCACAGGTG
>Ga0194037_1002078_pt1 | contig 13745 bp, 12 predicted proteins | sample JunL306m_MetaG_FD_148653 | JGI IMG/M metagenome (GOLD analysis project Ga0194037, IMG submission 148653) | Anoxic zone freshwater microbial communities from boreal shield lake in IISD Experimental Lakes Area, Ontario, Canada - Jun2016-L304-6m | ecosystem: Environmental > Aquatic > Freshwater >...
GATTAGTACTCAAAATATTTCTGCTTAATCATAAAGACTGGCTTGCCCAGGGGGTCTGTGTTTAAAACGCTTATGTAACCAATAGTACTCTGCCGGCCTTTCACGAACAAGTTCTTCAATATATTGATTCAAGCGGGCCGTATCTTTTTCGACATCATCACTTGGAAAGTTTGGCAAGGGCTTACTGATATGGCAGGTGTAGCCTTTGCGGTCTTCGTTTAATGTGGTGGTCATCAAGCAGACCTCTGCACCACTAAGCCTTGCTAGTCGGGAGACGGAGGTGATGGTATTGGTTTGAATGCCAAAGAAAGGAACGAAGACAGAGTCACGGGGGCCTAAATCAATATCGGGGGCGATAAAAATAAAGTTGCCGGTTTGAATTTCACGAATGAGATCTCGTAAACGACTTTGTCTCTCGATAGATTTGCCACCAAAGCGATTTCTCCACTCAATCATCTTTTGATTGAAAAATGGGTTCTTCATATTTTGATATAGGCCTGCACCGCGGGGCCAGTCATGTTGACTGGCTAAAACAGATAAGGCCATAAAGCCGCCCTCGAGACCGACGAAATGCGGATTAATCAGTAAGCGTGGCTTGCGATCGCCTAAAGTAATGGCTGAGTCAATCGCAACGATATCGGTGATTTGTTTCCCACTACCAAGCCAAATACGACTTCTTTCTAAAACGCTACGACCAAATAATTGCCAATGCTCCAGTGCTAGCGTATCAATTTGTTGTTCACTTAGATTGGGAAAGCATAAACGCAGATTCGTTTTGATTACATGCGTACGACTATTGGGTATGTGGGCTGCAAGCCAGCCAAGACCATAGCCTACATAGACAGTGATGGTATAGGGGAGGAAGGCAAAGAGGCGCAAGAGATTGAGCGCCAGGAAATTGAAGAGGTTGTGTAACCAGGTCATTTCAAAAGTTTATAACTAATTACTTGGGGGGTAAATCTGCACCAGTTGGATGTTTGTAGCGGTTGTAAGACCAAATAAATTGTTCAGGGGCAATTAAGACCGCAGCCTCAATTGCACTGTTTAATTCTGCTGCTGCAATAGCAGGATCATCTGAAAACGGTTTCAAACGTTTAGCATTTACTATCCAACCAGAGCCTAAGCCCTTACGCTTTGCTGTAAACATTACGGCAGGGGTGTTGTGTCGATTAGCAAGTCGAACTGGAAGCGTAGTAGTGTAGGCTGGGCGACCAAAAAAATTACACCAAACACCATCGCCGCCACTGGGGACTTGATCCGGAAGAATGGCGATAGCCTCACCTTTTGCAAGCGCTCGCGTCATATGGCGAACGCCATGAAGATTGGTTGGCACAAAGTGCATATTTGGATAAGCGCGCCCCTCTTCTACCACTTCATTCAACCATTCTTGTCGGGATGGGCGATACATGATGGTTGCGGGGAAATGTTGTGCCAGAAAGCGAGGAATGATTTCAAATCCCCCAAGGTGTGGACATAGAATAATCATGCCCTTGCCTTCAGACATTGCAGCTTGAATGACATCCCAGTCCGGCACCTCTGCCTTTATGAGTGCCTTTTGAGGGTTGCGCCATATCCACAGGCTATCTGCAAATAGCATTCCAGAGGCCCTAATGGCTTCCCAGAGCTTGAATGGGAGTTTGTGAGTACTAACTACTGCCTCATATTGGGGGCGAAAAAGAGAGCGATATTGCTTTGAGCCTATATAGGCCAAGATGCCCATAGAAGCCCCAATGATTTGTACTAAGGCAAGGGGAAGCGCAGCAACAGCATTGAGGCTAAGTTTGAGGATAAATTTTCGCACCCCTCAATGATATTCAATACAGCCATTAGGGCCAAATTTAAGTCTACCTCGCTGGGTTCAGCCCTTTTCAGATAGAATTGAACCATCGCCGAGTTAAGACAACTTGCAGGGCGATTCATAAATTCTGCTAAAGCGTCGCCGTTGTGGTTCCTGGCACGTCGAGTTGTCCCAAAGAACGTGTTAATTTTTTTAAAGGAATATGCAATGGCAAATGATTACTTCTTTACCTCAGAGTCCGTCTCTGAAGGTCACCCCGATAAAGTAGCAGACCAAATTTCTGATGCTATCTTGGATGCTATTTTGGCCCAAGATCCCACGGCACGTGTTGCTGCAGAAACTTTATGTAACACCGGCTTAGTAGTACTAGCTGGTGAGATCACCACAAACGCAAACGTTGACTACATTCAAGTTGCCCGCAATACTTTGCGCGAAATTGGTTATGACAACACTGCTTACGGCATTGACTACAAAGGTTGTGCAGTACTCGTTGCTTATGACAAGCAAAGTCCAGATATTGCACAAGGCGTTGATAAGGCTCACGATGATGGCTTAGATCAAGGCGCTGGCGACCAAGGTCTGATGTTTGGTTATGCTTGTGATGAGACTTCTGAACTCATGCCTTTGCCAATTCACCTGTCACATCGCTTGGTAGAGCGTCAATCGCAATTGCGCCGTGATGGCCGTTTGACATGGTTGCGTCCCGATGCAAAGTCACAAGTGACCTTGCGTTACGTGGATGGTAAGCCTGATTCGATTGACACAGTGGTGTTATCGACTCAGCATGATGAAGATATTTCTCTGGAAAAATTGCGTGAAGCAGTGATCGAAGAAATTATTAAACCAGTTTTGCCTAAGCATCTAGTGAAGGGGGCAATTAACTTCCTGGTAAATCCAACTGGCCGTTTCGTTATTGGCGGTCCACAGGGCGATTGTGGTTTAACTGGCCGCAAAATTATTGTTGATACCTACGGTGGTGCAGCGCCTCATGGTGGCGGTGCTTTCTCAGGGAAAGACCCATCCAAGGTTGATCGCTCTGCTGCCTACGCAGGTCGCTACGTTGCTAAGAACGTCGTTGCTGCTGGCTTAGCAAGCAAGTGTTTGATACAAATCTCTTACGCTATTGGAGTTGCAAAACCAACTTCAGTGATGGTGAGCACGTTTGGTACAGGCAAGGTTTCTGATGAGAAGATCTCGCAATTGGTATCTGAGCACTTTGACTTGCGTCCAAAAGGGATTGTGAAGATGCTTAATTTATTGCGCCCAATTTATCGTAAGACAGCTGCTTATGGCCACTTTGGTCGTGAGGAGCCAGAATTTACTTGGGAGCAGACAGATAAGGCTGCGACATTACGTGCCGCAGCTGGCTTATAAGCATCTAAAGGTATTAAAAAGCAGTTTAAAGATGTATTGAGGCGAAATATGGCGAAATTGATTACAATTTCGCCATACCTTCAAGGAGCGTTGCAAGGAGTGCTGAGAACCAGCTCTTCCCCAGGCTTGAAGGGAGCAGATTCTTAAGTAGAGTTTGCTAATTGCAACCGCGCTCGCTAACCCATGATTCAATGGCTAGCGAGTTTCTACTCCAGCATTGGATCGTATTTAGCTGGAGCATTAATGAATACCGTTTCTGACTTAAACAACTTTGTTGCAACTCGTTGCGCGATTGCTGATATTTCTTTGGCTAACTTTGGCCGTAAAGAAATTGCTATTGCCGAAACTGAGATGCCTGGCTTAATCGCTATCCGCGATGAATTTTCTGCACAACAGCCATTGCGTGGTGCACGTATCACCGGTTCTTTGCACATGACCATTCAAACTGCAGTGTTGATCGAGACCCTTGAGGCGCTCGGTGCAGATGTGCAATGGGCTTCTTGTAACATTTTCTCAACTCAAGATCATGCTGCTGCAGCGATTGCTGCCAATGGCACACCTGTTTATGCGATTAAGGGCGAGACTCTTGAACAGTACTGGGATTTCACCCATCGTATTTTTGAGTGGGCTGATGGCGGCTATACCAATATGATTTTGGACGATGGTGGTGACGCCACTTTGTTATTGCATCTGGGTGCCCGTGCTGAAAAAGACCAAGCTTGCTTGAATCACCCCACTAGTGAAGAAGAAACTATTTTATTTTCTGCGATTAAGAAAAAATTAACGCAAGATCCTACTTGGTATTCCACGCGTTTAGAAAAAGTAAAAGGCGTTACAGAAGAAACTACCACTGGCGTTCATCGTTTGTATCAAATGTTTGCTAAGGGCGAATTGAAGTTCCCAGCAATTAACGTAAACGACTCAGTAACAAAGAGTAAGTTCGACAACCTCTATGGTTGCCGCGAGTCCTTAGTTGATGCAATCAAGCGTGCTACCGATGTTATGGTGGCCGGTAAGGTGGCTGTGGTTTGTGGTTATGGCGATGTGGGTAAGGGCTCAGCTCAAGCATTGCGGGCCTTGTCTGCTCAAGTATGGGTTACTGAAGTAGATCCAATTTGTGCGTTACAGGCAGCAATGGAAGGCTACCGTGTTGTCACAATGGATTACGCCGCTGATAAAGCAGATATTTTTGTTTCTGCAACGGGCAACTACCATGTCATCACGCATGACCACATGGCTAAGATGAAGAACCAAGCCATCGTTTGTAACATTGGCCACTTTGATAATGAGATCGATGTTGCTGGTATTGAAAAATACCAATGGGAAGAGATCAAGCCGCAAGTTGACCATGTTATTTTCCCAGCTGCCAATGGCAAGCCTGAGAAGCGCATCATTATTTTGGCTAAGGGCCGCTTGGTTAATCTTGGCTGCGGTACAGGCCATCCTTCCTATGTGATGAGCTCTTCATTTGCAAACCAAGTGATTGCGCAGATTGAATTGTGGAATGCGGTTGGTACAGATAAGTACCCAGTTGGCGTTTACACATTACCTAAGCATCTGGATGAGAAAGTTGCACGTTTGCAGCTTAAAACTCTCAATGCAGAGTTAACTGTGTTGTCAGATCAGCAGGCTTCTTATATTGGCGTTACGAAGCAAGGTCCATACAAGGCCGACCACTACCGTTATTGATCCAATTTGTTAAATAGATACCTAGGCCCAAAATCATGGAATTAAGCGTTGAATTCTTTCCTCCAAAAACACCTGAAGGTGAGAAGAAGCTACAACTTGTGCGCGAGCGTTTCAGCGAAACACTTAAGCCCTCGTTTTATTCCGTGACTTTTGGCGCTGGAGGTTCTACTCAGTCGGGCACATTAAAGGTGGTGAGTGATATTCATGCTGCTGGTGCAGCGGTTGCCCCCCACTTATCTTGTGTTGGTAGCTCACGTGAAAGTGTGCGCGAGATGTTGAAGCAATATCAAGCTTTAGGTATTAAGCGCATCGTGGCTTTACGTGGTGACTTGCCTTCGGGTATGGGTCAGTACGGCGAGTTTCATCACGCCAACGAGTTAGTGGAATTTATTCGTGCAGAAACTGGCGACTGGTTTCATATTGATGTAGCTGCTTATCCAGAATGTCATCCCCAGGCAAAGTCTCCTGCAAGTGATGTCCATTTCTTTGTACAGAAAATTAAGGCGGGTGCGAATTCTGCTATTACTCAGTATTTTTATAACACTGATGCTTACTTTCGCTTTGTAGATGAAGCATATGACTTAGGCGTAGAGCAACCGATTGTTGCAGGCATCATGCCGATTACTAATAGCAGTCAGTTGCTGCGTTTTTCGGATGCCTGTGGCGCAGAAATTCCACGTTGGATTCGTTTACGTCTTCAGTCCTATGGCGATGATATTGCTTCTATTCGCGCCTTTGGTGAAGAGGTAGTGACAGATCTATGCGATCAATTATTGACTGCTGGCGCACCAGGCTTACATTTTTACTCTTTAAATCAGGCAGATGCTGTTTTAGCGATTGCTGATAACTTAGACTTAGCAAAGTAAATCAGCGCAATAAGCCAGATTCCGTAAGCAGTATATCTAGAGGCTCATCATGTGTTTGAGCGACCCACTGAAGATCGTTGAGCTTTTGCCAATCAAATCCAATCCCTAAACAAATGAGCTTGGGATTATTTTTTCTGAGCGTTGCTAAGGTGCGATCAAAGTACCCCCCACCATAACCTAGGCGCCAATAATGGGTTTTGCCATTCTTAGTAGAGCTAGACCAGCCTACGCAGGGAATGAGAATGCAATCAGGGGCAATTGCTGGTCTTGAAGGATTGCTCGGACTTGGTTCTGGCACACCATGTTGACTGGGGATTAAAGCATCGCCATCTTGCCATTCATAGAAGTCAAGGTGCTTATCAGGCCTAGCATATGGAAGTGCCAGGCACCGCTCAGGGCTTTGCTTGGCCCAGGTAATTAATGCTGGACGTAAATCGAGCTCATCTTGGATGGGCCAATACACGGCTATAGCTCGTAGTGAATTGCCATCCTTTGCTAAAAACTGATTTAGAGCAGCAATGAGCCGATCTTTAGTTTGAGCGTAAGTTTGACCAGCAGCAAATTCTTTACGTTGCTTTAACAAATCTTGACGAAGAGTTTTTGGCGAATTACCGTGCATATCGTCCATTATCAGGCGAAAATTAGAAGATATGGTAAACAAGTTAATGTCCGGTGAATGCTGGCGAATATGTACAGGGCTAGATAGTGAAAAAGAAGTCTGAAATTCTCAAAATGAATCAGTTCCGCTGGACCAAGATTTTGATCCTCGGGCTAGCCTTAGCTATGCCCAGTGCTTTTGCCCAAAAGTCTAAAAAACCAAGCCTGCCTAAATCCTATGAAAGCAAGGCCGCCCCCGCTGAAATCACTGATACAGATCGAATGTTTATTGATTTACGTGAAGCAGCCCGAAAAAATGATGTTTTCAGAACACAACAGCTTTCAGCCAATCTAGCGGCTTATCCGTTTGATGATTATGTGACCTACTTTCGAATTAAGCCACAACTATTTGATAGCAGTGGCACGCCACGTGGTGATTACAGCGCCGATACCCAGGTCGTTGCATTCTTAAATCAGTATCAAGGAACGGCTTTAGCTGATCGGATGCGTAACGATTGGCTATTGGTATTGGGCAAGCGAAAAGACTGGGCGCGATTTGATTTGGAGTATGCCAAGTTTGCTTTAGATGATGACACTCAGGTGAAGTGTTATTCCTTGCTGTCAAAATTATCTCAAGGCGAGAATCCAACTAAATTGGCGATTGACTCTCGATCAGTTTTATTGGACCCAAGTTACTTTGGATTTGCCTGCCAAGAGCTGGTTCCCTCTTTGGTGGCAGCGGGCGGTATGACGCCTAGTGAAGCAAAAGCAATTGGTCGCGCTGCTAGCGAACGAGGTTTTGACACCATGGCACGTCGCTTAGGTGGCGACGACCCCATCGCAGAAATCGTCAAGGCCGCAAAAGCAGACCCCTCCAAAGCATATCGAGATTTCTTACAAAGCTCATCACGTTATAGCAAAGAAAATCAAGCAGTAGCTTGGGGTGTCATTGGTCAATTTCTGGCAAAGAAATTAGATCCTAATGCAGATGATGCTTATCGCTTGCAGCAGGAGCTTGGATATAACGAGTTGCTCTCAGTTGAGTCGCAGGAGTGGAAGGTGCGAGCAGGCTTGCGCGCTAAAGATTGGGTATTGGTAAAAAATGCCATTGAGGGTATGAATCCCATAGTACGGAGCAAGGACCCTGCTTGGACTTATTGGTATGGCCGCGCTTTAAAAGCTGAAGGTCAGGATGCAAAAGCTAAAGAGAGTTTTGAGTTGATTGATGAGCAATACAATTTTTATGGACAACTCGCACGAGAAGAGATGGGTAAATCTAATCAAGCGCCAGCACGCACGAAAGTGCCCGAGCAAGAGATTGATGCGATGGCTAGTCGCAAGGGCTTTGTGAGGGGTGAGCGTTTGTATGCCATGAATTTGCGCTTTGAAGGTAATCGCGAGTGGAACTGGGAGCTACGCAATATGACTGATAAGCAGTTGCTGGCTGCTGCTGAATACGCTAAGCGTATTAATTTATATGACCGTGTAGTGAATACTGCTGATCGCACAAAGCAAGAGCATGACTTTAGTTTGCGTTATCCCACTCCATTTAGAGACGAACTTTCACCAATTGCCAGACAAATTGATTTGAATCTTGCATGGGCTTATGGATTAATTCGTCAAGAATCACGCTTCATCATGAATGCGTCATCATCAGTAGGTGCCTCTGGCCTGATGCAGGTGATGCCAAATACAGCAAAGTACGTTGCTAAAAAGATTGGCATGCTGAACTATACCAACGACAAGCTAAGCGACACCAATACCAATTTAACTTTAGGTAGCAACTACCTCAATATGGTTTTGATTGACTTGGATGGCTCCTGGGTATTGGCTTCTGCTGCTTATAATGCTGGCCCCTCTCGCTCAAAAGCATGGCGCGAGAAATTAACTAGCCCAACTGAAGGTGCGATATTTGTAGAGACTATTCCATTTAATGAGACGCGTACTTATGTTAAAAATGTACTCTCAAATGCAAATTACTATTCATCAGTTATGAATGGACAAACCCAATCTTTGAAGCAACGCTTAGGAGTAATTGCTCCAAAGGCAGCTACTCAATCTGAATTACCTTAATTAGCATTCATTAACACGAGAGCCTATGAAATACGACATTCTTCTGATTGGTGGCAATGGATTTGTTGGACGAGTTTTAGCCGCGCAATTGCATGCTGAGGGGTACTCAGTTCTTTTGCCTACGAGCCATCTAGCCGCAGGTCGTGACTTACGCATGTTGCCTAAAGTGTATTTAGAAGATGCTGATATTCATGAATTTGATGAGCTGCAATCCTTGTGTGCACGCATCAAGTCAAATGGCGCTGTGATTAATTTAGTTGGCGTCTTACACGACAAGCCAGCAATGCCTTATGGAAAAGTATTTAAAGCAGCGCATGTGGACTTGCCAAAAAATATAATTACCGCAATGCAATTACATGGCCTTAAACGTTATCTTCATATGAGTGCTCTAGGAGCTGATTCCAATGGGCCATCTATGTATCAACGTAGCAAGGGTGATGGTGAAGCGGCAGTGAAGGCGGGTAATTTAGATTGGACTATTTTTAGGCCTTCAGTCATCTTTGGCGCCCAAGATCAATTCATTAATTTATTTGCTAAGTTAACGAAACTATCCCCAGCGCTACCTTTAGCAAACCATCAGGCAAAGTTTCAGCCAGTAAGCGTAGACGACGTAGCAACTGCTTTTGTAATGGCATTAAAGATGCCCCAGACTATTCATCAGTCCTATGATTTAGTTGGACCTACGATCTATTCTATGAAAGAGATTGTAGAGTTTGCTGCGCGTAAGGCTAAAACGTCTTGCGCCATTATTCCAGTGCCAGCCTTTGTAGGCTATCTACAGGCTCTAGCGTTTGAATTCTTACCAATCCCTACTTTGATGTCACGAGATAATATTGCTTCAATGCAATTGCCTAATGTACTTCCAGTCAATGGGCGGGATGCATTAACTGAAGTATTTAGAGTGAGTCGACGAAGCTTAGAGGGTATGAAGTAATGAAGATTTATGCAGTCGGTGGTGCAATACGCGATACCTTAATGGGTTTGCCTGTACACGATATCGATTATGTAGTCGTTGGTTCTAGCGTTGAGGAAATGATTGCTAAGGACTTTCGTCCAGTAGGTAAGGATTTCCCAGTCTTTTTACATCCAGAAACGCAAGCCGAGTATGCGCTAGCTCGGACTGAACGAAAAACAGGCCAAGGCTATAAAGGCTTTCATTTTTATGCTGACCCTTCAGTTACCTTGGAGCAAGATTTAGAGCGGCGTGATTTAACGATTAATGCCATGGCACAGGAAGTGAGTGCTGATGGAAAACAGCTTGGACCGATCATCGATCCCTATAACGGTCAAGAAGATTTGGCTGCAAAAGTATTTCGTCATGTGTCCAGCGCTTTTTATGAAGACCCGCTACGCTTATTGCGAATTGCTCGCTTTGCTGCACGTTTTCCGGAATTTAGGATTGCTGATGAAACGATGACAGCATTAAAGGCGATTGTTCAGTCAGGAGAGTTAAACGCACTTTCAGCTGAGCGGATTTGGCAAGAGCTAGCTAGAGGCTTAGTTGCTTCAAAACCAATGCATATGTTTCAGGTATTGCTTAATACCGGCGCTGCCAAAACTTTACTACCAAACTTGCTCACCACAAAACTCGGAGAAGAATCATTTCGAGAAAGCTTGATTACCTATTTTGATTTAGCTGGCAATGCTCTAGAAGAACGTTGCGCTATTACTTTGATGGATTTACCTGCCAGTGACATCTGCTCTTGGGCTGAATGTATACGTATGCCCATTGAGGTGCGTGACTTTAGCGAGATCTTTAGTGAGTTGGTCTTATTACTTCGTCGGCATGCAAAAGTTGCTTATCAATCTGTTGATGTCTTGGCTTGGTTTAATCGCGCTGATATTTGGCGTAAACCAGATCGCGGCCAAGTGCTGCTAAATCTTGCTGACAAAATTGGATTCAATGTTTCGGTATTGGTAGCTGCAATGCGTAATGCTCAAGCATTAAATACAGCTGAGATCATTGCTGGCGTTGAAGCGCAGGACCGCTCGAATGGCGAGCGTATTGGTAGTGCATTTGAAGCTGCCAGGCTCGCTGCAATTACTGCTGCACTTCAGCCTTAGACTTTAGAGTCTATTTCTGCCACGAAGTCCGGGTAGATCTTCTAGAGAGTATCCAGGTAACACAGCATCTAATTTCTTTGAGAAAGCAAACGCCTTAAAGAGCTCACCCATTTCAGCTTCTGAGAGCAATTTTTGCAATGCGTTTGAAATCGGAAGGAAAGATTCAGGATCACTAGGATCGCCAATCTCTAGCGCAATATCCCCAATACCAGCATCTAATAAATAAGCAGCTTGATTAGTGAGATACACATCGTCTGCGTTTTCTGCGAGCGCGCTGTGAGCAATTTGCGACCACTCAATATGCGTCGTTAAGTCACAAAGACCGGGTAGATAAAATGGATCTTGAATCGCATGATGACGATGATGCGCCATCAATGTTCCCTCTAGTCTTTGTGGATGGTAATACTCCTCCTCGGGAAAGCCATAGTCGAAAGTTAAAAATAGGCCTATAGCTAAGTGCTTGGCTACTTGATGCATCCAAGCATTGGCAGGTATATGCAATTCAGTGACATAGCCTTCAGAAAAATCTCCACTTAAGAAACTTTCAGGTAAGAGTCCTTGTTCTACTGGCGAACCTATTTTCCAGATAAGCTTTTCATTCTCAAAGCTAACACCATGCCAATACCAAAAGCCGTTTTGATAGATGATGGCATCGCAAGGAATTGCATCGATCACTTCGTTAGCTAAAATAATGCCCTTGAAGTCTTTTGGTAGTTCATCAAGCCAACTAGATTGCGTTGATAGCTTTAATTCTTTAAGAGCGTCACCAATCTGTTTTTGCTGACGTTGCGCCAAGTCTGGAGAAATCTCAATGATGTCGTAGCGATCTAAGGCAAACCCGAGATCATTTAAGCGATTCAGAATAGAGGTGGCAAGTTTTCCGCTGCCGGCACCAAATTCGAGGATCTGGGTAGGCAACCCTTTTTCTTTAAACCCTTCAAGAACTGGTAATAGGGTGGAGCAAATTGCAGCTCCAAAAAGGGGGCTTAACTCAGGGGCCGTCGTGAAGTCGCCGCCAGCGCCTAATTTATGGGCCCCAGCACTGTAATAACCCATACCTGGCTCATATAGAGCCATCTCCATATACCTAGAAAATGGTAGCCAGCCGCCCTGAGAGGCTATCTGAGACGCTATTTTGCCCTTGAGGAGCTCGCTATGCTCCGTTTCTAGGCTGGTCAAGGTAATATCCATAGCTCGCTAGTCTAAGAGAATTTAATTGAACTCACCCTTATCCCGGCAACAAAAAGCAGTTTTAGTGACCGGCGCTGCCAAGCGCCTAGGTCGGGAAATTGCTTTGCAGTTTGGACGCCAGGGATGGGATGTTGCCGTTCATTATGGGCGATCCGAGCAAGAGGCCATAGAAACTGTCAGAGAAATCGAGATGATGGGGGTTAAATCCCAAGCTTTCCAGGCAGATTTAGCAGACGAGGCCGCTGTCAAAAAGCTCTTTGCCACCGTCAGTCAGCAATTTATCAATCTACATTGCTTGGTGAATAGCGCATCAATTTTTGAATACGATCGGGCTAATTCGAGTTCACCCCTCAGTGCTAAAAGTTTGCAAAATCATATGCAGGTCAATTTGACAGCGCCGATTTTGCTCTCTCAGTTGATGTTTGAATATCAAAAAAATAATGTAAACAAAACAGCTGGCTTAGATCTTTCATCCGTCATTCAATTACTCGATCAAAAGTTGATTAATCTCAATCCAGATTATTTGTCATACACCTTATCAAAGGCTGCGCTAGCAACTTCAGTAGAAGTATTGGCTCTCGATTTTGCGCCTTATCTTAGAGTTGTTGGCTTGGCGCCTGGAATTTCTTTACCCTCCGGGGATCAAACTAATGATGGCTTTTCGCAAGCACATCAAATGACACCACTAGGAAAATCTTCAACCCCAGAAGATATTGCTAAAGCAGCTGTTTTTTTAGCCCAGGCTAATGCTATTACTGGAACCACTTTATACGTTGATGGTGGCCAACATTTATTACCATCATCACGCGATGTGATGTTCAAGACAAATTAACTAGACTATTTATGCACGCCATTCTTTCCTATCCCGCCCTAGCTGATTGCCGCCGTTTATTTTTACGAGACTATGAAATCTATATCAATATCGGCGTTCATGATTTTGAGAAAAAAGCAGAGCAACGCGTCATTCTCAATGTAGATCTCTACATTCCATTGGCTATGAATACGCCAACAAGCGACCAATTAGATGAAGTAGTTGATTATGACTTTATGCGTGAAACCATTAAGGTACGGGCTTCTAAAGGACATATTCACCTTCAAGAAACATTTTGTGACGACATAGTTGCTGTGATGCTAGCCCATCCTAAGGTATTGGCAGCCCGCGTTAGCACTGCAAAGCCAGACGTCTATCCAGACTGTCATTCTGTTGGTGTTGAAGTATTTCGGATTAAGCAAGCGTAAGTGATTTGTTATGGGTGATATTCGTAAAGTGATCTTCGAAGAAAATAAGCTAGAGAAAAAACTCTGTCGCTTAGTTGGACAAGCTATTGGCGACTTTGGCATGATTGAAGACGGAGACAAGGTAATGGTGTGTGTTTCTGGTGGCAAAGATAGTTATGCCATGCTGGATATCTTGCTGAAGTTGCGTGAGCGTGCGCCTATCAACTTTGAGATCGTAGCCGTTAATCTTGATCAGAAGCAGCCTAACTTTCCAGCAGAAATACTTCCCAATTATTTAAAAAGTCTGGGCGTCCAGTTTCACATTGAAGAGCAAGATACCTATAGTATTGTGAAGCGTGTTATTCCAGAAGGTAAGACTACTTGTGGTTTGTGCTCTCGGTTACGTCGCGGTATTTTGTATCGTGTAGCCGATGAGTTGGGCGCTACTAAGATTGCTTTAGGGCATCATCGCGACGATATCTTAGAAACCTTGATGCTCAATATGTTCTATGCAGGCAAGTTAAAAGGCATGCCGCCTAAGCTACGTTCTGATGATGGTAAACATATTGTCATCCGTCCTTTGGCCTATGTTCCCGAGAAATTATTAGAGCGTTATGCGGAGGATATGAACTTCCCAATTATTCCCTGCGATTTGTGCGGTAGTCAGCCTAATCTTCAGCGCCAAGTGATGAAGGAAATGTTGCGTGACTGGGAGAAAAAGCACCCTGGTCGAGTAGAGAATCTCTTTCGCTCAATGCACCATATCGTTCCATCCCATTTGATGGATGGAGAAGCTTTTGATTTCCAAAACTTAGAGATTTCTACAGAGCTATCTGGCATCGCTGCTAGATCCTCTGGTGATAAGGCAATTGATG
>Ga0194037_1002079_pt1 | contig 13741 bp, 20 predicted proteins | sample JunL306m_MetaG_FD_148653 | JGI IMG/M metagenome (GOLD analysis project Ga0194037, IMG submission 148653) | Anoxic zone freshwater microbial communities from boreal shield lake in IISD Experimental Lakes Area, Ontario, Canada - Jun2016-L304-6m | ecosystem: Environmental > Aquatic > Freshwater >...
GGTGCTCTTGCATGAGCCTCATTAAGGAAGACTCATCTAGTTGATATGTCTTTAAGATAGCTTCGAAGGGCGTTTTATCCTCCCAGGCCATTTCAATGATTCTAGAAATATCTCCTTCGGTTAATAAAGTCTCTTTATTTGACATCAGATTTAATAGAATAGATATTTAATAAGAGCCGCAATTGCTAATACATAAACGGCTGTGCCCAGACCGCATCTAAAAGCCATATGCCAATTATATTTACATTTTTTCTTTGCCATTTTTTAAGCCTTCCATATTGTTTAAATAACTTTTTTTAGATGTACTTTTTCATTTGAAAGTTCATTATGAAAAAAATCTCCGGATTCCGGATTTATTGAAGCATGCTCCCTTACCATACCCATGATACCAACTCTAACAAGCCTTTGCCGAAGACTCTAATGGATTTTCCTTATGATAAGTAATACTTATCATGTAATTAAAAACAATTCATTGGATTAATCAAAGTAAGAGACATAAAATTTACTCATACAAACTTTTTGTGAGGAAATAAAAATGAAATCAAATAAAGAAATTAAACCATCTAAAATTTTAGAAAAAAAGACGGATTTACAAGGTACAAAAGTTTTGAGAACAACTGATGGAGATATTTTTGTATGTGAACAAGGAGATAAGGCTTGCTGGCATAGATATTCATCAGCCATGGGCGATTGCATTTAATTATTTTTAGGGAAGCTATGAAAGATAAAAATGAAGCATTCGAATGGCTTATGCATTCTTGGAAATGTACCTGCCCTATTTGCGCAGCAAAGATTCATGAGCCCCCGCGTGTTAAAAGTTTTGTCAGTTAGGCCAATTGTTTTTTGGTTGTCGCAAAAGCGTCTATTGCTTTATCTAGATATTCGAATGAATGGGCAGCTGAAATTTGCGTTCTAATTCTAGCTTTTCCTTGCGGTACAACTGGATAAAAAAATCCGATCGCTAAAATACCTTTTTCTAGTAATTTTTTACTCATTGATTGGGCAAGATTAGCATCCCCTAACATAATAGGAACAATGGGATGATCGCCATCTCTTACATCAAAACCAGCTTTTTGCATTCCCGATCTAAAGTAATGGACATTTTTCTCTAATTTATCGCGAAGTGCCGTTGATTTATTGAGCATCTCAAAAACTTTTAATGAAGCAGTGCAAATATTAGGAGCAAGTGTATTTGAAAATAGATAAGGTCGGGATCTTTGTCTTAACATATCAATAATTTCTTTACGGCCAGATGTAAAACCACCAGAAGCACCACCTAAGGCTTTTCCGAATGTGCTTGTGATGATATCAACACGATCCATTACATTACAATGTTCATGAATACCACGACCTGTTTTTCCCATGAATCCTGTTGCATGGCAATCATCATGATGCACCATGGCATCAAATTCATCTGCAAGATCACAAATTTTATCTAATTGTGCAATCGTGCCGTCCATAGAAAATACACCATCGGTGGTAATTAAAATACGTCTCGCTTTATTTGTCTTAGCTTCTTCTAATTTTGCACGTAAATCATTCATATCATTATTTTTATATCGATAACGTTGCGCTTTAGATAAGCGAATGCCATCAATTATCGACGCATGATTGAGTTCGTCCGAGATCACAGCATCATCTGCTGTTAATATGGTTTCAAATAAACCGCCATTAGCATCAAAGCAAGCCGCATAAAGAATCGTATCTTCTGTACCTAAAAACTCACTCACTTTTTCTTCTAAATTTTTATGCAGTGTTTGTGTGCCGCATATAAATCGAACAGAGGCAAGACCAAAACCCCATCGATCAAGGCCATCTTTTGCTGCTTGAATGACTTCGGGATTATTGGCCAAACCAAGATAATTATTCGCACACATATTAATAACTTCTTGATCATCAGAAAGCTGAATCATGCTCTTCTGATCAGAATTAATAATGCGCTCAGTTTTCCATAGCCCTGCTTTTTTAATTTCTTCTAAATCAAACGAAAAACTTTCTTTAGCTTTTTTAAAGCTCATTAAAGATCCTTAATATTAGATTTCCCAATTTAAGATAATTTTGCCAGATTTGCCTGATCGCATAATGTCAAAACCTTCTTTAAACTCAGTGTAAGGAAACCGATGTGTAATCATCTTTTCTAAAGGCAACCCACTTTGAACCATCATGGTCCCTTTATACCAAGTCTCAAAAATTTCACGGCCATAGATTCCTTTAATCGTAAGGCCTTTGAATACCACCATATCCCAATCTATTCCAGAGCCTGCAGGCATAATAGCTAGCATAGCAATATGGCCGCCATTAATCATAAGACTTAACATGCCACTAAAAGCTTTGGGGGAACCTGACATTTCCAGTCCCACATCAAATCCTTCAAAAATGCCAACGGACTTCATCATTTCACGACTAATTGTTTCTTTTTCAACATTGATTGTAATCACTCGCGGCAGAATCTTTTTGATAAGGTCTAAACGATATTGATTTACATCTGTGATAACAATATTTCTTGCGCCAGCATGATCTGAGACCATAGCGGCCATCATACCGATTGGGCCTGCTCCTGTAATAAGCACATCTTCGCCCACCATATTAAAAGAGAGAGCTGTATGGACTGCATTTCCATAAGGATCAAAAATAGCAAGTAAGTCAGTTGAAATTTCCCGGCTTGGTTTAAAGATATTCTTAGCTGGTACTGCCAAGAGCTCTGCAAAACATCCAGTTCGATTTACACCTACACCTATTGTATTAGGACATAAGTGTGTTCTACCCCCCAAGCAGTTTCTGCAACGACCACATGTTATATGGCCTTCTCCTGAGACGATATCCCCTACTTTTAAATCCGTTACATTAGAGCCGAGATCTACGATTTCTCCTGCATATTCATGCCCAGTAATCATAGGAACAGGAATGGTTTTTTGAGCCCATTCATCCCAATTATAGATATGAATGTCTGTGCCACAAATAGCAGTCTTTTTTACTTTAATTAGTACATCGTTATTACCCATTTCAGGTTCTGGCATATCTTCAAGCCATAACCCCTCTTCAGCGTATTTTTTGACTAATGCTTTCATTCGGTAGACCTCGCTATTTTTAAGACAATAAAAGAACTTTTTTAATTATATTGAAAATTCATTTTTTTAATACTGACTTTTAGTATGAATAAGCATTTTTTTGTCCTAAGCGTCAAAAGTTTTGACGCTTAGAAATCGACCTTGAGTCCAAATATGATTTATTATCCATAGTATATGGATCAATCAATCTCATTTTCACATGTCAAAGATTTACTTTATTTGCTAGGGCTCATATTAAGCGCCGGCATGCTATCTGGTTACACAGCAAAAATCTTAAAGCTTCCTGATGTTGTCTTTCTTTTGTTTGCAGGAATAATTTTAGGGGTGAATGGACTAAATCTTATAGACGTTAAAGTTAATTCAACCCTTAATCAGCTCATTCTTATTTTCGGCTCTTGCTATATATTATTTGATGGTGGTGCAAGCGTTCGCATTCATGTGATTAAAAAAGTGTGGCCGACACTTTTATTAATTTCAACACTGGGTGTACTAATCACTACTTTTGTCGCGGGGGTCGCTGCACAATTTTTTATTGGTCTTCCATTTATTGTTGCATTACTTTTAGGGTCTGTGATCGCCTCTACAGATCCAGCAACTTTAATTCCAGTATTTAAACAAACTAAAGTCCCTGCAAAGATAGCTCAGTTGGTGATTAGCGAATCTGCCTTTAATGATGCGATGGCTGCCATTCTAGCCATGACATTATTTTCCATAACAGTTAATGAAAGCACTCTTAATCTGAGCCTAAGTTTTATGGGCTTATTGCAGCAATCTGTTGTGGGGATAATAGCCGGTGGTATTCTAGGCTATATATCGGTCTCCATCATTTCTCATGATAAATATGGCTTTCTTCGCGAGTATGCACCTCTTGTAACCTTAATGACGGTAGCTTCAGCCTTTTTAGCTGCAGATAATTTTCATGCAAGTGGCTTTATGGCGGTATTTATTTTTGGAATAGTGCTCGGCAATAAAGATTTATTCGGGTTTAAGGCAAATAATAAAGAACAAGAAAAATTAGATGATTTTATTTTGACAACCTCACTCATTATGAGGATATTTATTTTTATCCTTTTAGGCTCTCAAGTCGACTTTTCTCTTTTAAATAAATATTTCTGGCCAGCCTTAAGTGTTGTCTTAATTTTTATGTTTATAGCAAGGCCTATGACTGTTTTCCTTTGTGCACTTCCAGATAGAAAAGCTAACTGGAAACTTAAAGAATTAATCTTAATGTGCTGGACGAGAGAGACTGGCGTAATTCCTGGAGCATTAGCTAGTATGTTAGTTGGCTTAAATGCTCCCCACGCAGATATTATTGCTGCGGTAACATTCATGGCTATTATTATCACCATTACTATTCAACCACTAACAACAGGATGGCTTGTAAAAAAATTAAAGTTTTGAGCCTTCTCAAGCACGCCCCCAATTACCTTGAATATTTTCAAGTAAAATATTTAGCTCTTGAGGGTTAGCTTACTTTTAATCTAAGTGGTATTTAATTTTTACGAACCAATTCAATTATTAAACTTCGACAATGAAAATCCTTAGACTTATTCTGGGCGATCAGCTCAATCCTAACCATTCCTGGTTTAAAAATATAGATGATGAAATCATCTACGTTTTAATGGAGGTAAAACAAGAAACAAATTATGTTCTTCATCATGCACAAAAAATCTTAGCTATTTTTGCAGCGATGAGGGATTTTAAGAGCACGCTTACTAAATATAATCATCAAGTCATCTATCTCAAGTTAAATGACAAGTCCAATCAACAATCTTTTAAAGCAAATTTGAAGGCTTTACTTAGTCAATACAACATTCAAAAGTTTGAGTATCAAGAGCCCGACGAATACAGACTCGATCAAGATTTAATAGAATTTTGTAGTGAAATCTCTATGCCATCCGAGTCCTTTTCATCAGAACACTTTTTTACTCATCGCAACGAAGTAAAAGAAATGTTTATCGACAAAAAGCAGTGGTTAATGGAGTCTTTTTATAGGTATATGAGAAAAAAGCATCATGTCCTCATGTCTGACGATGGCAAACCTGTTGGTTCAAAATGGAATTTTGATCACGAAAATAGAAAAGCCTGGAAGGGAACGCCAGAAGTTTTTAAAGATTATAGGCCTACCCATGATCATAGTAAATTATGGGATGAAATTACAAAATCCGAGATAAAGAGCTTTGGAAATCACAATGCATCTAAATTTCGCTGGCCCTTAAATAGAAATGAAGCTTTAAAACATTTAGATTTTTTTATTCAGCATGTTTTAATTTACTTCGGTGATTATCAGGATGCCATGCATAAAGATGAGACAAGAATGTTTCATTCCTTAATTTCTTTTGCATTGAATACTAAAATGCTATCTCCCTTGGAAGTGGTATCTGCTGTCGAAAAGTCATATCTCTCCAATCATTTATCCATTAATACTGCTGAAGGCTTTATAAGACAAATCCTTGGCTGGAGAGAATATATCAGAGGATATTACTGGGCCCATATGCCAAAACTTAGCAATCAGAATTATTTTGGCCATCAAATACCTCTGCCGAATTGGTTTTGGAATGGTAAAACCAAAATGAATTGCCTTAAATATACAATTAACCAATCACTTGATGAAGCTTATGCTCATCACATCCAAAGACTTATGATTGTTGGTAATTTTTCTCTGCTTGCTGGTATTAATCCTAAAAGTCTTCATGAGTGGTATTTAGGTATCTATATTGATGCATTTGAATGGGTTGAGATGCCAAATACACTTTGTATGAGTCAATTTGCAGATGGAGGAAGATTAGCAAGCAAACCCTATGTATCAACAGCTAACTATATAAACAAAATGAGTAACTATTGTGAGGAATGTTATTATTCAAAAAATGAGCGAGTTGGTGATAAAGCATGTCCTTTTAACAGCTTATACTGGAATTTTTTTATTACGAACTCAGAAAAATTAAGCAAAAATCCAAGATTAGCTATCGTAAATAAGCAGATCAGAGACATGGATCCTGCTTTAATTAAAGATATTAGATTGCAAGCTAAAAAAATAATCAAAAATATTGAGGATGTTTAAATATTCATAGGAGATATATGGCTAAAAAATTAATACAAGAAGAATTGTTAGAAAAAATTCATCAAAAACTTTCAGATATTAATACTAATATGCTGAAGGTATTTTGGATAGTTGCTATTTTTGCTTTTCTATACTTTGGCTTAATGCTTTATCTTCTTCATAGGTAGATATAATTAAGATTGATTATGACTAAAATTAAAAAAATACCGTCATCAGAAATCACTCCTGAGCACATTTATAATGACCGAAGAAATTTTTTAAAAAATTTGGGTTTAATTTTAAGCTCAACAGCACTTTCGACATTCACAAATAAAAGTTTTGCTGCGCTCAATACGCTACCTTCTTTTATTCAATCAAAAGAACATACAGATGAAAAGCTTTCGTCTCTTAAGGACATTACAAGTTACAACAATTATTATGAATTTGGCACTTCAAAATCAGACCCTCATGAACATGCAGATTTACTAAAAGTAGATCCATGGTCAATTTCTATTGATGGCTTGGTTTCTAAGCCACATACGCTAGACATAGATGAACTTATAAGACTTATCCCGATAGAAGAGCGTATTTATAGACTTCGATGTGTTGAAGGCTGGTCTATGGTGATTCCTTGGGTGGGTATTCCATTAAATTCGCTTCTTAAAAAGGTATCATTAACTGGCAATGCTAAGTTTGTTGAGTTTGTATCACTTAAACGCCCAAACGAGATGGTTGGTCAAAAAGACGATATGCTTGATTGGCCCTATACGGAAGGACTGAGGTTAGATGAAGCTATGCATCCATTAACTATCCTAGCAGTCGGATTGTATGGAAAAATTTTACCAAAACAAAACGGGGCGCCTATTAGATTAGTTGTGCCATGGAAGTATGGTTTTAAAAGTATCAAGGCTATTACTAAAATTCGATTAGTAGAAAAAATGCCTATATCTACATGGATGAAAGCAAATCCAAAAGAATATGGATTTTATGCTAACGTTAATCCTGAAGTCGATCATCCTCGATGGAGTCAATCAACTGAAAGAAGAATTGGAGAAAGTCTTTTATCCCCTAGACTTAAAACTCAAATGTTTAATGGCTATCAAAAAGAAGTAGCTCACCTATATCAAGGCATGGATTTAAATAAGTATTTTTAAATCAACTTGAAATTCAATCATATATTTATCAAACGTTTAATCTTTATTGCCAGCCTTTGGCCAATTCTTTCAATAGGAATTGATATCTTTCAAAATAATCTTGGAGCAAATCCAGTTGAATTTATCGAACGGCATTTTGGCAAATGGACGCTTATATTTTTATGCTTAACACTAAGCATGACGCCATTAAGAAGAATTACAAAAATCAATCAGTGGATTTTATATAGAAGAATGTTAGGGCTTTTTGTATTCTTCTATGCCTCAATTCATCTTATTTGTTATATAGGGCTTGATTATCAATTTGCATGGATAGACATAAAAAATGACATTATCAAACATCGTTATGTGCTTGTAGGCTTTTTAGCTTGGCTTTTATTATTGCCCTTAGCTATAACTTCTTCAGACAAGATGATTAGAAAACTGAGAAAGAATTGGAAGCTATTACATCGTCTCATTTATGTCATAGCGATTCTAGGTGTGCTACATTTTATATGGCTTGTCAAAAAGGATATAACTGAACCACTTATTTACGCTGCAATAGTTTCTATCTTACTTATATTAAGATTAAATATTTTCAGAAGTAAAAAATTTTGACGGTAATGTAATTACAAAATTGAATGGTAAGCCAAGTCCATGAAGGCTTATCAGCTCACTTCATTTTATAAGTTATTTAATTTTTTAGGCGTTTTAAGATTTATGGGCATATTTGATTTTGTCTCGCTAGATTCTGGCTTCAACAATTTATCTCCATCCCATTTTTGTCCGCACCAGCATACCCCCTCTGAGTTAATAATACATACGCCGGAACCGCAACATCTCTTATCTTCCATAGCTATAAATTAATATCTCTAATGAAATGGCATGAATAGCCATCTGGGAACTTCTCTATATATTTCTGATGATTCTCTTCAGCTGGGAAAAATGAATTGAATGTATTAACCTCGGTAGTAATTTTATGTCTTAATACTCCCGATGCATCAATCTTTTTAATCAAGTCCTCAGCTAAAAATACTTGCTCGCTTGTTGTTGAAAAAATTGCAGACCGATACTGGGTTCCAATATCATTACCTTGTTGATTGAGTGTTGTGGGATTATGTATTTTGAAAAAAAATCTAAGCAAATCTGTAAAGTTTAAAATATCAGAATCAAAAACAACCTTTACTGTCTCTGCATGTCCTGTTGTTCCAGTCGTGACTTCTCGATAACAAACATTTTTAACATGTCCGCCAGAAAAACCGACGGCAGTCTCGACAACACCTGGCATTTTCCTTAAGAGATCTTCAAGACCCCAATAACAGCCCCCAGCTAAATAGACTGTTTCAATAGTCATATTTAATTAGAATGTAGTTGGTTTGCACGCACAGCCCAGTTGCCACGCAGGGCAAAATATAACCCACCAACCCAAAGACTAAAGTGCAGGTAGTCAGTGGTGATAAACCGCCAAAGGCTGTCTGGTTTTAACACGGTCCAAATTATCCCAGTGATAACACAACACATGACAATACCGCTGAATCTAGTCAACATATCTCCCAATCCAGCCAGTACGGCATTATCTCTTATGCGAGGCAGTATTGTGAGGCCTCCTACTATCAATCCCACACCTGAGCCAATTTCACTAATAATTACCAACAACCATACTAAAGGTGGCAAACCAAGGGCCACCCCGCCTGAAGCATGATAAGGCAACTTACTTAGTCCCGATGTGATAAACAACGAAGCTAAAGGCACTCTTAATAGAATTGAACTCCAATAAAAATCAGGTAAAATTTTCCAATAATTTTTTAATATTCGACTCATGTTGCTCTCCTTAATTCTTATATTTTATGGGCAATGTGTTTTTTAATATATTTTTTTGATTTAATTTAGCCTGGCGAGTTCAATCCAAATACCTCAGATTTAGGGCTGGCATTCAAAACATGCTTAGGTCAGGTTGTGCATTTTAGTAAGAGTACATTCACACAATAATGTGTGTTCAATAGACTGCATCAATAAAGTTAATAGCTTAACATTGAAACATATACTCTAAATAGTAATTTTAAAGTGGCAATTGTAACTGGATATGTAACAAATAATAAAACCTTTACCTCGATAAAGGGTGCATAGTCTTGAAGCCAAGATTTATAAAGGGCTACATAAGAAAAAGACTATTGTGAATACCAAAGCAAATATGATGGAAAGATTTTCTATTGCCCTTAGATCAGGTCTAGTTAATAAATTTAGCCGTATCCCAACTGCACAAAAACTCTCTGATGAATTCAATCTTCGCTCATTAAAACCAATTACAAGGGAAACTGCAAGAAAATGGATTAATGGCTTGGTCATCCCAGAAACTGAACGACTTCTTGTACTTATTAAATGGCTTAATCTTAATTCTGATTATGTGTATTTAAATTCATCAGAAAATAATGAAGAAAATTCTCCTCCAAATAAAATACAGCACTTAAGAAAAATAGAAGCTTTTGCACGTAATGCTTTAAATTTTGCTTCGCCCCGGATAGCTATCATGGATAAACTTGGCACCATTATTATGGTCAATTCAGCTTGGAGAGCAGCGGCTAATCGCAATACACCCTTACATCAAATGACAACTCTCTGTGAAGGTGCAAATTATCTAGAGATATTAAATAAAGTTAAGGGTCCGGAAAAACAGAATGCAAGAGAAATGGCTTCTCATATTCGAGAGCTTTATCGAAGTCCTGGTAAAAAATTTGTATTTAAATACCCTTGTCATACTCCTACTAAAAAACATTGGTTTTTAGCAGAGCTTTCCTCTTTCAATGAAGAAAAAGAAACCTGCCTCATCATTTCTCATCAAGAAATCTCTGAACATCAGTTCTTGGGAGACATTTAGTGCTTTAAAAGTGGCAGTTTGTAATTAAAAGGGGTGCATATTATTGCTAATAGCAATTAACTAAGAGAGTTAATATGCGTTTCAATAATACATCTAAGCTTACTTCATTTAGAAATGCAAAAAAATATCTCTTATTAGATAACAAAAAAATATTAACAAAAGATGAATTTAATGACGCCAACAAAACTTATCTACGATGGGAATATATTAAAGAAAGCAAGAATCGCCCAAAATAAAAGTATTGGCGATATTGCATATGCCCTCTGTTCTTCAAGTCACCAAATCAATGATATTGAATTTAATAGTACAACTTCCTATGGCTTTTTAAGACAGATCGTTATCAAGCGCTATGTTGAATTATTAAATATTGATTTAAATACTGTGATTACTCAATTTGAGTCTGATCTTGATATCATTAATTAAATTAGATGACGCTTTCGGAAAGTCTCTAAGGAAGAGAAGACTTGCAAAATTATTGACTCAAGAGAATTTGGCGTTAGAGTCTAATTTGTCTCGCGCTTATATAAGCGACATAGAAATGGGAAAAAAAGATCCAAGCTTATTCACTATATTTAAACTAGCAAATGCATTGCGATTAAAACCAAGTGTTTTGATAGATGAAGTTGAGCATACCATTTGATACTTCTCTAGCACGCTCTTATTCCATTACTATCAAAATATCTCTTCTAGGACATCAAATCCTCTTAAAAGCTAATTATCTACTCTTGTTTTTTAATTTTTCTTTTAATTCCATATTTTTAAATTCTTGAATTGTTAAAACGACACCAATAATTGCAAGAAAAAAACAGAATAAACCTGTACCAAATAATATTGAATTAGACATATTTATCCCTTTCTGGAAATAACTTTAAAATATATTGCAAAAGATAAAATAGAAGGAATCCATGTAGCAGTAAATAACCCTTCCTGCTGTTGGCCACTAAACCATAAATATGCTGTGGTAATAAAAGCCACAAAAACGGACAACAAAATACAAATATCAGACATTTTAAGCATAGCTTCTCCTTAATATTAATAAATTATTACTATTTTTCATTCCAAAAAGCCCATGAAGCAGTCAGTAGGAATAAAAGAGTTACTGAAGCATGGGTTCTTAGATTTGTTTCGCCAGGTATACGGAAAATTAAGGGGGCTAATTCTAAAATCCCTAAAATTAACCATGCTAGTGAAATTAATGCAAATAAAAATGTAACACGAGCAAATTTTTTTCTAAAACTCATAAATCTATTTTTCTTATAATTAAAATAATACACCCAGCATGTATTTTACAAGTGCTTATTGTCAAGCAAAAAATCATTAGAATTGAAAATTTTAATGATTTATAGCAAGTTAAATCAGAGTGAATATAAAAAAAGCCCTCAATAACAGTGGGCTTTTTTTATTATTTTAAATTACTTTGGCTGCTGAACGGTTCTTAAGTAGGGTTTAATCGTTTTAAATCCATCAGGATATTTCTTCGCTGCATCTTCGTTGGAAACAGTTGGCGGGATAATCACATCATCACCATTTTTCCAATTCACAGGCGTTGCAACTTGATGTTTAGCATTTAGTTGTATTGCGTCAAGTAACCTTAAGATTTCATCAAAGTTTCTCCCTGCACTCATTGGGTAGATAAGAATAGCTTTAATCTTTTTATCTGGTCCAATAATAAAGACTGATCTTACAGTTGCATTATCTTGCGCTGTTCTTGAACCTCCGCTCGCATTTGGGTGAATCATGTCGTAGAGTTTTGCCACCACTAAGTCATCATCCCCAATTAATGGATAATTTACAGCGTAACCTTGAGTTTCGGTGATGTCACCAACCCATCTTTCGTGATCACTCACAGGATCAATACTTAATCCAATAGCTTTAGTATTTCGCTTATCAAATTCTGGCTTTAATTTCGCAACATAACCTAATTCAGTGGTACATACAGGAGTAAAATCTTTTGGGTGAGAAAAAAGAATAGCCCAGCTATTCCCTATCCATTCATGAAAATTGATGCTGCCTTCGGTAGTGTTTGCTTTAAAGTTCGGGGCTTCATCACCTATACGTATAGTCATAATCAAATTCCTTTAGTAGTTCATAACATTGAATATTAGCACCATGTTTGCCAATCTGATTCTAATAAAAAGATATAAGCTTATACAAAAAATCAGATCCATATATTGCGAAGCAGACTGAGGCAAAATATACATCAAAAGTTTTGACGGTTGATTCAATATACATATAAACCTATCCCTGCGATACAGCTCGCAAAAATTACATACAAGGTATTCACTTTAAATCTGATTAAGGCAATTAAAGAAATAAGGGTGATTAATATGGATACGTAACTAATAGCCGATGACTGTTCATCCCAAAATACATGATACGCAAAAAACAATGCTAGATTTAAAATAACTCCCACCACTGCGGAAGTAATTGCAGTAAGAGGTGCTGCAAATTTAATATTCTTTCTTGTCGATTCTATTAAGGGCGCACCTACAAAAATCATAATGAAACTAGGTAAGAATGTGAAAAATGTAGCGGCAGTAGTTGTGAGTAATGCTGAATAAATGGGATTTAGATTTGGTATAAAGTTATTCACCCATCCACTCACAAATCCAATAAAGGTAATGACCATGATCAATGGGCCAGGTGTTGTTTCACCTAGAGCTAATGCATCGATCATCTGCTGTGGTGATATCCAATGATAATGCTCAACTACCCCTTGATATACATAAGGCAAGACTGCATAAGCTCCGCCAAAAGTTAATAAAGCAGCTTTAGTAAAAAATAAAGCTGTTTGTGTGAGTAAATGATCAAACCCATATACATAGATTAAATAACTCAAAGCAGCTACTCCAATGAGTATTCCTATTGCCAAGGTTTTGATTAGCTTACGAGTGTTGTATTTTGCGTGTAAGGGAATAGCAGTGTTGTCATCAATGATTGATGAATGATGCTTTGTATTTTCTTTGAAGTTTGTATGTGCATGTGATTCGAAATATTTGGCATAACGATGACTACCTATCCAACCTATAACAGCAGCTACCAAAACAATAAGGGGAAATGGAAGTTTAAAAAAGAATATAGCTATAAAAGAAGCGAATGCAATCAAACTTAAAATGAAGTTATGCAGCGTTCTTTGACCAATACGGTAAGCCGCAAATAATACAATCGCGACCACAGCAGGTTTAATACCACTGAATACTGCTTTGATAATAGGTAATTCACCATAAGACATATAGATGAATCCTAATAAAATTAATATAAAGAAAGATGGAAGCACAAAAAGTAATCCCGCAATGACTCCGCCCAATGTTCTATGCATGAGCCAACCAATATAAGTCGCAAGTTGTTGTGCTTCTGGGCCAGGTAATAACATGCAGAAATTAAGCGCATGTAAGAAACGTTTCTTAGATATCCATCGTTTATTTTCAACGAGATCTTGATACATGATTGAAATTTGCCCAGCTGGCCCACCAAAACTTATAAATCCAAGTTTTAACCAATAAAGAAAGGCTTCTTTGAGTGTGATTTGAGGTGGAGTTTTCATGGGTATTATTTTACTGGTTTTTAAGGCTTAGCTTACACACCCCTATTCCACTCCTGCCAAAATCCCCTGCCTTGAACCCTCTAC
>Ga0194037_1002080_pt1 | contig 13732 bp, 9 predicted proteins | sample JunL306m_MetaG_FD_148653 | JGI IMG/M metagenome (GOLD analysis project Ga0194037, IMG submission 148653) | Anoxic zone freshwater microbial communities from boreal shield lake in IISD Experimental Lakes Area, Ontario, Canada - Jun2016-L304-6m | ecosystem: Environmental > Aquatic > Freshwater >...
GTCTTTTCTATACCAAAATAAAATCATTCCTGTTCCGGCCGAACTTAAGTATTGAAGCAATTCCAATGAACTGCGCATTCCTTCTTTTGGTTTGAAATTTATTTGATCGGCAGCGATCTTAGTTGAAAGCCTGCGCACGATTTTCATTTCTTTGATAATATTGTTTAACAGAATTTGTTTGTTCATGATTTAGATTTTGTATTAAGTGTTACAATCTAAAGTTAAAAAAGTTGTAACAAATTTTGGCAACTTATCATATACCTTAACTATTTTGGTCTACTGAATTGTGGGTTAAAAAGTAGTGTTGAATCTGTAAAAGTAAGAAGAAATGCTTTAAGGTCAGCTTTTTGTGAGTTACTTAATAACAGTCCCATTTCCTTACCCGGTAAGGTCATTATTGGATCTAATGTTGGACTTTTGTGTACACCCGAATTATAATGTTCAATTACTTCTTCAAGAGTTTTATATCTTCCATCATGCATATATGGTGAAGTTTGAGCCACGTTTCGTAAAGTAGGTGTCATCATCAATCCCATATCTTTTGCCAATCCTGAAGCTGTAAAATAACCTTGGTTATATTTGTTATTGAAAACAGTATCAAGTCCTATATTATGCCTTCCATTATCAGTAAGTAATATTGTTCCATGACAATGAAAGCAATCGCCTTTCTCACTGTAGAAAATATCATATCCATTTGCTTCCTGTGGAGTTAACTGAGCAGTTCCCATAAGGTATTTATCAAATTTCGAATTGCAGCTCACAATTGTTTTTGCAAATTGAGCGATGGCAAAAGCAATCTTCTCTTGTATCTTATCTGGCACAAGAACATCTTCTCCATTAAAAGCTTTTTTAAACATGGCTGAATAAGTTGAATCTGCCTTTAATTTTGCCAGCACTTCAGTCATGTTTGAGTTTAAGTACTTCGGACCGAGATCTGCAATTCCTATATGATCCATTTCTTTTATTCCACCGTTCCATCCATAAAAAGGTTTCCAAGCAAGATTGATCCAAGGAAGTATATCCCAATATTGTGTGGTATCAAGTCCATGCTCTGCAATACTTGATGTGAATGATAGCTCTTGGGGATGGCAATAGGAGCAACTACGAAAGTTAGATGATAGTATTTGGTCATAAAATAATCTTCTTCCTAAAGCAATTCCTTCCACTGTTAACGGATTAATATAGGATATATAAGGTTGGGGAAAGCGTAAAGGTTGAATAAGTATATAAGGAGTAACACTTGTATCTGGAGTTATGGTATTGGTTAAATCTTTTTTACAAGATGAAAACAAAAAAATAAGTCCTAAAAAGAAATAAATATTTTTCATGGTATATATCTGAAAAACGAATGTTATGATAATACAATGCAAAAACATTGACACAAGTCAATTTTATCAATAACAATCAAATTATTCATTTCTAATTTGATTAAAACAAAAAAAGTTGCCAATAACTCTGTGGTGGCTTGCTTGGGTTTGTATCGAGAAGAACTTAGAATTACTAAACATTCTCGATATGCTCTTAACAAAGCTGCCCAATGCTACTCGAACTGACTGATGTGTAATTAAGTTTTAAGCATATTATATTTAAGGCTCATTATTTTATATTTTAAGCTCAAAATATAGTGTAAATGAGCCATAAATCATATATTCGTGAGCTATAAAAACAAAATGACAAAACATCAATCAGACAAGACTAAATTAATTTTAGATTTTATTCAACTGAATCCATTGTGTTCTTCTAAAGAGATTCATGAAGGAATTGACGTTGCCGTTGGATATGCTACCGTAAAAAGAATACTCCAAAAATTGATTTATGAAAACCTGATTACATTGGAGGGGCAAGCAAAAGCAACTAAATACAAAGTTAGCAATGCTTATGTACTGATACATCCTACAGATGTTGATGAGTATTTTAAAAAAGAAATTGACGATAGAGAAATCAAACGGAACTTTAATTTTGAACTTATCAATGAAACATTTGCTCAGGTATCATTATTTTCAGCCGAGGAGAAGGAACATTTGAACCAACTTCAAAAAAAATATAAACAGAATATTGCCAAACTCTCAAAGCAGGAATATAAAAAAGAACTCGAACGATTAGCAATTGATTTGAGTTGGAAGTCATCACAAATTGAAGGGAATACCTATTCATTATTAGAGACTGAACGATTGATTAATGAAAAAGAAAAAGCAAGTGGTAAAACAAAAGAAGAAGCAATCATGTTGCTTAATCACAAATCTGCCTTAGATTTTGTTATCGCTCAGCCCAAGTTTATAAGCCCATTAACCATATCGGTAATTGAAGATATTCATAGCATTTTAGTAAAAGGGTTAGGCATTACCCGAAATTTGAGAAGACGAAGGGTTGGTATTTCGGGTACAAATTATAAACCATTAGACAATGAATTTCAAATAAGAGAAGCATTAGAGCAAATGTGCGAAGTGATTAATAAACAAAAAGACATTTTCTCCAAAGCACTCATGATATTAGTTCTTATATCATACATTCAACCCTTTGCAGATGGAAATAAAAGAACAGCAAGAATTATTAGCAATGCCATATTGATGAATAATAAATATTGTCCAATCTCTTTCAGAACAGTTGATTCAATTGATTATAAAAAAGCCATGTTGATTTTTTACGAGCAAAATAATATCAGCTCATTTAAGCGAATTTTTATTGATCAGTTTGAGTTCGCAGTCAATACTTATTTTTAATAATTCTGATTGATTAAATGAAAGTAAAAAAGTTGTAACAAACTCTGGCAACTTTTTTCATTCATTGTTATCAGTCACTTCGAGCCTGCCTGCCACTCTAAGTCATTGCTTCGGTAGGCAGGTAAACTTGTGGTGGCTAGCTTGGTTTTGGATCGAGAAGCGACACTAAATCCCTGTGTTCGCTAACATCTTGTTAGTGCGAATTTTATAGCACAATGAAGCATATTGCAATTAACCTGACACTAACTTGCCTGCAAACCTTAGGTTGGGAAGTTAGCGTCAACATTGTGGTTGCGATAACATATAAACAAAAAAAAGTTGCCAGAACTCTGACAACTTTTTTCCAAATGTATTTGAAATCGATTATAAATTTTTCAAAACTGTTAATCTTTCCCAATGATCGTGAACGCCTTCTTGTGCTTTAACAAGTAACTCTTCTGCATGCTCAGGATTTTGACGGGTTAAAATACTGAAACGTGTTTCTTGATAAAGGAAATCTTTAACAGGAATTGATGGAGCTTTGCTATCTAAAGTAAATTTCTCTCCTTTTGGTTTCAAAGGATTGTATCTGAACAATGGCCAGTAACCTGATTTTACAGCATTTTCTTGCTGGTCGGCTCCATGCATCATATCATAACCATGTGCAATACAATGACTGTAAGCGATGATGAGTGATGTTCCCGGAAATGCTTCTGCTTCCTGAATGGTTTTAATGGTATGTGCATCATTTGCTGCCAAAGCAATTTGACCAACGTATGCCGAACCATGAGCAATTGCCTGCATCGCTAAATCTTTTTTGCCTGAAGCTTTTCCATTCACCGAAAATTTTGCACTCGCTCCAATTGGTGTTGATTTAGATTTTTGTCCTCCGGTGTTTGAATAAACTTCGGTATCAAGAACCATAATATTTAAATCTTCACCTGTTGAAAGCACATGATCCAATCCACCAAAACCAATATCATAAGCCCAACCATCACCACCCATAATCCAATGTGATTTCTTAACAAGATTATCAGCAATCATATTTAATTGTCTTGCTTCAAAACTATTAAGCTGTGAAATTCTTTTGCGAAGCTCTTTCACATTTTCTCTTTGTTTATGAACTCCCGCTTCATTGCTTTGATCACAATGCAAAATTTCATTGGCAAAACTTTCACCTATAACTTCACGTAATCCAAACACAATATGTTGAGCAATCTCTGCTTTTTTATCGAAGGCTAATTTTATTCCTAAACCAAATTCTGCATTATCTTCAAACAATGAATTTGCCCAAGCCGGTCCACAACCTTCAGCATTTGTTGTCCATGGTGTTGTTGGTAAATTTCCTCCGTATATTGATGAACATCCTGTAGCATTTGCCACCACCATTCTGTCGCCATATAGTTGCGACATTAATTTTACATAAGGAGTTTCACCACAACCTGAACAGGCTCCCGAAAATTCGAAAAGCGGTTGAAGAAATTGAGTTCCTTTAACGGTGTTTTTATTTATGGCAAGGCGATCCATTTCCGGAATTGATAAAAAGAAATCCCAGTTTTTTACTTCAGTTTCTTTTAATGGAATCTGAGGTTTCATGTTAAGTGCTTTCACACCTTTTTCTGTTTTACTTTCTATCGGACAATACTCGTAACATAAATTACATCCGGTACAATCTTCAACGGCAACTTGCAATGTGTAAGCTTGTGTTTCTTTATTAAATTCTTTTCCAATCGGTGCAACATGTTTAAATGTTGACGGAGCATTTTGCAACAATTCTTTGTCGTAAACTTTTGGACGAATTGCCGCATGTGGACAGATCAAGAAACATTTTCCGCACTGCGAACATGAGGCTTCATCCCAAACAGGAATGGTGTCTGCAATATTTCTTTTTTCCCATTGCGTTGTAGCAACCGGATAAGTTCCGTCAACAGGAAATGCACTCACCGGCAAATCATCACCTTCAAACTGAATGATTTTTGCCAATACATTTTTTACAAAATCTGGTGCGCTATCTGCAACTGCTTTGTCGGTAGGTAAGTTTCCTGCTTTATATTTTGAATAATCGATTTCAAATAAATTCTCAAGAGTTTTATCAACCGCTTCAAAATTTTTGAGTACTACTTTTTCTCCTTTTGCAGAGTAAGATTTTTTGATGGCATCTTTAATTTTTTGTATTGCTTCTTCTCTTGGCAAAATTCCTGAAATAGCAAAAAAGCATGTTTGAAGTATGGTGTTAACTCTAGAACCCATGCCGGTTTCGCGAGCAACATTGGAAGCATTGATCACATAAAACTTCAACTCTTTTTCAATAATTTCTTCTTGTAAATGTTTCGGAATTTTATCCCAGATATCGTTTGTATCGTAAGGAGAGTTCAATAAAAAAGTTGCCCCATGTTCAGCATCTTTTAATACATCATATTTGTTGATGAAATTAAACTGATGCACTGCAACAAAGTTTGCTGAGCTCACTAAATAAGTTGACTTGATAGGATTTTTACCAAAACGCAAATGCGAAACAGTTAACGATCCTGATTTTTTTGAATCATAAACAAAATATCCTTGAACATAATTATCAGTTGTTTCACCAATAATTTTGATAGAATTTTTATTTGCACTCACCGTTCCATCAGCTCCTAGTCCGTAAAACAAACCACGGAAGAGATGTTGTTTATCGAGCGAAAATGTTTTGTCGTAACTTAAACTTGTATGTGTAACATCATCTTCAATTCCAATCGTGAAATGATTTTTTGGAACATCATTTTTTAATTCATCATAAATGGTTTTTACCATCGTTACGTTAAATTCTTTTGATGCTAAACCAAAACGTCCGCCAACAACTTTTGGCATTGTTCCTTCCCAACCTTCAACCAATGCATTAATCACGTCCATGTACAAAGGTTCGCCAATACTTCCCGGTTCTTTGCAACGATCTAAAACAGCAATTTTCTTTACCGATTTTGGAATGGCTTCGATAAATTCTTTTACTTCAAACGGACGGAATAATCGCACATATAAGTAACCAACTTTTTCACCGTTGCTGTTCAAATATTCCATTGTTTCATCAACAGCACCTGCTCCCGAACCCATGATAATAATAATGCGATCAGGATTTTCGTGTCCGAAATATTCGTAGAGTTTATATTTTCTTCCTGTTAGTTCACCAAACTTTTTCATCATTTGATTTACTACAATCGGAACATTTAAATAAAATTTATTACCTGCTTCACGGCTTTGGAAAAACACATCAGGGTTTTGTGCCGTACCACGAATAGAAGGGTTTTCGGGAGACATTGAATGTTGGCGATGAATTAAAATATCGCGTTCATCAATCATGTCTTTGATAATCGAATCATCAATTACATCCACTTTCATCAACTCGTGAGAAGTGCGAAATCCATCAAAAATATTTAAGAAAGGAATTTTTGAGCGAAGTGTTGAAGCTTGTGCTATCAAAGCCATGTCCATCGCTTCTTGAGCATTTCTTCCAAACAACATTGCCCAACCGGTTTGTCGCACCGACATCACATCAGAGTGGTCACCAAAAATTGAAAGCGCATGTGTGGCTAACGATCTAGCAGCAATGTGAAAAACTGTTGGAGATAATTCTCCGGCAATTTTATACATGTTAGGAATCATTAATAACAAACCTTGTGAACAGGTAAATGTTGATGCCAAAGTTCCGCCTTGTAATGCTCCGTGAATTGCACCTGCTGCACCAGCTTCACTTTGCATTTCCATGATGCGTGGAATTTCCCCAAAAATATTTTTCTTTCCTGCTGCCGACCATTCATCGCAATGTTCTCCCATCGTTGATGACGGAGTGATCGGATAAATAGCACATACTTCACTTGTTTTGTAAGCAATATAAGCCGCAGCTTCATTGCCATCCATGATTTTAATATTCGACATAACTGTTTTTATTTTACAGAGTTCTTATCTGATAAGGCTTTAGAGGAAATACCGGAAAGAACTTACATGAGTTAATAAGGTGGTAAAAGTATAGTACTGAGTACGTGGATAAAATGACAATTGTCAGTATTGAAAAGTGTAAATTTTTTATTGCAGATTTGGCTGAGTTTCGCAGATTAAATTCTCTGTGTTCTTTGTGCCTCTGCGTTAATATTTTTCTCGCAGATTTCGCAGATCTTCGCAGATTATATACTCTGCGTTCTCTGCGCCTCTGCGTTTATTTTTTCTAGACCAAAACATTTCTAAATTTAAAATTGCGTTATTTGAATTTCAAAAACCAAATAGATGAAGAACTTTTTTTTCTTATATGCTTTCACTTTCATGTTTCAAATTGTTTGGTCGCAAACAGCCGAAAATAAATTATATGACCCGACAGCCAATGCACAAAATGATATTGGATCTGCTGTTAGAAAAGCCAAGCAGGAAAACAAACATGTGCTTTTACAGATAGGAGGGAACTGGTGTAAATGGTGTATAGAGTTTAATCGTTTTTGTAAAGCCGATGCTCAAATTGATTCACTTTTAAAAGTTGATTTTATCATTTATCATTTAAATTACAGCAAAGAAAACAAGAATGAGAAAATGCTCGAACAATATGGATTTCCTCAACGATTTGGTTTTCCTGTTTTTGTAATTTTAGATGAAAAAGGAAATAGAATTCACACACAGAACTCTTCGTATTTAGAAGATCATGATAGTTACAGTAAAGTGAAAATCATGGAATTTTTAAAGCAATGGAATCCTTCCGCAATTGCCGCAAAAACATATCAATTTAAAAAACAGAATTAATAAGCTTTAGCAAACAAAACTCTTTGAGAGCTTGGTTTTCCGGTAAGCACACATTTCCCTTCTTCATGTTTATTGTTTAAAGGAATACAGCGAATGGTTGCTTTTGTGGTCTCTTTTATTTTCAATTCACTTTCAGTAGTTCCATCCCAATGTGCTGAAACAAATCCTGTTTTATTTTCAAGAGCATCAATAAATTCATCCCAGGTATCAACTGCTGTAATATGTTCATCACGGTAGTCGAGTGCTTTTTGATATATATTATTTTGAATTTGCGAAAGCAGGTGCTCAATTTTATGGTCGATATCAATTGAACTCATCACTTGCTTTTCTTTGGTATCACGTCTGGCAACTTCTACACTTTCATTTTGCACATCACGAGGTCCGATAGCAATTCTAACCGGCACACCTTTTAATTCATATTCGGCAAATTTATACCCTGGAGTTAAGTTATCTCTGTCATCTAATTTAACAGATATATTTTTCGCCTTCAAAGCTTTTTGAATTTGTTTTGCTTTTTCGAGAACAAGAATTTTCTCTTCTTCTTTTCTAAATATTGGAACAATTACCACTTGAATTGGAGCAAGGTTTGGAGGTAAAATTAATCCTTCATCATCGCTATGACACATGATCAATGCTCCCATCAAACGAGTTGAAACGCCCCATGATGTTGCCCAAACATACTCCTGTTTATTTTCTTTGGTCACATATTTTACATCAAAAGCTTTTGCAAAATTTTGTCCCAAAAAATGTGAGGTTCCCATTTGCAATGCTTTTCCATCCTGCATTAACCCTTCGATGCAATAAGTTTCAAGAGCTCCAGCAAAACGTTCGTTCGCAGTTTTTACACCTTTGATAACAGGAACAGCTAAAATGGTTTCTGCAAATTCAGCATAAACTTCAAGCATTTGTTTTGTTTCTGCTTCAGCTTCCTGAGAGGTTGCATGTGCGGTATGACCTTCTTGCCAAAGGAATTCTGTAGTACGTAAAAATAGTCGAGTGCGCATTTCCCATCTTACAACATTTGCCCATTGATTTATTAATAATGGTAGATCGCGGTATGATTTAATCCAATCACGATAAGTATTCCAAATAATGGTTTCAGAAGTAGGGCGAACAATTAATTCCTCTTCTAATTTTGCTTCAGGATCAACTATTATTTCACCGGTATTTTCATCAACTTTCAATCGGTAGTGAGTAACAACAGCACATTCTTTTGCAAATCCTTCAACATGACTTGCTTCTTTTGTGAAAAAAGATTTTGGAATAAATAAAGGGAAATAAGCATTTTGATGTCCGGTTTCTTTGAAACGTTTATCAAGTTCAGCTTGCATTTTTTCCCAAATTGCATAGCCGTATGGTTTAATAACCATGCAACCTTTTACAGCCGAATGCTCCGCTAAATCAGCGCTCTTTACCAAGTTGTTATACCAAGCTGAGTAATCATCACTCCGTTTTATCTTTTTATTTTCCATCTAAAATATTTTTCTAGGTGCGAAAATAGTCTTTGCAAGTAATTAAAAACATTGTTGTCGTGATATTTTATTATTCGTTGAAATTACTGTAGTTTTAACAGATTTTTAAAAGTGAAAAAACATAAAACAGGTATTGTACTTTCTGGAGGTGGGGCACGAGGATTTGCCCATATTGGGGTATTAAAAGCCTTGAATGAATTTGGTATTTACCCTGATATTATTTCGGCTGTAAGTGCCGGTTCCATAGTAGGTTGTTTGTATGCTGACGGACATACTCCCGATGAAATTTATCATATCATGGGAGAGATGGATATTTATAAATTTCTCCGTTTTCATCGCCCTAAATTTGGAATGTTAAAAGCAGATGGGTTAAAGAAAAAGTTAAACGAAAATTTAAGTGTTTCAAATCTTGAAGAGTTAAAAATTCCTTTGATTATTTCGGCAACAAATTTCACCAAGGCTCAAACAGAATATTTTAAGAAAGGCTCAATTATTAACGCTGTGTTGGCATCATCGGCAATTCCAATTTTATTAAAGCCATATATGATGAAGGGGCAAATGTATGTTGATGGCGGATTGATGAACAATTTACCTGTTGATCCAATTGAAAATATTTGTGATTATATTATTGGTGTAAATGTAAATCCAGTTCATGAAGTTACTCGTTTCCGGTCATTCAGAAATTTTGCAGATAGAGTTATGCACCTTGCAATTAGAGCGAATGTAAATATCAATATTCCTAAATGCGATATGTATATCGAGCCTGAAGGATTAATGAATTTTCATTTATTGAAAGTGTCTTCATCTAAACAAATTTTTGAACTCGGATATTCTCACACAATTAAATTATTGGAAAAATATAAATCGGATAAAATATAAATCCGACATTAATGGCACAGGTTTTGAAAACTGATCAACTTTCTCATAAATTTGAACAAATACTTTAAATATGAAAACTAACACATCAAGATTAATTTTATCAGCGGTATTAATTGGAAGTATTACTATCGGAACGCAATCATGTAAATCGAAAAAAACGGTTGCCCAAACAACAGGAGCAGTAGAAATTACAGTTCCGTTTAACACTAACGAATTTTCTAGTGATAAAGATAATTTTCGAGCAAGAGCTTCAGGAAATAGTCCGGATCTAACAACTGCAAAAAAAATAGCACTGCAAAATGCTAAAAGTGAGATGGCAGGACTAATTCAAACTACCATTAAAAAAGTAACGGATCAATATACAAACCAACGAACTGTTGGAAGTACTCAGGAATTCTCAAATAAATTTGAAGAACTTGCTCGTGAAGTTACCAATCAGCAATTAACTGATGTCAGAATTATAGGTGAAAAAATATTTCAAGAAAAAAATACCACCTATACTTATTGGATAGCAATTGAAGCTAATAAGCAAACTGTTTATGATGGAGTAACTAAAAGTGTTTCTAAGGATAAAAAGTTAGAACAGGATTACGACAAAAAGAAATTCGAAGACATTTTCAATCAGGAAATGGAAAAGCTTGCAAAAGAAAAAGCAGGAAACTAATTATTAAGATCCCTCACAATTTTGTGAGGGATTTTTCTTTTGTTACATCAAATTTATTTCATCGCATTGAGATTTATATTTTCAATACTATCCATATTTATTTTGCCGGTTTTGTTGATGAGCTCATGCAAATCAACAATTAAAACCATTGCGAAACCTAGACCCGAATGGGTGCAAAATCGTCCTGTTAATAATATTTATTATGTAGGAATTGGTACAGCTTCAAAAACTGCTGATCATATAAACTATCAACAAATAGCAAAGAAGAATGCATTTGATGATATGATTTCTGAAATTCAAGTTACCGTTTCAAGCAGTTCAGTTCTAAAGTCAGTTCAAAATAATCTTGAGTTTAAGCAGCAATTTAATGCCACAACAAAAGTTACCGCAATTAATACCATCGAAAATTATGATGTTATTGATAGTTGGGAAAATGGAGATGAGTTTTGGATCTATTTTCGATTGTCTAAAGCTGAATACGAGGCAGCAAAAAGAAGGAAAATGCAAGTGCAAATTAATCGTGCCGAAGATTTACTTGCTCGGATTAATCAGTTAGATACTCGAAATAATTTTGTAGAGATAGTTCATTTGAAAATTCAGGCGCTTACCGCTTTGCAAAATTATTTGAATGAAGAGGTGGTGGGGAATTTTAATGGAAAAGATGTGAAGTTGGTTGACGAAGTTTTTAATTCTCTGCAAGATCAATTGTTTAATGTGAAATTTAAAACAACAGTTAATTCTTTAAATGGAATTGTTGGAAAACCACTTCCTGCAATTAGTGTTAATGCAATATTGAATAATGGGGGATTTATTCCTAACCTTCCTTTAAAAGCAGGTAGTGATGGTAGTTCATTAAATGGATATGATAGAATTGAAACAGATAATAATGGTGTGGCAACTTTTACAAAAGCACATGTTCAGGGTGTTGGTTCAACTCAATTTTTACGTATTGCAATCGATGTACAAAAACTCATAACAGTTGATAGCATTAATACACTTTTAAAAACGGTACTATATAGTATGCAGCCTCCACCATTGTCTATTAAAGTAATTGCAGAGCCATTAAAAGTTTTTATTGAATCATCCGAATTGAATCTTTCTAAACCTTTGAATCAAACTTTTTTTGAACCACTTATAAAAAAAGAGATATCACAAAATGGATGTGTTTTAGTTGCAAATAAAAACGATGCAGATTATATCGTTAAAATATTTTCTAATACTCAATCGCAAGGTGTGATGTGGGGAAATATGCTGGGTGCTTCAATTACAGTTACAGTTTCAATCACTGATACAAAAACAACTATTGAAATTTATAAAGATGGAATTCAAAACATCAAAGGATTTCAAACTACAGCTGAAAACGCAGGATTAGATGCTTATAAAAAATCCCTGCACGATTTAAATTCCAAATTACTTCCTTCACTCGTGAACGGATTATTTACAGGAGGAAATTAATTAACCTTCATATTTTCTTTGATGAAAATTCAACACAAAGATTATTTTTGAATCGATGCCCGAAACCATAAAACAGGAAGAACTTATACAAACAGGCAACCTCGAATTTTTATCGAAACAGGTTGTTGAAGGATTTTTAACAGGTTTGCATAAAAGTCCGTTTCATGGCTTTTCAGTTGAGTTTGCCGAGCATCGTTTATACAATACCGGTGAATCAACTAGGCATATTGATTGGAAACTTTTTGCTCGAACCGATAAATTATTTGTAAAACGTTATGAAGAAGAAACCAATCTACGTTGCCAAATAATTATTGACCGTTCCTCTTCGATGTATTATCCAACTGAAGGAATGAGTAAAATCCATTTCTCTGTTTATGCTGCAGCTTCACTTATTTATCTATTAAAAAAGCAACGTGATGCAAGCGGTGTGAGTGTTTTTTCTGATGAATTGGAGTTTCATTCTCAATGCAAAATTAGTTCGGTTCATCAAAAATTATTGTTCAATAAGTTGGAAGAAGTTTTGAATCAACCCAACAAAAATGTGAAGAGTAATATTTCAAAAAATCTTCATCAAATGGCTGAAATGTTGCACAAGCGGTCATTGGTAATCATATTTACTGATATGATGCAAACTGTTGGAACAGATGAAGATTTATTTGCAGCACTTCAACATTTTAAATACAATAAACATGATGTGGTTTTATTTCATGTTGAAGATAAAAAAACTGAAGTAGATTTTGATTTCAGTAATCGTCCGTATCTCTTTGTTGATAGTGAAACAGGAGAAAAGATGAAATTATTTCCGGCACAAATTAAAGAGCAATATCTTAAAGCATCACAAGAATATAAACGTCAGTTAAAACTAAAATGTGCTCAATATAAAATTGAATTAATTGAAGCAGAAGTTGGTAGTGATTTCAAACAAATATTGATGCCATTTCTAGTGAAAAGAAGTAAGATGTATTAATTAGCCTCTAGCTGTTAGCTTCTAGCTATTGGCAAATCGTAAATCAAAAATCGTGATTCATCATTTAAAATCATTCAATCACAATTTTCATTTGCTTGCTTCCATTTTCAGTTTTTACTTCAATAAAATAAATGCCTTTACTAAGTTCGGATGTGTTGATTTTTCTGTTATAATTTCCAAATAAACCATTTACAGTTTCAGTAAATATTTTTTGTCCTAACATATTCAACATAGATACTTCGATATGTTGTTTCATTAAACTTTCAAATTCAATATTTACAAAATTATTTGCAGGGTTTGGATATACTTTAAATCCTTTTAAAAAATCAAGTGTTGCAATTCCTGTATTTGGAGTGAGTCCCACATTAATTGAATCAATGTCTCCAAGGCAGCCTGTTTTAGCAGTTTCTCTTACTTGAACTGTTCCCATAGTTACAACATCCCATTTTACAGTAATAGTGTTTGAATTTGTTCCTGAAAGTTGAGTTCCTCCTTTAATATTCCAAACATATGTTGATCCTGAATCCAATGGAACCGAATAAGTTTCTGTAAGATTAAAGTGAGAGGTAGTATTTCCTAAAATATTTATTGGAGCGGTTTTATAAATGGTAATAAAATTAGTTTTGGTGATACTATCAGTACCTGTAGGATTGGTGATTTTTAGTTTAACAGGAAAATTTCCTGCGGTATTATAAATAATTCCTGTTGGATTTTGGAGGGTTGATGTTGGAGGAAATCCTCCTGTAAAAGTCCACTTCCAACTTGTTGAAATATTTTGTGACGAATCAGCAAAGTTGATAGCCTCATTTGCACATGCGATGGTTTTCGAAGCTATGAA
>Ga0194037_1002081_pt1 | contig 13729 bp, 11 predicted proteins | sample JunL306m_MetaG_FD_148653 | JGI IMG/M metagenome (GOLD analysis project Ga0194037, IMG submission 148653) | Anoxic zone freshwater microbial communities from boreal shield lake in IISD Experimental Lakes Area, Ontario, Canada - Jun2016-L304-6m | ecosystem: Environmental > Aquatic > Freshwater >...
TTCTTGATTAAGGTGCGGCCAATAAAGCCGGTACCGCCAGTGATTAATATATTCATTGTGTGTTCCTCTAGTAGTAAATGATTTCCAAGAAAATATTGTACATGTTTTGTCCAATTATTATTTGACAAAATCAACTTTGGCGAGTAATTTATTAACACAGTCGTTAGGACACACCTTTTTAAGATTGTTAAAGCTCATCAAAGCTATTGATGAAAAGTGAATTGACTAAATGTCCTCCTCTATAAGTCCTCCCGCTCAGTAATTGGGAGGGCTTTTTTTTATAAAGTTATTTCCCATCAAATTAAGCACTGTATTAGACTATTCCATGAATCACATACGAACTTAGTGGTTGTAGTTTTAGCCCTATATTGCCGCCTTATTTACCTCTGTCTAAAAGTAAGTTTTTAATCTTTTTTTCGGCTCTATGTGATTCCTAGTAGCTAGCGTTCTAATAAAGTCGACTCATTGGTGAAACTTTTGTTTATCATTTTATTATTTATGTTTATTGATTCATTAATATTATCTATTATCAAAAACGCTATATGATAATACCTTGCATGATGTAAGCCTTGATAGGTGGATCATTATCTTGTAGGGGCGAATTCATTCGCCAAGTATTTAATCCTTTTTGTAGTTGGCGAATGAATACGCCCCTACAATAAAACATTGTTACTTTTCATAAGAGTTCACAATGATTACTCGCTACGATTCACATAGAGCCTTTTTTATTTGGCTGTATAACTCGGTTGTTTGTTAAGTATTTTAGTTCTTACTGATTGTTCGGGTTTAATATTAATCGGGTTATTTGATGTGTATGCCTAGGTCAATTTAGATAGAATAGATAATTAATTATGGATTAAGGCTAATCAATAAAATTTGTGTGTATCCTAAGAATCTATAAACCTAGGGAGTTACCTATCTTTTAGTTTGTTTAGCGATGTGCTTTTATGGATAATGTAAACACGAATTGATGATTTAAAAGTTGATTTAATCGTTTCAATACAAGGCAGGGGATTATGACAGAATTAATGAGTAAAGGAATTGAGCTAATGTTGGCGGGAATGACTATAGTATTCCTGTTTTTGACTATGTTAGTGGTTGCCATTAATATGATGTCATCGTTGATAGAAAGATTTTTTCCAGAAACGCCAAACATAGCTGGAACAGCAGCGACCTCATCGAGTGGCATTGATAAAAATATTATTGCTGCAATTACTGCAGCCGTGCATCAGCATCGTAATAAACAACAATAAAAGCACTGATTACTGATTTACATACCGAATGTTTATGGTTATCTTGGTTTTAAATAACCCTTAAAGATTAAGAAAATACTGTTTTGGTGCTAGTAATAGTGCCGTGACAACATTATGAAAATGCCTTAATCAAGCTTTTATTATAGAATGAATGTGAACGACTCAAAAGGTCAATAGATTAAACACCTTTATAAGGTTATCGGAGAACTAGTAACAATGGCCCAAGATAAAAAAAAGCCCCTAAGCATTACTGAAGTTGTTTTACGTGATGCACATCAATCCATCTTAGCCACTCGTTTACGCATAGAAGATATGCTCCCAATCTGTGGAAAAATAGATCAAATAGGTTATTGGTCTATCGAATCATGGGGTGGAGCGACGTTTGATGCTTGTATCCGTTATTTAGGTGAAGATCCCTGGGAAAGATTGCGTTTATTAAAAGCCGCCATGCCTAATACGCCTCAACAAATGTTGTTAAGAGGCCAGAACCTTTTAGGATATCGGCATTATGCTGATGATGTCGTAGATAAATTTGTAGAGCGTAGTGCTGTTAATGGTATTGATGTCTTTAGGATTTTTGATGCCATGAATGATATGCGTAATATTGAACATGCTGTTAAAGCGGTGTTGAATACTGATGCGCATGCTCAAGGTACAATTTCTTACACCACAAGCCCAGTCCATACTCTTAATGTTTGGGTGGATTTAGGTAAGCAGATTGAAGATATGGGTGCTCATTCAATTTGTATTAAAGACATGGCAGGTTTATTAAAGCCTTATGATGCTTATGAATTAGTGAGTCGTCTAAAGAAAAGTACAAAAATCCCCATTCATCTTCATTGTCATGCCACTACTGGTTTAAGTGTTGCCACGTTGATTAAAGCGGCTGAAGCAGGTATCGATAACGTTGATACCGCTATTTCTTCCATGAGTATGACTTATGGTCATAGTGCTACTGAGACTATCGTTGCTAGTCTTGAAGGTACGGGTCGTTCTACTGGTTTGGATTTGGCTAAGTTAGAGGAAATTGCGCATTATTTCAGAGATATTCGTAAAAAGTATGCTCAATATGAAGGCAGCCTAAAAGGTGTTGATGGACGTATTTTAATTTCTCAAGTGCCTGGTGGCATGTTGACCAACATGGAAAGTCAATTAAAAGAGCAAGGGGCTGCAGATAAGTTTGATGAAGTGATGCATGAAATCCCTCGTGTGCGTGAAGATTTAGGCTTCATTCCTCTCGTAACGCCTACTTCACAAATCGTAGGTACCCAAGCCGTGATGAATGTCTTGAACGGTGAGCGCTATAAAACTATAACCAAAGAAACAGCGGGGGTGTTAAAGGGTGAATATGGGGCAACTCCCGCACCGGTTAACAAACAATTGCAAGATAGAGTGCTAGATGGTGCGAAAGCGATAACTTGTAGGCCAGCGGATTTAATCGAACCAGAAATGGATAAGTTGATTACTGAAGTCAAAGAAAAAGCCTTGTCTGAAAATGTAAAGCTATCTAATCATATTGAGGAAGATGCTTTAATTAACGGCATGTTTGCTCAAGTCGGCTGGAAATTCTTAGTTAATCGTGGAAATGCCTCAGCTTTTGAAGCTGCGCCAGATGTTGCTGCCATAAGTTCAGAAGCGCCTGTTAAACCCTCAGCGGTTAACTCTGCTACAGAAGCCTATATTGTTAACGTCGATGGTAGAAACTTTAATGTCATTGTCGGTCCTCCTGGTACTCCATTAGCTATAAAGCCTACGGTTACTGAAAATACTGTTATAGAGCCAATCGTTTCGTCAGGTGCTGAAGTTTATGCGCCAATGGCAGGCAATATCCTTAAAATTCTTGTTGAAGTGGGTAGCACTGTAGCAGAAGGTGATGTGGTTGTTATTATGGAAGCCATGAAAATGGAAACAGAAGTTAGATCTAAATTTAGCGGCATAGTGAGTGCAGTTCATATCAAGGAAGGCGGCGCTGTCGCTGGTGGTAACGCCTTGGTTTCTTTATAGCTCAAAATGTTGCATTAAGAGAAATATTATGGAAAATTTGACGGCACTCTGGCAAAGCACTGGTCTGTATAATTTTACAAGTGGCCAGGCATTTATGATGTTGGTTGGCTTTTTGTTATTGTTTTTGGCAATTAAAAAAGGCTTCGAGCCACTTTTATTACTACCCATAGGTTTTGGAGCCATACTCAGTAATATACCTGTGGCAGGTATAGCTGAAGAGGGTGGTTTATTGTCTTACCTTTATTTTGGTATTAAAGCCGGTATATTCCCTCTACTCATTTTTATGGGTGTTGGGGCAATGACTGATTTTGGTCCTATGTTGGCCAATCCTAAAACTTTATTATTAGGAGCGGCCGCGCAATTTGGTATATTTGCTTCTTTGCTAGGCGCGTTAGCCCTTAACGTGGTGCCAGGACTAGAATTTAGTTTGAAAGATGCTGCCGCTATTGGCATTATTGGAGGAGCTGATGGCCCTACTGCTATTTATGTAGCTTCAAAATTAGCACCTGATTTATTGGGCGCTATCGCTGTTGCAGCTTATTCATACATGGCCTTAGTTCCTCTAATTCAGCCTCCGATTATGCGTGCCTTAACTACAGAAGATGAACGCAAAATTGAAATGAAGCAAATGCGTGTGGTTAGCAAAACTGAAAAGATTGTTTTTCCATTAATGTTGCTCGTGTTATCTATACTTTTACTACCTTCTGCTACGCCCTTAATAGGTATGTTTGCCTTAGGTAATTTAATGAATGCCTGTGGCGTTGTAGAGCGTTTAAGTCAAACGGCTCAAAACGAGCTGATTAATATAGTGACTATATTTTTAGGCTTAGCTGTGGGTTCTAAGCTCAGCGCAGCCGCATTTTTACAATTACAAACCTTGGGTATTTTAGCCTTAGGTGCTGTCGCTTTTGCCATCGGTACCGCTTCTGGGGTTATTATGGCAAAAATTATGAATAGATTTAGTGATACGCCCATTAATCCATTGATTGGCGCGGCTGGTGTGTCTGCAGTACCTATGGCGGCTAGAGTTGCCAATAAGCTAGGTTTAGAAAGTAATCCGCATAACTTCTTGTTAATGCATGCAATGGGACCTAATGTTGCGGGTGTTATTGGGTCTGCGGTTGCTGCCGGTGTCTTGTTAAGTTTGGTTAAATAAATCAGCTATCAGTCGGTAGCCTCGATGAAGCAACGCGGAATCGAGTATTTACTGAGCTCCGATTTGCTCGATTCCACTGCGTTTCATCGAGGCTACTTGATGCCCACAGTTAAGTTTTTGTAGGGTGGATAAGCGCCAGAGACTGTGAATGTATTGTGATTTTAGCTTCCCCCTTTGTAAAAGGGGGGCTGAGGGGATTTTTTGTGTTATAGGCTAATAATATTTAATGATTATTTTTAATAGCCCAAATCTGCCTTAACCCCTCTTTGCTAAAGAGCATAGGTATCTACACAAATAATTGTTAGCTTTCCCACGCAGAACGATAACATTGTGGTGAAGATCGTAGGGGCGTATTGCATACGTCCTTATAAAATAAGCTCTATAACATTAGATTTTCAATGTTGGGCGTATGCAATACGACCTTACGGTGATTTTTATCGTTTCCACGCCGATAAGAAACTTGTGTAGATACCTACGGCTAAAGAGGGGGGGGGAGAATACTTTCACAGTCTTTATCGCTTATCCATCCTACACTTCAGCACTTTATTTAAAACTGATCTAGATAGCTATACCTATACCTATACCTATACCTATACCTATACCACTAAAGCCTTAAGCTTATAAAGTAAATCTAAGGCTTGTTTTGGGCTAAGATCATCTGGTAGCGTTTCTTCTAGCAAAGTAACGGCAGGGTGATCTTCTGGCGATGAAAATAAGTCCAGTTGCTTTACGTCAGTTGCACTTTGTTGTTCTTTATAAGCATGATCTTCTAGATGCCGTAATTTAGTTTTTGCTTTTTCAATGACTGATTTAGGTACACCCGCTAAAGCGGCGACTTGCAAGCCATAACTTTGATTGGCAGGGCCGTCTTTAGCGGCATGTAAAAAGATGATGTTGTCTCCGTGTTCCATCGCATCCAAATGTACGTTATATATGATATCTTGTTCATCGGCTAGCGTAGTGAGTTCAAAATAATGAGTAGCAAACAGAGTAAAGGCTTTGGTTTTTTTAGCCAAATGATCTGCACAAGCCCACGCTAAAGATAAGCCATCAAAAGTACTGGTACCTCGGCCTATTTCATCCATGAGTATCAAGCTTTTTTCTGTGGCATTATGCAAGATATTAGCTGTTTCTGACATTTCCACCATAAAAGTAGAACGCCCACTTGATAAATCATCTGAAGCGCCTATGCGGGTATATATTTTATCGATAGGCCCGCAGATTAATTGTTTAGCTGGCACATAACAACCGATGTGAGCGATTAACACAATGAGTGCAGCTTGGCGCATATAGGTTGATTTACCGCCCATATTGGGGCCTGTAACGACTAACATTCTGCGTTGATCTGTAAAAAGTAAATCATTAGGCACAAAAGGAATGTCAGAGACCTGTTCAATGACCAAATGGCGTCCACCATCAATATTTATGCCAGGCTCATTTGTCAAAGTAGGCGCAGATAAATTTAGAGTCACTGCACGTTCGGCAAAAGTATTAATAACATCTAGTTCCGCAAGAGCCGCTGCACACTGTTGTAATGGGATTAAGTTCGCAGCGATAATGTTAAGTAATTCTTCGTAAAGAAATTTCTCAAAAGACAAGGCTTTATCTTTTGCGCTAAGCACCTTGTCTTCAAAGCTTTTTAATTCTTCAGTAATATAACGTTCTGCACCTTTTAGCGTTTGTTTGCGCGTGTAATGTAGCGGTATTTTATCGGCGTGTAAGTTTGATATTTCAATGTAATAACCATGGACACGATTATAGTTAACTTTAAGCGTACTAATGCCGGTAGCCGCTTTCTCCCTGTTTTCCATGTCAATCAGGAACTGATCAGCGTTTTGGCTTAAGTTTCTTAGCTCATCTAAATCTTGATGGTAGCCTGGAGCAATAACACCCCCATCGCGAATAAGCACGGGTGGATTATCAATTAAAGCATTTTGTAGCAAACCTAAAATTTCAGGATGTTCGTCTATTTGCTGGGCAATATGAGTCAGTTGCGAATTATCGCTAGTTGCCAAACTTTGTTGTAATTCGGGTAACACTGCCAAGGTTGAACGTAGCACTAATAAGTCACGAGGACGCGCTGATTTTAAGGCGATACGTGAACTAATGCGTTCAATATCACCTACTTGACGTAATTGGTTTTGTAGGGCTTGATAGAGACTATCCTTTAGTAAATTTTCGATACAGGCGTAACGATCATTGAGGCACTGAACATCACGTAATGGTCGATTGATCCAGCGTCTTAGGCAGCGACTGCCCATCGCTGTGGAGGTTTTATCCAAAACACCAAACAATGTGTATTGTAATTGTCCCGAAGGATGATAATCCAATTCAAGATTTCGTCGACTGGAGGCGTCAAGTATAATGCTGTCGTCAGTATTTTCAGTACAAATGCCTTGGATATGGGGCAGGGCAGTCTGCTGGGTTTCTTTAACATAGAGCAATAAAGCCCCAGCTGCAGAGATAGCGCTAGTTAAGTTTTCACAACCAAAACCCTTTAAGTCTAAAGTATTAAATTGTTGTAATATGCGTTGTCTAGCGCTTTCTAAATCAAAATGCCAAGGTAAGCGACGGCATAAACCGCTGCGTGATTGTAAGCTGGCGGGTAATTGCCAGTCTTCACTAAAAAGTAGTTCGGCTGGATTTAAGCGGCCTAATTCACTCAATAATTGATCTTTTGAATCGACTTGTTGCAAAATAAAACGGCCACTGGTTAAATCTAAACTGGCAATGCCGTATAGTTGGTCATTATTGGCTACTGAACTGATTGCAACGAGTAAATTATCTTTTCGATCGTCCAATAAGGCTTCATCGGTAACTGTACCGGGTGTTACTATGCGAACGACTTTACGTTCGACTGGTCCTTTAGTGGTCGCAGGATTTCCAATTTGTTCACATATAGCAACCGAGACGCCTTTTTTTAATAACTTAGCTAAATAACCTTCAGCTGAGTGATAGGGGATGCCTGCCATGGGAATAGGTAAGCCTGCTGATTGACCTCGGCTGGTTAAAGTAATATCGAGTAATTGAGATGCTTGCTTGGCATCGTCAAAGAATAGTTCATAAAAATCGCCCATACGATAAAATAATAAGGTATCGGGGTGATCCGCTTTGATACGCAAATATTGCTGCATCATCGGGGTGTTTGGGGCATGTGATGTTTGTTTTATTGTCATTATGCTATTTTAGCCGAAGTTAACGAAGGTCACATCATGGATCATGAAATTTTTACACTAGCTCAAATTGTTGGGCACGCATTGCAAACACAACAAAAGAAGCTGGTAACTGCTGAATCTTGCACAGGGGGCTGGATTTCGCAAGCATTAACCGATGTGTCTGGAAGTTCACTTTGGTTTGATAGAGGCTTTGTAACCTACAGTAACGCTGCAAAAATACAAATGCTTGGAGTAAATCCTCTAACATTAGAGCTTTATGGGGCAGTGAGTGCTGAAACGGTATCGGAAATGGTTACAGGAGCTTTGATTCATAGTGATGCTGATTTTGCGTTAGCAGTAACAGGTATCGCAGGGCCTAGCGGAGGAACGAAGCAAAAACCAGTCGGTACAGTATTTGTTGCTTGGACAAGTAGGCTTAATGGTTATAAAGTGCTACAAGAAAATCTTAGCGGTGATAGACAAGAAATTAGACGCCAAACCGTAGTGATAGCTCTTAAAGGCTTGGCGGATTCAATTAAAGCTTAAAAGCCAAATTCTGATTCATCAAAATCATCAAATTGTTCTTTTAAACGCTTTTTTTCCCAATAGATTTCAATTTTTCGGCGGGCGTCTCTTTTAACGTCAACTTCTTCTAAGCTTTCAGTTAAAGAAGCAAATTCACCGCCTTCAAAAATGTCTTCATCTCCAGTTTCTGGATTGTGAGTAGTGTCTGCTTTAGAAGATGCTTTAGACATTTGTATAGCCTCGATCGATTTAACAATATAAAGATAATATTAAAATCGTAACAAAGTCACATGTAAAGTAAAAAATAACAGTTCGGGTAATTAAATGATGAGTTGTGGGGGAAATTCTTTTATCAGTTTTAAATAATAGAAAATATTTATCGTTGCCATACTCCGCGTGGAAATGATTAGATATTTGTCCGGGTGCGATAAAATCCTTAGTTATATTAAAACCTCCAGTCCTCTTCCTTGCGAGTCTAGTCATCTACATATTTAAAATTGAATTATCGTTACATTTTACAACTAAGGGAGTACGAAGATCTTTGGGTTACGATTGATAAGAATAAAGGGGTTGTACCCCAATGTCATTAAGTTAAGGATTTGTAGGGGCGACACATTCGCCCAGTATCCTTGATGACTGAGTTACTGGGCAACAAATTCGCCTCTACAGATTATTTGCTTTTCCCCAGCCCTTAACTTAATGACATTGGGGTCGTATCCCTTAGTTTTGACACATGACCCCATATCTAGGGGATCTTTTCATGATGGTTGTAATAACTGGGGTCAAGGTAAAGTTATATTTACAATGGCATTAGGGTTGGCTCGATTATTTTTTGGGTTTCATTGGACTGATGTGATGTCTATTGAATGACATGCTCTAGTTTTGGGGCTTCTTGTGTGTCGTGGTATTATGTCATTAACAAAAACATCAATTTCTGTTAGACCCATTCATGATTAGCAAATATTTCAATCCCTATACTGACTTTGGCTTCAAAAAGCTTTTTGGTGAAGAAGGTAGCAAAGACTTATTGATTGATTTCCTTAATCAGCTCTTGCCGGCTCATCACCAAATTGCACAGCTTAGTTTTAAGAATCCAGAAAACTTCTCAAGTACTGTTGAAGAGCGCAAAGCTATTTTTGACATCTACTGTGAAAGCGCTAGCGGTGAGCGATTTATCGTCGAAATGCAAAAAGCTAAAATGCATTTTTTCAAAGATCGGTCTTTGTTTTATTCGACATTTCCGATTCGTGAGCAAGGCCAAAAAGGTGTATGGGATTTTCGTTTACTGCCAGTATATTTCATTGCCATTTTGGATTTTATTTACGATGAACAAGAAGACGAGCGTAAATTTAGACGTGATGTCTGTTTAAAAGATCAAGATGGGGATGTTTTCTACGATAAATTGCATTTTAAATTCTTGCAAATGCCGTTGTTCAATAAAACAGAACATGAACTAGAAAGCCATTTTGACAAGTGGGTGTACTTCTTAAAACATTTAGAAGATATGGATCATATCCCTGCTATTTTAAATGAACCCGTCTTTCAGAAAGGTTTTGATATCGCTGAGGTATCGCATTTGAGTACTGAGCAATATGATGACTATTTAAAAAGCGTGCTGTCCTACAATGAAGCAAAAGCAGTAACGGACACGGCGTTTGCTGATGGTAAAAGTGAAGGCAAGATCGAAGGCAAGATCGAAGGTAAGATTGAGGGCAAGATCGAAGGCAAGATTGAAGGTGAAAAAGCTAAAGCACTTGATGTGGCTAGAACCATGCTTGCAAAAGGTTTTGATATTGACACTATTGCTGAAATATCAAAATTATCCATAGAAGAAATAAAATCACTTTAATACGGAGAGAATAAAAGGGTCGTATCCCAATGTCATTAAGTTAAGGATTTGTAGGGGCAACAAATTCGCCCCTACAGATTATTTGCTTTCCCCCAGCCCTTAACTTAATGACATTGGGTCGCATCCGATTGTTTTGACACATGATCCAATATCTAGGGGATCTTTTCATGATGGTTGTAATAACTGGGGTCAGAGTAAAGTTATATTCACAATGGCGTTGGGCCTGATTCGATTACTTTTTGGTTTTCATTGGACTGATGTGATGTCTAGTGAATGACTAGCTCTACTTTTGGGGCTTTTTGTGTGTCGTGCTATTATGTCATTAACAAAAACATCAATTACTGTTATACCCACTCATGATTAGTAAATATATTAATCCCTATACTGACTTTGGTTTCAAAAAGCTTTTTGGTGAAGAAGGCAGCAAGGATCTGTTAATTGATTTCCTTAATCAGCTCTTGCCAGTTCATCACCAAATCGCAACGCTTAGTTTTAAAAATCCCGAAAATCTCTCAAGTACTGTTGAAGAGCGTAAAGCCATTTTTGATATTTACTGTGAAAGCGCCAGCGGTGAGCGTTTTATCGTCGAAATGCAAAAAGCCAAAATGCACTTTTTCAAAGATCGTTCTCTGTTTTATTCGACATTCCCCATTCGTGAGCAAGGCAAAAAAGGCGTGTGGGATTTTCGTTTATTACCCGTGTATTTCATTGCCATCTTGGATTTTATTTACGATGAAAAAGAAGATGAGCAAAAATTTAGACGTGATGTCAGTTTAAAAGATCAAGACGGAGATGTTTTCTACGATAAACTGCATTTTAAGTTCTTGCAGATGCCTTTGTTCAACAAAATAGAAAGTGAATTAGAAACTCATTTTGACAAGTGGCTGTACTTCTTAAAACACCTAGAAGATATGGATCATATCCCTATCATTCTAAACGAACCCATCTTTCAAAAAGGCTTTGATATAGCTGAGGTCTCACATTTAAGTACTGAGCAATATGATGACTATTTAAAAAGCGTGCTGTCCTACAATGAAGCAAAAGCAGTAACGGACACGGCGTTTGCTGATGGTAAGAGTGAAGGCAAGATTGAGGGCAAGATTGAAGGTGAAAAAGCTAAAGCTCTTGATGTGGCTAGAACCATGCTTGCAAAAGGTTTTGATATTGACACTATTGCGGAAATATCAAAATTATCTATAGAAGAAATCAAATCACTCTAGCACATAGCACTGTATCAATGGTGCAGATTAAGCGCAAGGAATCCGCGGGGTTAGACGTTCGTAGCCAGTAGGGGGCAACGTTTTTCTGTCCAGCTCTTCTCGGTAAAAGGTTTGCAAACATTAAAGCTGTTTGCACACCCTACAAAAGCTTAACGCCCTATGCCGGTCGGGGTTTGCAATCCCGACCGAAACGTTTAGGTGCTTTAATAGCTTTCGAAACGGGTGTATTTAGGATTAATGACTACTATCAATGGTTTAAAAAAATTGGTGGGCTTTACATTAATATAAATAACAGCAGAACTTGATTGTCTTGAAATAATTTGCTAATTTAGCGCCAAAGTAAGTAGAGTTTTAGTGTTAGAATAGATCGAAGTAGGGATACAGTACCTAATACACATCTTTAGTTCAAAATAGCAATAAATCATACTCATAACTATTATAGTTTTGACTCAATATCAGCATAACTACCTTCTTCGAGTAAGCATTATGAGTAGTATTTACGGTTGGTTTTCAACTACAGAAAAAGTTTTTGACAGCAGTTGTATTGATCAACAAGGTGCTACATCAAAATCTTTAAACGCAGTCTATTCATGCGTAGCAAAGCATCAAAATCTTGCCGAAATGACTGGTTATGGGCTTATCAAAGCGCCGAATGTTTATCAATCTTCGCGATTATTAGTGATAATCGAGGGTGATCCTTATTGGAGTGATGAGCAATTAAAAAACATTGCAATTAGTAGCAACTCAGCTGAGGCATTAGCGGCTGGTTTTTTAAAATACGGACGTTTAGTTCTAGACAAAATTCATGGCCCATTTTCATTTTGTATCATTGAACCTGATCGACATTATGCCTTGCTTGCCAATGATCGACTTGGTATTCGACCTTTGGCTTATTATTATCAACAGGGCTTATTGGTTTTTGGTTCTAAGTTAGATTATATTATTGCCCATCCTGGCGTTAAAGCCGTTATTGATCCACAGGGCATCTTTAATTATCTTTATGCTCATATTATTCCAAGTCCTGGATCTATTTATAAGGACATTTCAAAATTACAACCGGGTGAATTTATTGAGATTGATACTGATCAACTCATAAGACATTTTTATTGGCAGCCTGATTACACTGAAAGTACTTTTACAAAACAAGCACTCATGGAACAACTGCATAGGCAACTCGATCGGTCTATAGCAGTCTGTTTACCGGATAAACAAACGGGTGTTTTTTTAAGTGGAGGACTTGATAGTAGTACGGTAACAGGTTTTTACCAACAATTTGCTCATCATAAAGTGGATGCCTTTACGATGGGCTTTGATGCCGAAGGCTATGATGAAATGGCTTATGCTCGTTTAGTCGCTGCTCATTTTAAGGTGAATTTACATGAATATTATGTATCACCCGCAGATGTTTTAAATTCAATACCACTCATTGCTCAAACCTATGATGAGCCTTTTGGTAATGCTTCGGCTGTACCCAGTTATTATTGCGCTAAATTCGCTAGGGAAAGAGGTATGACAAGATTGTTAGCCGGAGATGGCGGTGATGAAATATTTGCCGGCAATAGCCGTTATGCTAAGCAAAAGTTATTTGATTATTATCGCTATCTGCCTGATTTTGCTAAAGCAGCTATAGTCCCTATGGCAAATAATTTGCCGTTGTTAGGTAAGTTACAAAGTTATATTGAGCAGGCTACAATCAATATGCCTGATCGCTTGGAAACGTATAACTTTTTACATCGTAGCCCATTATTGGAGTTTTTTACTGAAGACTTTTTAAAGCAAGTTGATCCAGAGTTGCCGATAGCAAATAGTCGATTAACTTATAATCGAGCTAATACTGGTGATTTAATAAAACGGATGTTGCATTTAGATGGCAAATTGACCTTGGCAGATAATGACCTAAGAAAAGTAAATCGTATGTGTGAGCTTGCTGGAATGGACGTTCAATATCCAATGTTACAAGAAGAGTTGGTGAGGTTTTCTGCGAGCATTCCATCCAAATGGTTGATGCGAGGTTATGAATTGAGATCTTTTTATAAAGAAAGTATGAAAAATTATTTACCTAAACAAACCTTAAATAAATCTAAACAAGGCTTTGGTTTGCCTTTTGGGGTTTGGATGACTCAGGATAAAGAGCTAAAACAATTTGCTTTGGATAATTTATTCAGCTTTTCAAAACGTGGCATTGTAAATCCGGTTTATATAAAAAATATCATTGAATTACATGAAAAAGGGCACTCTTCTTATTATGGGGTGATGATATGGCTATTAATAATGTTAGAGCAGTGGTTGATGACTCATGAGGTTGCTTTAAATTAATGTGTGATGTTACGCAGCCATTCCGCAGTTAAAAAAATAATGTAGTCGCTATCGCGACGATATTTTAATCGGCTAATCGCACCCTTTAGAAAGTATCCAAAGAAAAGGCGGCTCGATTGCAGCACAACCAGCGCTCCTCAGCGCGGCAAACGAGAGTAAAAGAGGTCACTGCGTAATGTTATTTAAAATTATAAATTAGAAAGTTAATGTTATTGGCGCATCAGATTAGATGAAAGTCTCTAAAAAGTTAG
>Ga0194037_1002082_pt1 | contig 13725 bp, 14 predicted proteins | sample JunL306m_MetaG_FD_148653 | JGI IMG/M metagenome (GOLD analysis project Ga0194037, IMG submission 148653) | Anoxic zone freshwater microbial communities from boreal shield lake in IISD Experimental Lakes Area, Ontario, Canada - Jun2016-L304-6m | ecosystem: Environmental > Aquatic > Freshwater >...
CGGCTGACAACGTGTAAACGCTCGCTTCATTGTCCACGAAAAGCGGTAACTCCATAGCCAGGGAAAGAAGTAGCTCGGCGGACTCTGCCCGCTTCATCCGCTTGGCCGGGGTCTCGTCTGTCGTCTCGTCGGCGCCGGTCTCTTGGGTAGTGGGTCGCCAGGGTGGGGCTGCGGCGATGATCTGGCGGAGCTTCGCGCCGTCGTTGTCGGGTATCCGTTGCCAGTCAACCACGTCGCCTTTATCCAGCAAACCAGGAAGGAGAATAACCTTAATGCTTTTTGCTGTGCCGTGGATCGTCCGCGCCAGATATTCTCCATACTCCCGGCCGGGATTATCGTTGTCGATGAGAACGACAACCAACCTGCCCTTCAGGTGACGAAGCATTTCCGGGGACAATTTTGACTTCGAGCCGGTATCAAGGGAAGTGCCACACAAGCCCATGGCCGCTACCGTGTCGGCTTTCTTTTCCCCCTCGCAGATAATAACCGTCTCGGACTTGATGACTTCTGGAAGTCGGTACAACAGGTGTAGACCGCCGCCGCCTTTGGTCTTTTTGCCGTTAAGTATCCGATAAAAATAAAAACTTTTCCGCTCCCCGTTCCAGCCAGGTTCGAGGCGGGCCTTGCAATAAGCTTCTGCGCCATTGGCGTGATGAAACCTGAATTCCGCCACTACGCGAGAAGGCACCTTATCCTTGCTTGACTTCTCGGCTTTTGACGGGGCCAGTGAGGCTTCAATAGACAGGAAATTTGCCAGAGTTCTACCTGCCTCAAGCTGTTGAAACCCGTTCACATAGGCCACAAGGCTAATCAGGTCTTTCCCTCTATCTCCGGTGGCAAAATCTGACCATACGCCGGAATTCACGTTCACCTTGAAGCTGCCGGCGGTGCTGTCGCCCCTCGTAGGATTGAGCGCGGTGTACTCATGGCCTTGCCGAGTCCCACCGGGAAGGAAGCGCCCCAAGACATCATCGAGCCTCGCCAAGGCTGAACGGTGGATGCTTGCGAAATCAATGCGGCTCATGTCGGCGCGGCTCATGCCGGCGTGTCCTCTTGTTTCGTGGTACGTCTATCGCGGGGCATCTTGACGCCTCGCAGTTCGGCAACCTCGATTTCTGTGAGCACGCCGGAAATGAGCAGGCGGGCCGCAGAAATATTGTCAGAATCCAAGGCCATGATGCTCGCTTCAATGAGGCCCTTGACAGTGGCGGTCTCGATTACGATTCCGCGCTTATTAGTTGGCGTTTTCATGGTTTGGTGCCTCGTGTCTTCATTGCCTCGTCATAGGTCAGCAAGGTGTCAACCGCAGCCGGAATTTGACACATTGCGTGAGAGGTGTCGAAAGACTGTTCAAGGCATTCCGCCCGAAAGCGCCGGAGTGCAACCACGGCAACGGGATTGATTTGGGGGTACTTGGCATCTGTTCCGGCACAATAGCCGGGGTTGCTTGGCTGTTGTCTCATGATCGCCCCCTATGCCGACATCTGGTGAGTAGCAGCGATGACTTCATCAATCTTCCAGGCACTTACGCGCTCACCCAACTTCACCGGCTTGGGGAAATTGCCTTTCTTGATATCTTCATAGAGTTTTGATTTGCTTACCGGATAGTACGTTGAGAGTAATTCATGCATACGAATCAACCGGGCCGTGGTGACAGGGGCTTTAATGCGGGGTGTGCTGGTAGTGTTCATGATGTCCTCCATTGGAGTTTTGTTGTGTCCTGATGGAAGCCAATTGTGAAGGAGTCCGGTATATCGGACGTCAAGAACTTTTTTTTAAGTGGTTTTTGGTTTCCTTTCCAACACACAGAACATTGTAACCTTCAGTAAAATAAGAATTTTAACGTGTATGGTCAATATGTCCGCCCTTTGTCCGACATGCCGGACAAAGCAAAAAAAAAGACCGGACATATGCCGGGCTATTGATTATTTTTTCTTCACTTGTCATCTAGCCACTTGCTATTTATTTTCCATAAACAAACCGTCCAAAATATCGTTGGGCAGTTACCCACTTTATTGAATCATCCCTTTTAAGCATTCTGTAAATATACCCTGTAGGTATACCCCAATCTTTCGCGAATATTGTACATAGCTCTTTTTCGTCTATCCCGGTGCGTCGCAATTTTTCAAATTCTACACTTGCGTTCTTCAACCATTGTTTTTTCTCTTCCTCGGTTGTGTTCTTGGGTAAGTCCTTATATTTCACAAAATCGCTCTCTTCTGGTGTCCCTGCACGATCACAACCGGAGCGCTCTTCTTTCGGCCAGTCAAGATCAAGACCTATTGTTTCGGCATATTGTTGTAATACACCGGGAGATAACACTAGTCTTGATTTAGGTATAGTTTTGTTTTCGGAAATATAATATATTTTCCCTTCCTGAAATAATAAGCAATATCCGTGGTTTCTAGTATTTGGTAGATATTTTAAGGAAAATAAACCATAAGGATCAGAACTGTTTGCTGTCCATCGTTCTTTAAGATGTATCCCTCGTATATCGAATAACCCCTTACCAGTACAAGTGATATCTGTTCCGCCTGTCTCCCAACCATCGCTATTCATTGTGGTGGTACACTGAGTCATATTTACCGGATTTTTAAAACAAATCGCAGGGAACAAACAAGCCTCTCCGTTTATCATGCGCTGAAAGATTTCTTCTGCTGACAGACACAAGATTTCTGCCGCTTCTTCAAAGGTGTAGTGTGATTTTGGTATGATTCCGGGGCCGGGGTCAATCACAGCGCAGCCCGTATCGATTTCCGGGGCCGGTACGGTGTCAATGGTGGGAGGCGCTACGGGGGATAAATCCTCAAAACCTTCAAATTCAAAATCAAGTGATTCTGTGTTGGATATCGACAGTATATCTATTTCTCTCTCTCCGGGCCGTTCGTTGATTATAGAGACACGATCCGGATGGTTTACTTGTGAAAATATCTTTTCAAAATCTACACGATAGACAAATACACCTGCTGGAAGTTTCCTTACTATCTCTCTATTCCATTCTGATATTAATCCATTACTCTGTTCAAACTGTGTTAAGGTTTCATCCACTATGTTAAGAAGCGTATCCCATGAATGAGGTAAGCGTGGGCGAGGTTTGCGTTCATGGTTTCTCCGATCATAGGAAACTATCCTGAGACTATCACCGTTACGAGTAAGGTCACAGGGAAAACACCACTTATTTCTTTGAGCTAGCATGTTCACAACTTGTCCAGGCCCGAAAGAATCACCTGTAATCGTAGGGATACGTCGTATAGGAATAATTTCCTGTTCTTCAATCATTACATTAAAAGGAAATTCAATAGACATGTTCCCGCTCCCTTTCGCGGTACCTTATGGTGAATCAGGGGAAAGCCGGTAAGGGTTCCGGCCTTGTCCCGCCGTCACGGTATCCCCTGAAAGTGGGAAAAAATCAGAACCGGCGCTTGTCGTTTTGCGCCTTTTTCATGTACTCTTCGACCTCTTCAAGCTTCACTCGCCAGTGGCCTCGCCGTCCTACACGGTAAGCAGGTAGCTGTTTCATCTGCACAAGTTCCAGCAAAGAACGGCGATGATAGCCAAGCGTCTTGGCCGCGCATGACAAGCTGACCATAGATCGGTCTTGCGGTTCGGGTTCGGGGGGAAGCTCGCTGAGGCGGCGCATGATGTATTGGAAAGCTACTTCTCCGATCTGTTCGCCATAGTGCTGAAGTTGTTCAGGAGTCATGATATTTATCCGCCTTCATTGCTGTAATTTCTCGATCTGGTTCTGTAATATGTTTTGATATAAATCTTGTACCATTTTTATCTACAGTATCAATATAACAGCATATCCCCTCAAAAAGAAGGTCAACCCCGATATAATCATAAGGAAAGGTTAAATCTCCTCTCTTGGTTTCGATATACGTTCTAATAACTTTCAAGCCTGACTTTATTCTCTCAAGCTCCCCTTCAAATGTGCCTCTTTCTGATAGAATGTCATCCCACTCTTGATTAGATATCATAAAATAGTACCTCCTTGAGTGGTGTTGTCATTGGAACGTATTTCGTCTAATTCCACATGTTTCAATTCTTCGACAACATTGGTGACCATCAAAAGAAGAAGATTGAAACCTTCTCGCTCCAAGCTGACAGAATTAAGTTCTATGTCAGTTGACATTCGATGAAGAGCAAACAACACACTTACAATTTCGTCGAGACCATATCCGTTCTCTGTTATCAGAAACGGCTGTGTCTGTTTCGCCAATTCCTTAATACACCTCTTTTCCTCTGTGTTCGTGTTCATGTGCTACCTCCTAAGACTTGGATTTTGGGCACGTTAAAGCGTGCAGGATTATCCGCAGTCTTAGCTGCTGGCCGCCTTACGGTGAGGCCACATCCTGCACGCTCATTGATAACGTGCTGTTTGTCCGGCTATGGCAAGAGTTCCGGACAAAAAAGGACCACGTAACAGACGTGGTGTGCTGCTAAGACTTGGATAGGGAAAATATTAGCGTGAAGGTTACAGGTTGTCAACGGGGAAAATGCACGATAACGGACAAAAGCGGATTATTTTGAACTGGTGGCGCTTCTGCTATGGAGATTGTTTTGATGTAGGCCCTTCAGCGGCTGGTGGTCGCCCTTCAGGACATGCGCCGGGGTCTCTGCCGTGTCGTCTAAGGGCCGTCAAGCCGGGGCCGTTGCGCCGTCGTTACTGCGTAACGCTTACCCTTTGCCGTTGTTCTCACTCAGCCCTGAAACCGATTTGCTTCTTTTCCGGCGCTTCCGGTGGCTGCATCAATTGCCGAATCGCCGCGACAAGAGTGCGGATGGTTTCATCATGTTGGTCAACTCTCGTTTCCAGTTCGGCAAATTTCACCGCAAGCTCTTGATTGCCCGCCAAGAGTTCCCGCAACTTGATGAAAGCCCTGACAACGAAGATGCTTACCTCAACAGCCTGTTTCGAGTTCAAGACGCTTGCCGCCATGATTGCGCCGTGCTCAGTGAAGGCGGTAAAAGGTGTGCGCCTGCCGCCGTGTTGCACACTTGCGGTCACATTTTGTGATCTCAAGAGCGCAACTTCTTGATTATCCAACTGAAACATAAAATCTTGAGGAAAGCGTTCCGGGTTCCTCTTCACCGCTTGGTTGAGTACCCTGGTCGGTACGCCATAGAGCGCCGCAAGATCAGAGTCAAGCATCACCCGTGTTCCGCGAATCAGGTAAATCCGCTGTTCAATCCCTGCCGATATCGTATCAGCCTTGTCCATGTCGTTACCCCTCCATATTCATTGACTGTCCGGCACAAATAAACAGGGGCCGGGCCTTCCATGTCGCGCCGTCAGTGTTTCTTCTGGTGGTCGCCAAGAGCGTCACGAAGAGCCGTTGTTACTGCGTAACGGTCAACCTTGTGGAAGATCACCGCGCCGAATATCGAAGTAATCGCCCCATTCCGGAGCGTCGATATTGTCTGATAACTGTCGCGTGATGTCGGTTTCCTCGTCCAGGATAAGCCGCTCAAGGAGTTCGCGCCGGGTTACGCCGTGGTGTCCGGCAATCCGGCCAAGAGCGCGCGCCGCTTTCCCTGATACCCACATGTTAAGGCGGATATCCCCTTCACCGTCGTTACGCCGGGTTCGATATTCCGCTTGCCGTTGCGCTGCTGTCTTTGCCATGGGTCAACCTCCGTTACTGCGTAACACTTGCCTTTGTCGTGTCTCTTACTCCCCAACTGCCCGCTTGAACGGTATCACCTTCGCCCCTTTTTTCAGGCCGTCAAGGTAATCCGCCCAAACTTGCATCATCTTGTGGCGTTCGGCAAGGTGCGCCGTTCGGTTGTATGCTCTGCCGTTGGGGTCTCTGACCTTGTGCGCGAGCTGATGTTCTATGAAATCGGGCCGGACTCCCAAGACTTCATCGAGTATCGTTCTCGCCATGGCGCGGAAACCGTGCCCGCTCATTTCGTCTTTCTCAAATCCCATACGCCGGAGCGCCGATAATACGGCATTATCCGACATAGGGCGTAAGGGTGAACGGTGCGACGGGAAAAGGTACTTGCTGAAACCGGTAAGGGGCTGAAGCTCCTTGAGAATCGCCACGGTTTGAGTTGACAGGGGGACAACGTGCGGTTGTTTCATCTTCATCTTTTCAGCCGAAATATTCCATTGTGCCGCATCAAGGTCAATCTCCGACCATTCAGCTTTTCTCAGTTCGCCGGGGCGCACAAAGGTAAGTGCCGCCATTTTCAAAGCGCATCGAACCACGAAAGAGCCTTTATAGTCGTCAATCGCTCGGAGTAGGGGGCCAACGTCCTTGGGTTCAGTAAAAGCCGCCATGTGTTTTGATTTCGGTAAGGCAAGCGCCCCCTTCAGGTCTGGCACGGGGTTACGTTCGGCGCGTCCCGTGGCCACGGCATAGCGGAATATCTGCCCGCATACGATCCGCATTCGCCGGGCCGTTTCCGCCGCTCCTCTTGCTTCCATTCGCTGTAAGACAGTCAAGACTTCCGGAGCGTTGATTCCCGCTATGGGCCTCCCTCTCATCCAGGGGAACACATCACGCTGAAGCCGGTCAAGCGTCACCTTGGCGTGACTCTCCGACCATTCCGGCTTGAATTTTTCATGCCATTCACGCGCCACGACTTCAAAGGTGTTGGCGGCAAGTTCTCCCCGTGCCGCCTTTTGAGCTTTCTTGATCTCTCCGGGGTCAACTCCATTGGTAAGAAGTTTCCGGGCATCTTCGCGCCTTTGTCGGGCATCTGCTAGAGACATTTCCGGATATGAGCCGAAAGCAAGCTGTTTTTCCTTATCGGCAAAGCGGTATTTCATGCGCCAGAGCTTGCCACCCGTGGGGGTGACGAGAAGATAAAGACCGCCGCCGTCAAAAAGCTTGTATTCCTTGGCTTGAGGTTTCGCGGTTCGCGCTTTGGTGTCGGAAAGAGGTTTGATTACTTTCGGCATGGGGGCATCCTCCATGTTTGGGGGCATCCATTTTGCTTTGGGGGCATCTTGGGGGGGTTTATGCCCCCAAAGCTTACGGATTCAAGCGGATGGTAACGGACTACCTAGGCCATAGAATAACAAAAAGCCCTCAATTTCTCAAGGGCTTTTGTGCTTCTCCGGACGGTGCCGGACTATCAAATGGTGGCGGTGCAGGGACTTGAACCCCGGACAACACGGATATGAGCCGTGTGCTCTAACCAACTGAGCTACACCGCCAAAAAGCAAGAGTTCAAACAAGGAACTGTCCTTATAGCCGAATCAGGCGCGGACTGTCAAGCAAAAATGCCGATAGCCGCGACAGATGAAAAAGAGGTTTGGCGTCATAAGCCACAACGTGGTATTCTGCATGATTCAAGCTGGATACCCTTCCATCCCCGCTTTCCCTGTGACTACATGTGAGGAGTAATCGTTGAGCCTCGACTATTTCACACTTGACCAGTTGCTTCGAAACCACCCGGCCTGGCGCTTATTACGCTCCGATCACGCGCCGTTGGTGACAAGCTTTCTGCACCGGGTCTTCATCGCGCCCAATGCACGGGTCATGGCTCAGGACGATCTGGCGGAGGCGCTGACGGACGAACTGTTTGCCCTGCGCGAACGGCTGGGGGCGGAATTCTTTCCCAAACCTTCCCTCTATTATCTCAATGAATGGGCCGGCAACGACAAAGGGTGGCTGCGCAAGTTCTATCGCCACGGGTCGGATGATCCCTGGTTTGACTTGACCCCCTCCGCCGAGAAAGCGATTGCCTGGCTCGGCGCCCTTGCCGAGCGGAGTTTTGTCGGCACCGAGTCGCGGCTGCTCACCCTGTTCGAGTTGCTCAAGCAGATGAGCGAGGGGAGCGAGACCGATCCCCAGACCCGCATTGCCGAACTCCGAAAACGACGCGACGAGATCGACATGGAAATTGCACGGGTGGTGGCGGGGGACATCCCGCTCCTGGATGATACGGCGATCAAGGAACGCTTTCAGCAGTTCATGCAGATGGCGCGGGAACTCCTGGCCGATTTCCGCGAAGTGGAACATAACTTTCGTGGGCTGGACCGACGAGTGCGCGAGCGTATCGCTCTCTGGGAGGGGGGTAAGGGGACGCTCCTGGAAGAGATCATGGGGGAACGGGACCTGATAGCCGACTCGGATCAGGGGCGGAGTTTTCACGCCTTCTGGGATTTTCTTATGTCCGGTCGGCGGCAGGAAGAGCTGTCGGCTCTGCTGGATCGAATATTGACCCTTCCCCCCATCGCGGAGCTGCAACCGGACACACGCACCCGGCGGCTGCATTATGACTGGCTGGAGGCGGGCGAGCATACGCAGCGCACGGTGGCACAGCTCTCCCAGCAGTTGCGCCGTTTCCTGGACGACCAGGCATGGCTGGAGAATCGCCGCATCATGGATATTCTCCACGGAATCGAGGCCAAGGCCGTGGCGCTCAGAGAGTCTCCCCCCGCCGGCGAGGTGATGACCATCGGGGAGAGCGCCGCAACGATTGAACTGCCGCTGGAGCGGCCGCTCCATACGCCGACGTTACGTCCTGTCTTAGACGACGCGGCGCCGGAATCGGGTGAGATCGAGCTGGACGCGGCTGCGCTCTATGAACAGGTGGTCATAGACAAGGCCCAATTGACCCGCCATATCCGCCATGCCTTGCAAGATCGTTCGCAGGTCACCCTGAGTGAACTCTGCGCTCTGCGGCCGCTCCGGCATGGCCTGTCCGAGCTGCTGGCGTACCTGCAACTTGCCGGTGATTTCAAGAGTGTGGTGGATGAAGGGGTGACCGACCGCATCGTATGGCGCGGTGTCGGCGACGATGGTCGAGAGTATGCCCGGCGGGCGAATCTGCCTCGGGTGATTTTTGTGAGGTGATTGATGGTGGAACAAGGAACGGCGCCTCCCGCGGCGGCCAAAGACCTGTCGGCGCTGGTCGTCACGTTGCTGAAAGGGGTGATCTATCAGGAGGGGGACGCGACTCTCTGGCATGCCCTCCTCAATCTCCAGGCCAGGGTGCGGGACTTTGTTGCCGTCCTCGGTCTGGATCTGGTGTTTGACGAGTCTGAAGGGTATGCCTATCTCCGGTCTCGTCAGGAGAGTGATGACGACGGCGAGGCAAAAATTCCTCGGCTGGTGGCGCGGCGTCCCTTGTCGTACCCGGTCAGTCTCGTGCTGGCGCTGTTGCGCAAGAAGCTGGCCGAATTCGACGCGGTTGGCGGCGATACGCGCCTCATCCTCTCCCGTGACGAAATCGTCGATCTTGTCAGGGTTTTTCTCCCCGAGAGCAGCAACGACACCAGGGTGATCGACCAGATCGAAACCCACCTCAACAAGATCGTGGATATGGGATTCCTGCGGAAACTGAAGCCGACCGCGGGGCATTCCGGCGGGGCGGGTACCATGTACGAGGTGAGTCGGATTCTCAAGTCGTTTGTTGACGCCCAGTGGCTGGCCAATTTTGATGCGCGTCTGGCCCAGTATCGACAGGCAGGGAATCCCGAACCTGCCGAACTATAACCTGCTCGCGAGACGCGCATGACTACCACCCCCCTGCGCTCCATCGAGATAAACGTATGAGCGACCCCGGCGCCTACAAAAAGCTCCGCCCCAGCGGCGGCTATCGCAATCTCCGCTCGTTCCGGACCGCCACGGTGATCTACGACGCCACGGTGTCATTCTGCGAGCGGTTCATCGACAAGCGCTCACGCCTGGTTGACCAGATGGTGCAGGCGGCCCGGAGCGGACGGCAGAATATCGCCGAAGGGAGCCGGGCCGCGGCTACTTCCAGCCAGACCGAACTACGCTTGGTCAACGTGGCCCGGGCCAGTCTGGACGAACTGCTCCTGGACTACGAAGACTTTCTTCGTCAGCGCGGCAAGCGGCGGTGGACTAAGGATGACCCCGAGGCCAGAGCGGTAAGGGGGGTAGGCGCAAGGCTTCACCATGATCCGACGGATCAGCCCGATCGGTCCGAGCCGACTGATAATAAACCGGAGCTGCCGCCCTGCCCACGCTGCCACAAGCCAATGGTGCTTCGCACGGCCAAGCAGGGCGCACACGCCGGGTCCCGGTTTCTGGGATGCACCGGTTACCCGGAATGCCGGGGGACCATGCCGGTAGACAACGCTAACCGGAGGTATATAAAAGAGGCGGAAAGGGGCGGAGATGAAAACGATGAATGACCCGCAAGAGCTGCTTCTTGATTTTGTCGCCGACGACACGCTCTCCGGTTTTCGGTTGCAGCGTCTGGAAGTCTACAACTGGGGGACTTTTGATAGCCGCGTCTGGACGCTGCACGCCGCCGGGAAGAATTTTCTGCTGACCGGCGACATCGGCTCCGGCAAGTCGACCCTTGTGGACGCGGTGACGACCCTGCTGGTCCCGGCGCACCGGGTCGCCTACAACAAGGCCGCAGGCGCCGACAGCAGGGAGCGGACCTTGCGCTCCTACGTGCTCGGACACTACAAGTCGGAGCGGAACGAGGTCAGCGGCGCCGCCAAGCCGGTGGCGCTCCGCGATCAGAACAGTTTTTCGGTGCTCCTGGGGGTTTTTCATAATGCCGGGTACAGCCAGACCGTGACCCTGGCGCAGGTTTTCTGGATAAAAGACGCTCTGTCGCAGCCCGCCCGTTTCTTTGTCTGCACGGAACGGGCGTTGACGATTGCGACGGATTTTTCCCGATTCGGCGCGGACATCACGCTCCTGCGCAAAAAACTGCGCGGGCTCGGCGCCGAGGTCTATGACACTTTTCCCCCCTATGGCGCCTGGTTTCGCCGCCGCTTCGGCATCGACAACGAACAGGCACTGGAGCTGTTTCACCAAACGGTATCGATGAAGTCGGTGGGGAATCTGACCGACTTTGTCCGGAGTCACATGCTGGAGCCGTTTGACGTGGCCCCACGCATCGCGGCCCTGCTCAGTCATTTCGATGACCTGACCCGCGCCCATGAGGCGGTGCTGAAGGCGAAACGGCAGGCGGAACTCCTGACGCCGCTGGTCGCCGATGGTGAGCGGCACACCGTGTTGACCGCCGGAACCGAGGAGTTGCGCGCCTGTCGCGAGGCGCTCAAAAGTTTTTTCGCCGCTCTGAAACTCGGCTTGCTGGAGAAGCGGATTGCCAACCTGACGGATGAATTGTCCCGCCAGGACCTCCAGGTCAAGCGCCAGGAGGAGCGTCGCGACACCCTGCGGAGCGAAGAAGGGGAGTTGAAACAGAATATCGCCGACAACGGGGGAGACCGTCTGGAACGGCTGGCCGGGGAGATTCGGAAAAAGGAGCAGGAGCGTCAACGGCGCGAACAGAAGGCGCGACGCTACGCCGAATTGGCTCGCTTCGTCGGCGAGATTTCCGTGGAGGATGAGACCGGCTTTCTCGAACAGCGCCGCCGCTGCGCGACCTTGGCGGAAGGGGAGCGGAGCCGGGAGGCGGAGCTGCAGAACCAATTGACCGAGCAGGGGGTGAACCTGCGCCAGGGGAAGCAGGAGCACGCGGAGCTGGCGGCAGAAATCGCCAGTCTGAAAACCAGGCGGAGCAACATCCCGGCGGAGCAGGTGGCCATGCGCGCCTCGCTCTGCCGGACCCTGGGGCTCTCCGAGGAGGAGACCCCTTTTGCCGGCGAACTGCTGCAACTCCGCGAAGAGGAGCGCGACTGGGAGGGGGCCGCCGAACGGCTGCTCCGAAATTTCGGATTATCGCTCCTCGTGCCGGATGACCGGTACGGGGCCGTCGCGGAGTGGGTCGACAAAACCCATCTGAAGGGGCGGCTGGTCTATTTCCGGGTCCGTCCCGCGCGGGGCGAACTCCCTGAACTCCATCGGGATTCCTTGGCGCGCAAGGTGGCGGTCAAGCCCGATTCCCCGTTCTATGACTGGCTGGAACATGAAGTGGCGCACCGCTTTGACGTGGCTTGCTGCGTAACCCAGGAACAGTTTCGGCGTGAAAGCCGGGCCATCACCCGAGCGGGGCAGATCAAGGCGCCCGGCGAACGTCACGAGAAAGACGACCGGTTCCGGATCGACGACCGCCGGCGCTATGTGCTGGGGTGGACCAACGCGGCCAAGATTGCGGCGCTGGAAGCGACGGCAAAGAAGTTGGAAAGACGCCTCGGCGAGCTGGCGGGCCTGATGGGGAAACTCCAGCAGGAACAGACTGGCGCCAAGGAGCGTCTCGACGCCTTATCAAAACTTGCCGAGTACCTGGATTTCAGCGAACTCGACTGGCAATCGCCGGCGGTGGAAGTGGCGGCGCTGGAGGAGGAGCGGAAAAAACTCGAAGCAGCGTCAGACATCCTCCAGAGCCTGACGGCCCGCCTGAAGACACTGCAACGTGAGATGGGAGAGGCGGAGCGGGAGCTGGTACGGAAAGCGGGAGAACGGGGCAAGAGCCAGGCGAACCGCGAGGCCGCCGAGGAACTGCGCACCCAGACCCTGGCGCTGCTCGACCCCCGTGAACAGGCCGACCGTTTTGAGCGCCTAGAGGCCATGCGCTGGGAAGCGCTGGGGGAGCATCATCTGACCGTCGAATCGTGTGAAAGCCGCGAACGGCTCATGCGCGAATGGCTGCAAACCAAACTGGACACCGAGGAGTCAAAGCTCAAACGACTGCGCGACAAGATTATTCAGGCCATGGCGGCGTACAAGGACGAGTTCAAGCTGGAAACCAAGGATGTGGATGTCAGTATCGAGGCCGTTGCTGAATACCGGGCCATGCTCCATACGCTTCAGGCTGACGACCTCCCCCGCTTCGAGGCGCGCTTCAAGGAGCTGCTGAACGAAAACACCATCCGCGAGGTCGCCAACTTCCATTCACAGTTGGCCCGGGAGCGGGAGACGATCAAGGAACGAATAGCGAGAATCAACGAATCGCTCAACCAGATCGACTACAATCCCGGCCGCTATATCGTGCTGGAGGCGCAGCCGACGCCGGACGCCGACATCCGTAATTTTCAGTTGGAACTACGGGCCTGCACCGAAGGCTCTATTACCGGTTCCGACGACATCCAGTACTCCGAGGCAAAATTTCTCCAGGTCAAGCAGATCATTGAGCGGTTTCGCGGCCGGGACGGGCAGGCCGAACTTGACCGGCGTTGGACCCTCAAGGTTACCGACGTCCGCACCTGGTTCACCTTTGCCGCCAGTGAACGATGGCGCGAGGACCACAGCGAGCATGAGCATTATTCGGACTCCGGCGGCAAATCCGGCGGCCAGAAGGAGAAGCTCGCCTACACCATCCTGGCGGCGAGCCTCGCCTACCAGTTCGGGCTGGAGTGGGGGGCGGTACGTTCCCGCTCTTTCCGGTTCGTGGTGATCGACGAGGCGTTTGGCCGGGGCTCCGACGACTCCGCCCAGTACGGCCTCCGCCTCTTTGCCCAGCTCAACCTGCAACTCCTGATCGTCACCCCCTTGCAGAAGATCCACATTATTGAGCCGTTTGTCGCCGGGGTTGGGTTTGTCCAGAACGAGGATGGCCGCGCCTCCAAGCTCCGCAATCTCTCAATCGAGGAGTATCACGAGGAGAAGGCGAGGCTGGCGGTATGAGCTGGACCCGCTCCGCCGACATCCGCGCGCAGGTGCAAAAGCTCTGGGACCGGGGGGAAATCCTGGCCGCCGGCGTCACCGGCGAGCCGCTCTTTCCCAGGCGGCTGCCGCTCAAGACCCCCACCTCGGCGGAGATTGCCGACCGTTTTGCCGAGGTCCGCGCCTGGGTTGACGAAATACGGGCCATCCCCTGCTGCCGGGTGGAGCTGCGGGAGTTCCGGCACCGGCTCTACGGCGCCAATACGCT
>Ga0194037_1002083_pt1 | contig 13723 bp, 10 predicted proteins | sample JunL306m_MetaG_FD_148653 | JGI IMG/M metagenome (GOLD analysis project Ga0194037, IMG submission 148653) | Anoxic zone freshwater microbial communities from boreal shield lake in IISD Experimental Lakes Area, Ontario, Canada - Jun2016-L304-6m | ecosystem: Environmental > Aquatic > Freshwater >...
CTTAAAAACGATATGCTGACTTCGACCGATCAAACACAAATCCCTGCGCCTCCGCTAAAAGCTTTGGCGACACGCGGTCCCCTCGGCACCGTCGTTCGTAAACGACGTGCCTCGAAGACTCGGTACTTTTTCGAAAGAGAGATATCGATCAGAGTACAAGCGAAAAAAGAACGTTCTCTCCCCTTATCCTAAGGGGAGGACAGGAGGGGTTGGAATATGAAGGATGCTTATAAAGAGGCACTGGTTCCCGATGAGGTGGTTTCTTAAAGATATTTTACTCGACATATTCTTAAAAACGATATGCTGACTTCGACCGATCAAACACAAATCCCTGCGCCTCCGCTAAAAGCTTTGGTGGCACGCGGTCCCCTCGACACGGTCGTTCGTAAACGACGTGCCTCGAAGACTCGGTACTTGTCTTTTCGAAAGGGAGATATCGATCAGAGTACCAGCGAAAATAAGTGAGTCTCCCTCTTTCGGAAAGGGGGATTGCCTTCTCCAAAAAAGAGAGGGCGAGGGGGATTTGTGACTATGAGCGGGGCATTTTTTACAAAAATAAAACATCGATTCTGTGCTTATCTTAGCACCAAAGAGGGATTCTTAGCCACCTCATCGGGAACCAGTGCCAAATAACAAATAGTAGGAACAGGGAACTTCTCCCACCTCTTACCTCGCAAAGTCGATGGGATCATCCTCCTCGGGTAGGAGAGTAGTGAATAGGTAACAAGGGACGAGCGAGCAGATAACCGGGAGCATGAATCGGGAAACGGAAATATATATGATGGATCGCTTGTTCTCTGTCGTTCTCTCTTTGTTTACCGTTATCTGTCTTTGCTTGCATGATTGCCCGGAATGCGTGAAAATGTCGGGGTAGTCGGCTGGATCCTTCTCGTCTTTTTATGAATTTTCTCTTGTCATTGCTCCCGTCCGTCAGCCATCTCGGCAATTTTGGCTATCTCATCGCGTTTGTGATCGCGTTTGCCGAGTCTTTGCCGTTCATCGGACTCATGTTTCCCGGGACGATGATTATCGTCTTGTTCGGCTTTTTTTCGTCCCAGGGATTCCTTCATTTCAAGCTTCTGGTCTGGGTCGTCGCGGTCGGAGCCATACTCGGCGACATCATCGGATACCGGTCCGGCATCCACGGGAAAAACCTGTTTCGTGAGGGGAACCGGTTTCTTCGTCCGTCCTATCTGGAAAAAGGAAAAAAATTCTTCAGGGCACACGGGGAAAAAAGTATTTTTCTTGGCCGGTTCGTCGGTCCGTTGCGGCCGATTATTCCGTTCGTCGCGGGATTGTCCCACATGGAGTGGTGGCGGTTCCTCGTTTGGGACATCGTGGTGGCGCTCCTGTGGTCGTGGTCGCACCTGGCACTCGGGTATTTCTTCGGCGGGGCGACAGCGGTGATCGAGACCTGGTTCACGCGGGCGTCCGTCTTTTTCGTGCTCCTTGTGGCGACGCTCGTCATCTTATGGTACGTCGTCAAGCGGTTACGGCCGGTCCTCAGGATTTTCCGATCGGTCATCCGGTCGATGTGGGTCGCGATCGGTGAGAATCCCGATATCCGCAGATTCCTCGGAAAACACCCGAAGTCCGTCGCGTTTATCAGTCGACGCTTCGACCGGAAACGCTTCTTCGGCCTACCGTTCACGATGCTCTCGCTCGCGGCGGCATACCTTGTCTTCCTCCTGTCCGGCGTCGTCGAGGGTGTCATCACGGCCGAGCCGATCGTCTTCGTCGACGCGCGCGTCGCGAACCTCATGTTCGCCTTCCGGGATACGGGATTCATCCGGGCGTTTTTGTGGATCACGCTCCTCGCTCGGCAGGATACCGTCATCGTCCTCTCGATCGCCTTCGTGGCGACGCTGGTTCTGTGGAATAAACGGGCATACATTGTGCCATTCTTGGTTACGCTTGCCGGGAGTCAACTGTTCGCCTCGCTCGGCAAGCGGATTATCCATCGACCGCGGCCGTCAATCGCGTATTATATCGAGCCGTCGTTCTCGTTTCCGAGCGGGCATGCGGCACTGTCGGTGGCGCTCTACGGGTTCATCGCGTATGTCCTGTTGCGCTGTACGAAACGCAAACGCTATCGGACGCTTATCCTGTTTTCGGCGCTCGCCGTGATTTTCGCGGTCGGGCTTTCGCGACTGTATCTCGGCGTGCACTTCCTGAGCGATGTCTGGGGCGGATACCTGCTCGGGGCGCTCTGGCTTATCATCGGCGTCAGTCTCGTCGAGTCGGGGCACCGAAAGAGGAACGTTACACCGTCTGTTCATGCATGGTCCTTACGCCATGTCCGGTCCGCAACGGCCGCACTCATCATTATTCCCGCGGCATGGTACGCCTATCAGGGAGTTCGGTACGAGCCGACGAGGGTGGTGGTTGATCGGACCGTTCAGACGGAAGTTTCGGACGATGTCGTCGGCGCGTTCGGTCGGCTCGGTCTCCCACATTATTCCGAGACGTTCTCCGGAACGCATCAGGAACCGATGAGCTTTATCATTGTCGCGAAAGATGATGATACGTTCGTTGCCGCTCTGGAGGCCTCCGGATGGAAATTGTCCGACCCCGTGACCGTCGCCAATATGGTGACGCTCGCGGAAGCGTCGGTCACGAAGGCGAGCTATCCGCGCGCGCCCATGACACCGTCGTTTTGGAACACGCACGTGCATGATTTCGGATTCCAAAAACAGACGGTCGAGGGGAATGTCCGGGCCCGGCATCACGCGCGGTTTTGGAAGACCTCGATCCGGACGGAGGACGGAAGTACCGTATACGTAGGAACGGCGAGCCTCGATGTGGGCATCAAGTGGCTCGTCACGCACCGGATTGCGCCGGACATCGATACCGAGCGCGAGACGCTCTTCGGTGACCTTTCTTCCGCCGGCCAGGTAGCGTCCGAGAAGAAAATCCGTTTCGTCGACCCGGTGCTCGGCCAAAACTTCTCCGGCGACCCGTTCTTCACCGACGGCGAAGCGTATGTCCTGACCTTTCCGGCGGGAAGGTAGCTGGTCGCTGTCCAGCGACTCTCTTCTTGGTTATTTCCGCGGACTATGATTCGGCCTTCTTCTTTGATGAACGGTTTATCCATGGTATACTATCGCTATGGAACCAAATAGAAACAAAACCGTATGGACTTCAAAAACAAAAATATCGGAGTGATCGCTGCCATCATCGCGGTCGTGGCGATAACGGCGGGACTCATCGGGTTCCTGTTCGTGAAAAAGGTGGAGGCGCCGACAGCCGTGTCATCGACCGCGGGTCAGGCGTCTCAGGCGGTCCCGCAGGTACAGTCGGAGGCTTCCAGGATTCCGACCGGTTGGAAGACCTATTCGGGAGATCTGTCGGGCCTCTCGAAGCGGTTTACGGGAAAGAAGATCAGTTTCAGCTATCCGGCGGAATGGGGAGCCGTTACGGTGGAGCAGTCATCGGAAGGGACCGCGTCCGACGGACCCGGCGAGCGGGTGTATGACCTGCTGAAAGTTACGTTCTCCTCGTATCCGAATGACTATGATGGCCTAGGGGCAACGATAAAGATCACCGACGCGAAGTCGTATGCGACGCCTCAGGACGTCACGTTTCTCAAGAGAATCGCAATGAGCAATATCCCGGTCGGCGACAATGATCTCGTTGCGCTGAACAAATTAGGCCACGGATACGGAAGCACGGTTTTTTTCGGGGTGAACCTCGCGAAGAAATTCGTTCCGCAAAATGTCCAGACGTCCGATGGTGCCGGTAAAGGAATCTCATTTTTCATGGACGATACCCAGGGTTTCGGTCCTGGCCTGAGCTACAACGTGACGCTCTTAGATCAATCGGCTGATGCTCTTATCGGCGGGAATTTCCCCGTGACAAGTTCGCAACAGGATGTGCTCGCGAAAGAACTTGATTCAATCGACCTCTCGGTCGAAGGCGCGGGCGATACATGGTACGGGAAGAAGGAAGCTTTGGTGAACGGGAGCTATGAATCCGATCCGGACTATATGGCGATCGTGAAAAATGTCGATCGGGTCATGCAAAGCGTGAGTATCCGGTAGTAGGCATTCCCTATGCAAAAAAGACGTCCAATAGGGGCATTTTTTCGGATCACGAATGATGTCTTCGAAACGTTTAAATCGAAAATTGACGATTTTTTTGGCTTATATAAGGCTCCGTTTTTCGACGAAATGGAATACGTAGGGCTGGGTCCCCGTGCCCGTTCTCGAGTCATCCGATATGAAAAACCGATAGTGGAAATATCTATTCCGGTATTTTTTAGTAGTCAGTTTTCGTGATAGAATATTTTTGCGTGGTATGAAATAAACGGATCAATATGAACATCAATAAGGGCAATGTCGGAGTGATCGCGATCGTGGCAGTGGGGATCGCGATAGTCGGGAGCGTGGCAGTATATTTCGTGATGAGCGGTCGGAATCAGGTGACCGATATCGTACAGCAAGTCGCTCAATCGACGGAGCAGCCTTCGAAGACCGATACGGTATCGGACGCGAAGGATACGGGTGTACAGAAGAAATACGTGAACGATCATTATCGTTTCGCTCTTTCCTATCCGACTGATTTCGGGTATCAGGATATGGAACACAGTCCGGAATTGCAGAAAACGGAAATCATGACTGATACGAGCGTCGGGCATACCGTATTCACCGCGTCTTTTTCGCCGGCGAATGCCGCGGACGGGGTCGTGAACGACGCGGTGGATATCACGATTCAGAAACATGAGAACCGAAATAATACCCCGTTCACGATTTCTCCTTTCAGTTCGGATCCTCCTTTGAAGCTCGATGAAACGACGGTCGGCGGCGTGTATGCCGTGCATTATGTTCTGGGTCAGTCGGTATCCACGGAACAAGGAACGATTCAGGTCGTGAACGAGGCGTATGTCGTAGAGAATGATGGATATGTCTATACCATCGAATCGAACGGAACGGATCCGGTCGCCCGGTCCGCGTTGAAAGGTATCATCGATTCGTTCAGATTCACCGGAGCCGAGACTGCGTCACTGAAATTGTATGAAAACGCGAAATACGGTTTCTCACTCGATCTCCCGCCGACATATTGGTATGACGAAGTGAGCGATCCGGGTGCTCCGGCAGCTATGGAGTTCACGCTTGTCGTCGAGGATCCGAGACTGCGGATCATCACGCCGATTATTTCGAAGGACAATAGTATCCGATTGCCGAAATACGGACAGCTATTCTCGGTCATCGTTCGGGATATATCGAGAATCAATCCGAACGATCCGATCATCGGGCTCAATGATACGGAGTCCAAGTTGAAATCATCGGCGACGATCGGTGGGGTCGTCGGTTCGCGGTACAGTGATTGCGCCTATATCGTGCGAAACGGGAAATATGAGTACGAATTCCTGTTGGAGTCGGGCGATAATAGCGGCGCGACCCATACGCCGGAGATGAAGCAGGCCTTTGAGGATATCGTGAAGACGGTCCGGTTCAAGTAGACGTTTCTGACTCGTACGGAACGTATTCTCGTTCGGTGGAGGCGTGGTTTTTCGGGGGATACTATCAAGGCATAAAACAAACCGTATGGACTTCAAAAAAAACAATGCCGGAGCGATAACGGGAATAGCTGTGGTGCTGGTGGCGACAGCCGCGGTGTTCGGGTTCCTGTTCGTGAAGAAGGTGGAGTCACCAAAAAAGGGAGCGGATATCCCGGTTGCGCAAGTGGCAACCTCTTCAGCAGATCAGCATAGACAAGGTTCATCCGTTCCGACATCAGAAATGGTTGCAAGGGATGATTATAAGGCTCGCCTTCCTCGTATCGAGTGTGCTACGCGGTCTGTTTCTAATGACGCTTTATTACAAACGAAACCAGTAGCGATGGGTATGTATGAAATATATCAAATGCCAACTTGCCTCGTAGTAGTTGATACGCAACAACAGCGATATGTGACATTCGGATTCCGTGATTTCGTGCGTAAATCCGACTCTTTCAAGCAGGTCGTCGGAACGTCTCAGGCTAATCTTGGGTTTAATGTTCAAGTCAATGAAAGTGGGCTGGTGATACTGAATCTTTGGAAACTGAAGGCGGATTGCTCGAAATATCGGAATGATGCGACGTGTTCGAACGATGAGACGACTTATACTCAACCGCTTCCATGGAATGCGAGTGATGAGGAGTGGTCACGGATCGGGTCGATTGTTGAAGTGGCTTCCATAGACAATTTCGATCCAATCCCGAAAGCGAAAAATATCGCCTCTGATGCGGTAGAGAGGGAATCACAAGCCAATGCGACATATACGTCCGATACTCAGACTTCTTCCGTAAATTCTGAAGTTTGCAAGGATTTTTCCGCAATCAAGGAATATGTATCGAAAAACATTGCGCCATCGGACAGTGAATCCTCATCGGACAGTGAATACTTAGACTGGACGCTTTTCGAATGGAAACGGAAAACGAGTGAGCCGTTCATAAGTTATCCACCCTTGCGACTTTTTCATTATGTGTATGGCTGGAAAAATGATGCTCCGATTTCACATGAGAGCGAATTCTTCCAATCGGTTACGGAAAGAAATTCAAAAAATATTGGCAGTGGAATACGCGATGAGGCCAAGAGACTCGGTCTGGTTATCGATGAAATCAACACCTTGCCATTATGGTCTTTTCCACTCGGATATGGGACTGATTTTTCGTATGTGAAGAGTGTTTTCGCACTCAGAAGTGACAACGGCGATCTGTATAGCATTTATTTGTCGGGTAATCCGGATGGCGGCGGCGCTGGCGCTGCTGGTACTGCGGATGTGTCGATATCATGTGGAAGAGCCGTCGATACGTATGATCTATTGTACGACGAAATGGATTTGAAGGCAGTAGAGAAAACTCAAGATCCGTACGTGGAGAATCGTGTATATGGCAGCGTTCTCTGGGAGGGGAACGAGGGCGTGGTGGCTTCGTTGGATTATGCTCCTACATGGCGGGGCGATTATTACTATCATGACGGATCATTTGAATTGATGGATAATCCGAAGGGTTCCTGCATGGCATATGAGTCACGAAAAATAGGCAAGGGAGTGAGATGCACGTACCTTTCGGATGATGGAAAGCTCTTCGTGCGTACGGCTGAATATTGATAGTCTCTATCACAAAAAAACCGACCCATTCGTCTCGGGTCGGTTTTGTCTCTGCTGTTATTTCTTCACGTCTCCCAGTTTGTGCGGGTTGTGGTTTTTGCACGTTTTATCCGAACAGCGGTCCGGTATCGTCTTGGTCCCTTCCCCGCCAAAGGCGGACTGCGGGACTATCTCACTAACTTGTGAGGGTTGTGATTCGGGCAGGTCTTATCCGAACAGCGGTCCGGTATCGTCTTGGTCCCTTGCATCATGAGGGAACCGCAGGTGGGGCAGAGTGCGCCGGTCGGCTTGGCCTTGATGGCGTTCTTGCACTCCGGATAGTTGGAACACGAATAGAAAACGCCGAACTTACCACGCTTCTCGACCATCTCGCCCTTGCCACACTTGGGGCATTTCACGCCGGTCGAGTTCTGTCCGCTCTCGTCTTTTTTGATGTACTTGCACTTCGGATAGTTCGAGCAGGAAACGAACTTCCCATAGCGTCCCTCGCGCTCGACAAGCGGCTTGCCACAGTCGGGACATACCTCACCGGTCTCTTTGGGTCCTTCGATCTCTTTGCCTTCCATAGTGAGTGCGCCGTCACACTCGGGGTACTTCGAACACGAGAGGAATTTACCGCTTCGGCCGAGTTTGATGACCATCGAGGCACCGCACTTCGGACATTTATGTATCGCGTCGGCCTCGCCGAGGTGGGTGGCCTTTGCGGCTGACTTATCCTTTGCTTTCACAGCCTTACTGAAGGGGCCGTAGAAGTCGGAAAGCGTCTTGGCATACTCGCGCTTGCCGTCCGCGATCTCATCGAGCTCGTTCTCCATTTCCGCGGTGAGCGTATCCGAGACGACGTCGGGAAAATGTTCCGAGAGGAATCCGTCCACTACGTCGCCGATCTCGGTGGCCTTGAGCGATCGGCCCTCCTTCTCGACATACTGCCGGTCGAGGAGCGTCTTGATGATGGATGCATAGGTAGACGGTCGGCCAAGCCCGCGTTTTTCGAGCTCCTTTACGAGACCGGCCTCGGAATAGCGATTCGGTGGCTCGGTCTGTTTCTCTTCGTCATTGATCGTCTGGAGCGTGAGCGGGTCGCCGGAGGAGAGCCTCGGCAGTTCGACGTCGTCCTTGCGGGCGTCGGGGTCGGCCTCAAGCCACCCGGCGGTCATGAGGCGCGAGCCGGTGGTGGAAAAATCCGGTACCGCACGGTCGGTCGTGTTTGCCGAGACTTTGGTGCGGAGGAGTTCCGCCGGCTTCATCTGCGAAGCGAGCGTGCGGGTACGGATGAGCCGGTAGAGCTTTTGCTGGTCGGGCGGTAAGGTGGGAAGTTTACCGAAGGATGTCGGGCGGATCGCCTCGTGTGCTTCCTGGGCGTTCTTAGACTTGGTCTTGAACCGACGAATCTGAAGGGCACTGTCACCGAAGGCTGTTTTCACCGCCGTGGCGATATGGCCGAGTGCCTCTTCGGAGAGCGCGACGCTGTCGGTACGCATATAGGTGATGTGTCCCGCCTCGTAGAGCCGTTGCGCGAGGCGCATCGTGTTGCTCGGGGAAAACCCGAGGCGAGAGCTCGCCGTCTGCTGCAATGTCGAGGTGGTGAAGGGCGGGAGGGGGTTGCGGACAATTTCGGTTTCTTTCACTTCGACGACTTCCCATTTTTTGGCACGGGCGAGCGCGAGAATTTCTTCGGTCCGTTTCTGATCGCGCGGTTCCTCGGAACAGAGGAGTTCGAGGACGTCCTTTTTTTCCGTGAGAAACGACCCCGATATTTTCCAGAAGGTTTCGGGGATGAATGCACTGATTTCGCGCTCGCGAAGCGCGATGATATGGAGTGCCGGGGATTGGACACGACCGGCAGAAAGGCCGTAGCGAACTTTTTTCCAGATAAGGCCGGAGAGGTCGTAGCCGACGAGCCGATCGAGGACGCGACGGGCTTCCTGCGCGCGACGGAGGTCCTGGTCGATGAGCCGCGGGTGTTTGAGCGCTTCTTTGATGCCGGCCTCGGTGATTTCGTGAAAAAGGACACGCTTCGGATTCTTCAGCCCGCACGCCTCGACGAGGTGCCAGGCGATCGCCTCACCTTCGCGGTCAGGGTCGGTCGCGAGCAGGATCTCGGAGTTTTTCTTCGCGAGACTCCTGATGTTGCTGATGACCTTCTCCTTGCCGGCGATGGTCTCGTATTTCGCGACGAATCCGCCCTCGATATCGATGGCGTTCTTATTGGACTTGGGAAGATCCCGGACATGACCGACGGACGCGACGACGGTGTAATCCTTTCCGAGATATTTTCCGATAGTCTTGGCTTTGGACGGGGACTCGACGATGAGAAGGGGCATAGGGTAAACGTAAAGCTATAAGTGAAAAGCGTAAAGATTATAGTGTAAAGCTAAAAACGAAAAGAGTAAAGAATAGCGTAAATCGTAAAGCGAGAAATGAATAGCGCAAACCATAAATGAAAGATTAAAACGAAATAAGAAAAGTGTAAAGCTGAAAAACGAAAATGATAAACTAAAAATGTAAAGTGAAAAGCGTAAAACAAAAAATACAGAACGATTGAGATATAGAACGTGGAATGAATTACCTCGGGGCTCTGCCCCGAGGTAATTCATTTTTCGCTTCGCACTTTACACTCTTATATAGTTCATCCCGCCGATGTTTTTCGCGAGACCTTTTATCTCGAGCATCGTGAGGGCGGAGCCGGCCTCGCTTGTTCCAAGATGCGACGATTTGATGATTTCGTCAACCTGTAGCGCTTCGTGCGAAAGGATTGAGAGAATTTTTTCTTCCGTCGCAGACAGGTTTTTCGGGATGGGCTTCGGTACGGAATCGTCGGTCTGACCGGCCGAATCCCGCTCTTTGCGAAGAGGGATTTCCTCGAGGATGTCGCCGACGCCGCGGACGAGCTTGGCACCGTCCCGGATGAGCCGATGCGTGCCGGTCGAGGCTGGGGAGAAGATGGAACCCGGTACGGCGAAAACGTCCCGCCCGCATTCGAGTGCGTGGGTGGCGGTTATGAGCGATCCGCTCTTCTCGGCGGCTTCGACGACCACGACTCCGAGCGAAAGCGCGGCGATAATCCGGTTGCGTGCGGGGAAGGTGCCTCGGCCGGCGGCTGTGCCCGGAGGATATTCCGAAAGGAGAGCGCCGGATTCCATGATGCGCTTGGCGAGGGGAAGGTGGTCTTTGGGATGGACGGACGCGTCGTCGAGCCCGTTGCCGAGGACCGCGACTGTTGTTCCGTCCGCGCGAAGAGTGGCTCCATGCGCGACCGAATCGATACCGTAGGCGAGGCCGGACACGACGACGATGCCGGCCTGGGAGAGGTCTTCGGCGATGCGTTCCGCGGCCTGCCGGCCGTAGGCGGAGTGCTGGCGCGAGCCGACGATGGCGACCATGGGCCGGTTCCATTCCTCGAAGGTCCCGCGGACATAGAGAAGCGAGATAGGAAACGGCGCCTCGCGCAGGAGCACGGGGAACGCCTTATCGTTCCAGAGGAGGATACGGATGCCATCGCGATCGAGGATTTCCTGCTCGCGTTCCGGGTCGATCGTTTTCCGACCCGCAATGATGGCGTCCATCGTATCGCGACTCATGCCGGTCCGTTCGAGGGCTGGAGCGCTCGCGGTCCATGCCTCCTCTCCGGACGAGAACGCGGCCATAAGCGACCGGAGTCGCGTCTGTCCGATGCCGGGAATCTTGCGGAAACAGTGCCAATAAATAGAATTTTGCATACGTCGAACGTATAACGTACAACAAACAATCCGGGGCCGAAGAGGATGCGAATGAAAATGTATTTCGTTATCAGTCGTTGGTTGTCAGTTTCTTCTATCATAGACAAAATCCTTCTCTTCGGCTAGGATATCTGGGAACATGGGCCGTTAGCTCAGTTGGTTAGAGCGCCGCATTTGTTCCGATTTCTTTCGCTATGTATCATTGCTATGTGCTCCGTTCGTTGGGTAAGGGCAGATATTATATAGGAAGTTGCGAGAATATCGCTATCCGGTTGAAGCAACATAACAACGGAGCGGTAAAATCAACTAAGGTATTCGCGCCGTGGGAGCTGATGGCAAGCGAGTCGTTTTCTACCAGGTCAGAGGCGACAGCAAGAGAGCGGCAGTTGAAATCTTGGAAAAGCAGGAGTAAGGTCGAGGAATACATAGCGAAAAGAAATCGAGAATCCTCGGTGGATTGCGGTGGGCCCTTAGCTTAGCTGGTAGAGCGCCGCATTTGCAATGCGGAGGTCACCGGTTCGAATCCGGTAGGGTCCACCACAATCCATCGGGACAATGGTCCTCGGAGGTCGCCGGCTTGCCGCGCCTCTCGGGAGAGGCGGGTTCGAATCCGGCACAGTCCACCATTACCATATGAACTATCCATACCGAAACCTGTTCGAACTGCATCCGGAGGCGAAAACGTTCCTCGACCTCGGGTGTGGGCGGGGATTCGTGTCGCTCTACGCCGCCGCGCGCGGATTGACGGTGGATGCCGTCGATATCGAGAAGGAAATACCTGTTTCGCTTGAGGGTATCCCGTCGGTAACTTACAAGGTTGCCGATTTGAAGGATTGGAGGCCGACCAAGAGATACGATATCATCGTGATTCATCACAGCCTGCAATTTCTCCCGAAAGCGTATGTACTGCAGGAGTTCCTTCCTACGATCTGCCAGGCACTCAATCCCGGCGGCGTATTGGAAGTCTTCACATTCACGCCCGAAGAGACCCTTCCGGTGCCGACGACCTATACCCTTGATGAAATCGTGAGCGCAGTAAAGGAGCTGAATATCATCGAACAAAAGACGTATTCCTACGACGGCACACATCGGAAATTGGGACCACATACGTTCCATGAATTGCATATCATCGCGAAGAAAAAAATATGAACCGAAAGCGCATCCTCTTTGACTGCTATCAGACGTTGCTCGATACGGATATCGACCGTGAGCGGCAGAATGCCAACAAATTGAAGGGCTGGGAAACCTTTGCCGGGTCGTTGAACGAACGTCATGGTATCCGGATCGATGTGAAACATTTCGTCGAATTGCTCCAGTGGCGACAGGCAGAGTATTATCGGGAACACGATGAACGGGTCTATCACCATAATTTGACGGAACTCGTATCGGATGCGCTTGAACAGGATATGAAGATTGCTCTTCCGAACAATGTCGTTTCAGAATTGCTGTATGAATATCGAAAGGTGAGTCGCGGATATGTAAGAGTGTATCCGGACGTCCGCGATGTCTTGTCCCGATTAGCGGCGCAGTACGAGCTGTCGCTTGCGAGTTATACTCAGTCGGCGTTTACAGTGCCGGAACTGCAGGAACTCGGCATCGACGGATATTTTTCCCATCTCATTTTCTCATCCGATATCGGGTTGCGGAAAGGGACCCCTGACTTTTATAATGAGTGCCTGCGGATCGTCGGTGCCGAAGCGTCGGACTGTATTATGGTCGGGGACAACTATCACGACGATATCCTCGTGCCGGCCGAGCTCGGTATCAGTGGCGTATGGATACGGAATCCGATGACTTGTAAGGGCGACTCTCCGTCGGCGGACGCTACCCCGGTTCCGATCGTCGATTTGGAATCGTTCGAGGAGCTCCCAGAAGTCGTTGGCGAGCTCTTTTCTTCCTTGTGCGGCATCGGTCGGAAGTGAATTCTAGGTCTCAAGGTTGGACCTTGGGAATTCTCCCGCAAAGCTCACAAGCGACAGGACTGGATTGCTTCGTCGAAGACTCCTCGCAAAGACGGAAGGGGAGATGGAAGGGAGATGGCAGGGAGAGAAAGAAAAAGAAAGGCAGCCAACCTTTTCTTCAGATCGGCGTATATTGTAAGATGCTATGAAAAAGAACCACATTGTCAAACAAAATAGCTTCACGGAATTTTTACTCTATACCACCCCAAACGGCAAGGTGAAAGTAGAGATATTTTTGCGTGGCGAAGATATTTGGCTTACTCAGGCAAAAATCGCCGAGCTTTTTGGAGTTGATAGGAGTGTGGTAACGAAACATTTGCAAAATATCTATATCGATAAAGAGCTTGTAAAAGAAGCAACGTGTGCAAAAATTGCACACGTTCGAAATGAGGGAAATAGACAGGTTTCGCGAGAAGTGGAGTTCTATAACCTTGACGCTATTCTTTCCGTTGGATACCGAGTCAACAGCTCGCAGGCGACCCAATTTCGAATATGGGCGACCGAGCGGTTGAAGGAATATATCATCAAGGGATTTACGATGGATGACGAACGGCTGAAAACTCCCAACTATACCTTTGGCCAGGATTATTTTGAAGAGCAGTTGGCTCGCATAGCGGATATTCGAAGCAGCGAACGCAGATTTTATCAAAAAATTACCGATATCTACGCGCAGTGCAGTGCGGACTATGACAAAAATAGCATCGAAGCACAACATTTTTTTGCTACCGTGCAAAACAAACTACACTTCGCCATTACAGGAAAAACGGCGGCAGAGATCGTGCAAGGTCGGGTGGATAGCGCCAAGCCGAACATGGGGCTGATGACGGATCATACGCAATATAGGGTTCTGACTGAATTGAGCTACAATGAAAGTCGGTAACATCTTAACGATTTTCATGGTATGGAAATTCAACAGAAGGTCTTGAGTCTCATGTTCCCAAAAGGGATATTC
>Ga0194037_1002084_pt1 | contig 13722 bp, 6 predicted proteins | sample JunL306m_MetaG_FD_148653 | JGI IMG/M metagenome (GOLD analysis project Ga0194037, IMG submission 148653) | Anoxic zone freshwater microbial communities from boreal shield lake in IISD Experimental Lakes Area, Ontario, Canada - Jun2016-L304-6m | ecosystem: Environmental > Aquatic > Freshwater >...
GAACAAGGGTGGGCATGGCAGCGTTGATCGACGAGAATCGTGTAACAAAACCTTGTCCATCTGGCGTTCGATTCCTGTCAGGTGCGGTTTTCAAACATCGCGGACCGGCTCTTCCCAGACGGGCCGGCCATGAACCTATAACGGAAAATGCACCATGGAGCGAGGGCTTCAGCCCGCCTACCTCCAGAGGGGCACTGGCGGCCCGCCAGTGTTCTTCTCCTGTTCTTTTCCTCCTCAACGGGCGGGCCGCCCGTTCCCCTCTCCTCACTTGGAATCTCCACTATTTGTCTGTCACCATGTAACTGGCGGCCCGCCAGTGTTCTTCTCCTGTTCTTTTCCTCCTCAACGGGCGGGCCGCCCGTTCCCCTCTCCTCACTTGGAATCTCCACTATTTGTCTGTCACCATGTAACAGCCGTCGAGGAGTGGCCAGCGGTCAAATTCGCGGTCGAGGATTTGGCCAGAGTCCGAGATCATCACCCACTGATTGCGGGGGCTGTTCAAGTCATAGGTGAGTTTGCGGCCGCCGGGGAAAACGAATTCCCGGGCGAGGGCCGCCTCGTCCGGGTTGGCGGCGGATAGTGCGCGCAACAATGCGGCGGGCGCGACGTCGCGGAACACAGCCACCAGTCCGACCTGCGGGGTTGAATAGACGGCGATCGCCAGTTGGTGGCTGGCCGGGTAGATCCGCCAACTGCCATTCTCCTGAGCGGCGGCCATCGCTGCCGGGACGTGCACCGGGCCGGCGGCGCAGGCGAAGTTTACGGTGACGCCGGTGTTGTTCCACTGCTTGAAATCATTGCCCGGGCCGGCGAGATGAATCACACTTGCCAACTCGGTGCCGGAATCCTCCACCAGTAATGTGATCGGTCGCGCCACGATCATTGACGCCACGCCGCGGTTGACGCCGCCGGCACTGAGCAGAAATCCCGGACCCGCCGAATTAATCTCGGGACTGGCGTCACGACCGTGGCCGGCTCTAACAAAATAGCCAGCGCCTTTGTCAAAGAGGAGCGGGACCACCGCATCGGGCGGGCGATAGGGCAGACAGGCGCCGATGATCGCATGGGTTTCCCCACCCTGTTGGAGCCCGGGCAGATCAAGCAGCGTTGGAGCATAGCTGAGCCATGCCGTCATGTAAGCCGTCTGATAGCCGGCGGTGAGCGATGTCATAGCCGCGTATTCGTAGCGCCGGCGGAACGGCGGGAAGTGCCGCAACCGGTAGCTGCCGAGCGCGTAATTCCAATTCAGGGCGTCGAGCAAATCGCGGGCTGAGGCGCGCAGCCGCTCCGAGGCGAAGGCCTCCAAATTCAACAACCCGAGAATCGTGTAGCCGATGTATGGCTGTGAGTTGAACTCGTGAAAACCGGCCGTCCGAATCGCCGCCAGCAACGCCAGCAGTTGGCCCTCCATGCCGTTGGTTGAATTGTCATGGCGCGGCGACCGATTCCCATGGGTTCGCAGCCAGCGGTTTTTGAGATAACGCGAACCTTCCGTCATCAGCAGATGGTTTTCGGTTTCCTCCACCAACCCGAGGGTGTGCGGCGCGCTGGTCCGGAAGTCGTTGCCGTCCTCGATGAGCAACACGTTGAGCAAATGATCGCGCGCCGCCGGCGTGAGCGTGGCGGGGTCTTCGCCGAACCGCCACAACACGGTGGTCAGCACCGACTCCGCAAAATCGTAATCGCCCCGCGGGTTCTGCCAGCCCGACGTGCCCGCCACACCCCACGGTTTCGCCGCGAGAATATATTCATTGGTTTCGGTTAGGTGATGCCGGGTGAGCAGCCGGCCGAGGAGGATGCGCGCCGCATCGCCCTTGCCGCTCTTGGCAAAAGCGCCGAGCGGTTTTTCAGCCCACGACTGATAGACGCGGCTGGCCAGCGCGGATTCGGATTGCCATGCCAGCGTGCGCTCGTGGGGAACATCCAGCGTGCCCGGCGCGAGCTTGGGACCCGCGTATTTGGCCATGGGCAACACCAGCGCGCGCAGCGGCGTGCCGGCCACGGCGACGATGACCAACAACACGAAGCCCGCTGACCGGAGCAACCATTTCCTCATCACGAGTTGCCTCTCAATTTTTTGGCGTGATCGAAATTTCCTCCAAGCCGATCCGGCACTCAGCGGGCCGGCCGATCGCCACGAAGCGCAAGCGGAAGCGCTGGAGACCATTGAGGTTGAGCTGGGAAAAATTCCCCTCGGTGACGCCCTGGGTGCGGGTGTCGCCAATCAGGTATTGGGTCGTCTTGCCGTCATCGAGTTGCAGACACCACTCGCCCTGAACGCTGGAGGTTTTCACGGCGCAGCGCAGCGGTTTTGAGCAATCCATGACCATCCAGTCGCTCGTCATCGCATCAGCGCGCCCTGCCGGGGCGGAGACTTCCGCATGGCCCGCTTTGCTGTCGAGTTTGAGTTCGCCCTCCGATTTCCACTGGAGCGCCTTGAAATCATCCCGGAATGAATCGGTGACCTTGCCTGATAGGGTGTTCGCCACACAGCTGAATTCACCGACTGGACGGCCATTCTCCAGGATCGCCACCGCGACGGGCGACGGGTGGCCGTCGGCGACCGTGGCCGGGACCCGCAGGATTGCCTCGACCTTGGTGAACACTTTAGGTGCCAGCTTCACCGGCTCGCCGGCGGCCAGTTTGCGGCCATCGACCACGAACTGGATGCTCCAGCCGGCGGGGATTTTGGCTGTGAAGGAAAACGAGGCCTCCGCCGTGCGGCGGTTGCGCAGGTGGAACAGGGTTTGCGGCTGCTCATAACCCGCGGCGACGTGAATCTCCGGCCGGGGATAGCGGACCTCCACCGCCGCACGAACCGCCACCGCCACGGATTTCTGGATCTCGATTTTTTGCCCGGCGGCGGTCCCAGATAGTGTTAGATCGACCGCTTCGGCCTGCCACACCGGATGGGAGGCATCCGCGGCCACCTTCGCCGTCCACGCCGCCGCGCCGGCTGGCTGCACGTCCACAATCCGCACGCCGCTCGTTGATTTCGCTTCAAGCTTCGCGTCGCTCAAGTTGCCCGTCGCCCGCACCGTGAACCCGGCCGATTCTCCGGGATAGACCACGGCCTCCGCCGCGCTGAGGTCGATGCCTGCCTTGCGGGCGGCCGCGAGCGGCTCCGAGGAATCCACGCGGAAATGATAAGTACCGCCGGCAACGCGCAACCTAACCGCTTCCGGCATGTCGGTGGCGGCCAGGATGCCGGGGCGGGCTTTGAATTGGCCATTCTGCCAGATGACTTCTCCGCCATCCTCGATCCGTGGGGTGCTGTAGCCGAACTTAGGAACTTCGACATCTGCCTCGGCATTGGCCGGCACCTCGACCTCCAGCGTGAGGGTTGAACCACTTTTGCGCCACTCGCTGCGGATCGGGCCGCGGATGGAATGATAGGAACTGGTGACAAACTCCAGCGGGTTGTCAATCGAGGGACGGATCCAGAAATGCTTGAAGCCCGGGGCACTTTCATCGGGTTGGATTCCGCCCAGCCATTTGTAGAAGAACGCGCCGACCGACCCGAAGAACGGGTGCTCGTGGGTGCCGCCGCCCTCCCAGTGCTCGGGCAGGGAAGTCAGCCCGAAATGCAGCATCGGCCAAAGGTAACCCGGATAGGTTTTCTGCATGGCGATCTGATAGGCGAGACCCGCCTTGCCGAGCTTGGGCAATTCCTCAAACAGTGCCTGCGTGCCGACCACCGCGGTGTTCAGGTGCCCGTCGTGCCGGGCAACAATATCACCGACTAGGTTGTCGATGACGGCCCCTTTGACTTCCCCGGGGACCATCCCCAGCCAGAGCGGCACGATGTTGGCGGCCTGCCGGTAATCCGTCGGATTCTCACCGTGATAGATCTGTTTGTCCGCCGCGAAGAACTCCCGGTTGAATGCCGTGCGAACCTGTTCACGCCGCTGGTGCCAACGCTGCGCGGCCTCGGGATTGCCGAGGAGGTTTGCGATGTTTTCCAGGATGCCAGCCAGGCGATAGTAATACGCGGTGCCATAGACATAATGGCCTTCGCCACCGCCCGGGAAAGTGGAATAAGGAACCGCGAGTTCGGCGTTGCGATCTTCAATTTGATCGATGGTTTTGGCCCAGGGCGCACACCATTCCGCCGGCCCGCCAAAGTAGATGTCAGGCTTGCCACCCATGGTCGGGGAGGCTGCCAGATAGCGGGCCCCGGAATCCTGCATCTCGGCCAGAATCCGCTTGTCGCCATAGTAAGTGTAGAGATTCCAGGGGATGAGGATTCCCGTTCCAGACCAGGCGAGCCCTTCGTTGCCCGGGCGGAAATTCGGGATGAACGCCGCCAAGCCGCCGTCAGCACCCTGAACGTCCAGGTGGTCACCCATCCACTTGGTATAGTGCGCCCCCATCCCGAAGTTGAAGATTGCCTCCTCGGCGGTTAGGTGGGCGTCACCGGTCCAGCCGAGTTTCTCGCGGGTCCAGCAATCCTGCGGAAAGCTGTGGAGCGCGTTGGCCTGGGTCCAGCGGATGTTTTGCTGCAGCCGGTTGAGCAACGGGTCGGAGGTTTCGAGCGTGCCGGCGGCTTCCACGCTTGAGCGCAATTCGATGAGCGTCATATCATCCGCCGCCGGTTTCTTTTCCAGCCCCTCGACCGTCACGTAGCGTCCGCCCGCATAGCCGAACTGCGGCAATGCAATCGTTTCGCGCGGCTCGCCCTTGCAGACATAGTAGGAGTAGCTCGGCCCACTGTGCGTCATGAGCCGACCGCTCGCTTCCTTGTAGGTGTAAAACGTGAACTTGATCGTTTTGCCACGCAGTCCGGTCCCATCCAGGCCGAAGCGCATCTGGCAGGCGATGTTCTGCGGGAAGGAGAACAGCCAGCCGTTCTTGGCCTCAGGCAGCGCGGTGAGCGAGTCCGGTTTGAACTCGGCATTGGCCCGCATCGGTTCCAGCAACTCGGACGTCAACTTCCCCTTGGGTGCGGGCACGACCGACGCGCCGGCCCATTTCGCATCGTCGAATCCCGCGTCGCACCAGCCCTGAATCTCGCGCGTGGCGTCGTAAACATCGCCGATCCGGAAATCGTCGAAAACCACCGGGCCATCAGCTACCTTCCAGGTGTTGTCGGTTAGGATCGTCTGTTGCGATCCGTCGGCATAGGTCACCCGCAGTTGGGCGATCGCCTTGGGCTGGGCCACCCACGGTGCGCTGGAGAACCCCCACGGTTCGGCACCGCAAAGTTCGTTGTACCAGCCGCGCCCGAGCATCAATCCTAGACTGTTGCGGCCGCGCTGCAGGAGCGTGGTGAGATCATAGGTGTTATAGAGGACGCGCTTGTTGTAGTCAGTGACGCCGGGTGCCAACGCGCCGCCATCAATCCGCTGGCCATTGAGAAATAGCTGATAGTTTCCCAGCCCTGTGACGAAAAGCAACGCCTCCTTGACCGGTTTGCCAAGCTCAAACCCCTTGCGCAGCATGGGCGCGGGATCATGGATGGGATTCGGATGCGAGGTGATCCATTCGATGGGATCGCGCGGATGGTTTTCAAATCGGTTCCAGCGCCCGGTGGAATCCTTGGCCTCCGCGTCACGCGCCGCCCGGTAACGGTCCTGCCATTCCGTTTCCGGTCGCCGTCCGATCCACTGCGCCTGCCATTGTTTAAGTCCGGTGGAGAAACCGGCGGATTCGCTCCAAGCCGAGGCTTTGCCATCCTGAGCCCACACCCGCACGCGCCACCAGTAGCGCGTCGCGGGATCGAGCGCCGGACCGCCATACTCAACCTGAATCGTCTCGTCAGAAACCACCTTGCCGCTGTCCCAAATGGTGCGCCCGCCATTTTTCAATTCGACCTGGTAGGCCGACTGCCGGAAGCCGCGCGCATCCGCACGGTCCTCCCAGAAGAGCCGCGGCTTGGGCACCTCAATGCCTTGTGGGTTTTTAAGGTATTCGCAGCGCAGATTGACGGGTGCCGCCACCGCGGCCCGGATCGGCTGAACCGACAGGCCGAGCAGACTGGCGGTTAGAGCAGCCGCAATGATGCTCGGGAGTCTTAGCTTGAGTTGTGGTTTCATTAAATGATCGAGATAACGGTATGGTTGCGCCGGGGGGCGGTGGCTGGCCATACCAAGGTTTGGCCGGCGGCCGTTTCGGCATGGAGGCAGTATTCAATTTCGCCTTGCCCCATGTCATTTTTATCCAGGATTACCTGATAGACACCCCGCGCCAAGTGCGTCAGCGGTTGGATCTTGAATGTTTTCCCGCCCAATGGTTTCCAACATAGATTGAATTGCTTGGGTGGCTGGCCATCGAGGAAGATCCCCTTGATTCGCAGGTTTTCGTCGGCCATCAGGGTGGTTTTGGGGCAGGGATTGAGGAGCAGGGGCGGCCCCTGGTATTCCAGCGGCGGTTGCAGCGTGGTGTTGCCCGAAATGTTCGCGATTTCCGTTCCTAACACCAGTTGTTCCCAATGCGCAATCTGTCCCAGAGCTCCTTTGGTTCCGATCATGGGAAAGAGGTGACGGTAAACCTCGCGCAGCGCCACCAGCAATTCCTCGCGCGACGATTTATTGCCCCACGCACAGTTAAACCGGGTCACCGCCTGGTGATAGCGCAGGAAATGCGCCCAGTAGGTAAAGCGCGCTTTGGCACCGGGTTCCTTGACGCGTGCGCCGAGGGCGACAAAATCGTCGATGAAGGCGATCTCCTTGAGGGCCTCGGCCACGGGACGGTTATCCGGTTGTGCCGCTCCTGGTCCCCACTCGGATACCCACGGCAGCCAACTGTCCCATTTTTCCAGCAATCGGGCGGCTTCCGGAGCGATCTCCGCGCCGAATTCCGTGCGCGCCCAATCCAGATAGAAATCGCCGGTGACGTCGCGGCGGTATTGCTCACCGGCATAGTCGGCGAATGCCGGCCCGCCGCAGTTGACCTTGCGGACATACTTGCCATCGCTCTGCTCGATGACGATGCCATTGATGATCGGCGCATTCGGGTTCGAGATGAAGTCGATCACCATCCGCCCATCCGCCACTTTGACATCCGGATACCCGGTCACCAGGACATGGCCGAGCCCTCCCGCGCGGCCGGGCACGTCCAACTTGGATGCCACCAATTGCCCCTGGATCTTGATATCAAAAACCCGCTGGCCCGGTTGTGACGCGCCCCAGTCGCAGAACTTCAGGGTGACGCGGTAATTGCCATTGGGCACGTTGAACCGGTAGGCACTCATGCCTTGGCGGCCGTAGCGGTAGATGGGTTCCTCGCCCTGGCTGCCGTAAATCGTGGAAATCAGCAACTGCGGCTGCTTCTCCCCGGCATCATGGAAACGCGTGTAACGCAGGTAGCCGGTATTGCTCCCGCCGACCGCCCCCTCGCCATCCGTTAGAGGAACGGGCAGCGGGCTGCGGAAGTCCCGCCAATTCTGCTGACTCCACCCAGCTTGCGCCAGGGCCGCCGCCTGCAGGGCGATCGGCTGGGTCCGCCATTGCAGGCCGATCAAGCCGCTGCAGTTGTAATCGCGCGCCAGCTTGGCGTCGGCGCGCATCCAACCGACCTTGAGCACGCTGCCCAAAAACTCGCCGTCATTTTCAAACCACGGGATGGCCCACTTGGGACGATCCAAATCCTTGTAGGCGGGATCGATCGGGTCGCGGCCGCCATCGGGCCCGAGGCTGCTGAAAATGATATCCTTGGGCAGATCGCGGTCGAGATGATGGAATTGCTCACCCACGTTGCCCCAGCCGGAAACCGCCAGGCGGAATGGGTCGCCCAGGTTGCGCAGTGCCTGGCGGGCGATCTGCAGTTCTTTGAGCAGCGCCGGATAGTTCATGCCCTCGGTCTCGGCGGTCCACAGCCAATAGTAATCCAAGGGGTGAGTTTTCATGACCCGGCGGAAGATGCCTTCATAAATCCTGAGCACCTCCTCATCACTGGGTTTGAAAATGGTATCGCCCTTGATCTGGGGCGGGTCGGCCTGCCAATCCTTGAAAGCCGGTCCGCCGCAGTTGATTTTTTTCAGATAGTCCTTGCCGTGGATGATGATCCCGGCGATCGCGGGATGCTCGGTCTCCGGCGTGAAGCCGATGACCAGTTTGCCATTCTCCACGAGCACATCCTTGAAGTCGCAATTCAGGGGCCGGCCCTGGCCTACCTGCTTGAACACATCGAAATGTTCGAGCACCACCCGTGATTGCAGTGACACGGTGAAGACCCGCAGATCCGCAGCGTTCTTCCAGTGCTCGACAAATCGCAATTCCACGTTGTAGCTGCCGTTGGGCAGGTGAAACACATATTTCTCCAGGGCGTAGCGCACCGACTGATAGACGGTCTCCTCGTCGGCCCCGGGGATGCTGACCTTGTGTTCCGCGGTCGAGCTGGCCGGCCCAACCAGGACGCCCTCCGGCATATCAGCTCCGGCTGCCGGGTGGTTTTGCGCCAGGCGATTCTTCAGATCCTGTGGCACGGTCATGGGTGCCTCGGTCCCGACGGCGGTTCTCACGCCCACCAATTTAGCCAGGCTAAAAGCCCCGGCAAACATCTTGCCCGTGCGATTGAACAGCTCGTTGCATTGCTCGGGCGTCTGCGGCCGCGGGCACAAGCCGGTCATCACCTCCGAGCCGAAGTCGTCGCGCTCGAACAACTGCGACGCCCCCAGGCAAAATTGGCTGGTCTTCTTGCTGGCGTGGGCCCACGCCCCGCTCAGGGTGTTCTGGTAGTATGCCGGGTAGCTGGCTTTCACCGTCCCGTCCGCCGCGACATCCTCAGGCAGCCCGATCCAGACGGTCGGCTCGGCGTAGGGTTTGCCGTCCGGATAGGTGTGGAGGCCGATGAAGTTCATGCGCATTTTGGCCAGCTGGGCAATATGCAGCTTGTAGTCATCCTCATCCCACCAGTCGGGCCCGACGGCGAAATCATGGAACGGCTGGATGCCACGCACCTCGAAAAGCGGCCGGCGCACGCTGTCGAAACCGCCTAACTGCAGCTCGGTCAGTCCATCCGGAATGGTGTCGCCATGCAGATAGAAGCGGATCCCCAGGCTCTCAAGGAAATCATACGCCCCGTAAAGGCAGGCCGTGGGTGAGCCGCCGGCGATTACCAGCAACTCGCTCTTTTCCAGCGTAGTGGATTTCAGCGCATAGTCCTGCTCACCCAGCGGCCCGGGCAGCGCTGCCACAATGGGTTTCAGCCACTCCCCGCCCGTCACCCCGATCACGATCCCGCGCTCACCCGCCACGACCTGGTTGACCGGCCTGATGGTTAGGAGAACCCCCGCCCGCAAAAAGACGTAGCGGCGGATTTCCCGGGCCGCGAACCGCTCCTGCACCGACGCGCTGCTGGAAATCAGGATGGTGCAGGAATGATCCGCTCCAACCCCAAACAGGCCGGCGTTGCTTGTTAGGGGCGCGGCGACCACGCCGAGCGCAACCGTCGAGGTACCACGGATAAACGCGCGGCGGTTGATGTTGTCATTTTTCATGGTTGTATCTAACATATTAAGATTGTTTCTATATCCCTCCAAGCTGAGGTTGGCACTGAGCTGTATCCTGCACGGTTTGGATTCCGTAGCAGCTCTTGAGTCGTTTTAGCATACCTTGACGACCTCGATTTTCAGCAGGCTGCCGAGTTTGGTGATCTTGCCTGCGATGTGGCCGACGCCGACCGCGCAATGATGCGCGGGCCCCTGCGCATTCCAGTCGTTGACAAACTGCCGCGCGCCGATGCTGAACCGATAGCGGCTGTTGGTGTTGCCGATTTCGAGGATCGGGCCGGGCTCCGACAGCCCCTCGGCTACCAGCAGTTTCAATTTGCCGTCATTCGTCTCCACCACCGAGAGCAGGGTGACCGGGCCGTGTTTGACTGACATTTCCACCGAGAGTCCGCGGCCGACCTTGCCGTGATACACGCTGAGCGGACGCACCTTGGTTTTGCCCTCGGCAATCGCAATATGGCCGGGGCCGTCGTGACCCATCAATACCACGTCGTCGGCAAAATCCATCGCATAGTATTCCGTGAACGAGCCACCGACGCCGAAAGTGTCCATGATTTTCATCGCCTGCGCGTTTTTCACCTCATATTCGCCGGCGACGGGAATGCCGCGTGCCGTGAGGAGCGAATTGCCGAGGATGATCGAACTGATGGCATCCTCGTTTTCCGCGTTGCCAGTGCCACTGTAAAAATACGCCAGTGAGCCGAGGTCGTGTTCCTTCACCAACCGGTCGAGGGCGACGGAAGTTCGCGCGGCGCGTTCCAGTTCTGGTTGGGTGCAATCCTTTTGCACGTCGAAAACCTTCTTGAAATGCGCGACGCGATCCTTGATTTGCCTGGCACTCACGTCGCGTCGCAACGCGGCGAGCTCGTCCACTTCCACGATTTCCATGTGACCGCCGAACGTCGCACATTGCAGCGTCGTGTCGGAAGAGATGTCGAGCATCCCGCCATAGTAATGGCCCATGAGGCCGAGACGGTTGTGAAACATCGTGTTCGCCACGCGCGCGGCCTCGACCCACGCATCCACTTCGTTCCAGCAAATCGGGTCATCATGGAGCATCCCGGTGACTTGATGGAAATCAATGCCCGCGCGGTTGAAGACGTTGGCGATTTCCGGCACCGGACAGGCCGCGCAGAACGCCAGCCAGTCACCGGTCATCGCCGTGCGGTCGCCCATCGCATTGAACTTCGCGTAATCAATCGCCGCTTCCGGCGCGAGGTTTAGGATGATGACGGGCACTTTGGCGCGTTGCACCACCGGCAGTACGGTCGATGACAAGGCATACGTCGTCACATGCAGGAAGATCACGTCCACATCCGCGGCGCGGAACTGGTGGCCCGCTTCCAAAGCTTTTTTCGGATTGTCGATCAGGCCGAGGTTGACGACTTCCACATCGGGCCGCTCCAGCTTCTGCTGGACGGTGCGGAGGTAGCCTTCGAGGCGCGGCTTGAGCCCCTTGAATTGCGGCCAGTAGGTGTCGAGGCCGATGCCGAACAGGCCGATGCGAAGTGGATGGGTGGTGGTCATGGTTTGGATAGATAGGAATGATTTGGGTTCCGACGAACCGGATTCAAGTGGTCCGCTTTGGCTTTCACCCCCCCCATTGATCCCGATGCTGCGCCTTGATCCAGGCTGCCGTTTCCGGCTGTCCCGTGGCCTTCATCGCCGGGCCATCCCACTCCATGTTGCGCCCGAGGCGCAGTGCGACGAGTCCGGCGGCCCCGATCTCGGTGATAGGTCCGCCGATTTCAAAGGGTGAGAAAGTCTTGCCATTGCCTCGGCAGGCTTCCAGCCACTCGAGCATGTGATGATTCTGCGGAGCCCGCGGCAGGGTTTGTGGAACGGCAACAGCGGCTTCATGCTTCAGGCCCTTGAACTTCACCTCATCATTCATCTTGAGGTAAAAGTCATTGTTCCAAAGCCCCGCGGAGAGCTTGCCCTTATCGCCTAGCACCAGGCATCCGGTGGATGGAATCTCGCCAAAGGTTTCGACCATCCCCGAGGTCACCTCGCCCGGCGGCAACATGCTGCAGGGCTGGTCACCGCCGGTATGGAAGAAGATGGCAACCGGCCCGCGATCGCCGCGCGCGGGAAAAGCGAAGCGGAGCTTGGCCGCATGCGGAAAGCTATCCGCGCCCGGCTGCACTCCGGAAACTTCGATCCGGTCGGGATAGTCCAACTTCAGTGCGCGCACCGGCATGCTGAACGCATGGCAGCAAAAATCCGCCAGCGAGCCGCCGCCGAAGTCGAACCATCCGCGCCACGCCCCCGGATGATAGATTCCCTGTTTGAAAGGCCGCAGCGGAGCCGGGCCGGTCCAGAAATCCCAGTCGAACCCGGCGGGAATCGGGTCCGTGCCGGATGGCCGGACCACGCCATTGGGCCAGCCGTGTGGTGGATGCCAAATATGCACCTCGCTCACCTCACCGAGCACACCCGCCTGAATCACCTCGATGCTGCGCCGGAAATTCGATGAGCCGCTGCCTTGATTGCCGGTCTGGGTCACCACTTTCGACTGTTTGGCCATTTCCGCGACCTGGCGCGCTTCCTCCACCGTGTGGGTCAGCGGCTTTTCGCAGTAAACATGTTTGCCGGTCTGCATGGCGGCCTTGCATAGCACCGCATGCCAGTGGTCGGGTGCGGCGATGACCACCGCGTCCAGCGACTTCTCACCCTCCAGGAGTTTCCGATAGTCCTGATAGTCCTTGGCGCCGGCCAGCACCTGGCTGAAGTTCTTGCGCGTGTCGGCGATCCGGGCCGGATCCAGATCGCAGACGGCGATGATGTTCATTTTATCCTGAAAATTCATCAGGGTTGGCAATAGCAGATTGCTCATCTGGCCCCCCAACCCGATGCAGGCGATGTTGAGTTTGCTGTTGGCCGTTTCGCCGCCAAAGAGCCGGCCGTTGTACAGGAGCGGCGCGGCGGCCATGCCCAGGGCGGCTTTCGAGGTGCCACTGATAAAGGCACGGCGGTTCCGGCTGTTACTTTTCATGGGTGGATTGCTTTGAATGGGTGGTGGTTGATGGCGCTTTACTGGGCTTTTGCCGCGGGAATCTCCCGGGGTTCACGCCCGGCGGCCCAATAGAGGCCGCGCGCCAACAGCCGTTGGAAGTTCGGGTTGGTCCAGGCCGCGCCATCGTGGCCGAGCGTCGTGTTGAAGACGCGACCCTTGCCGTAGTCCTGAGTCCAGACCATGGATTGCTGCTCGCTGCCACGATCAATGTGGCCGAGACTGTGCAGCTTGAAGTCCGGATGATACTGGCTCGTGTACGTTTCATCCTGGATTTCAAAATCCCGCATCCCGGCGGTCACCGGATGGTTGTGGTCGTCGATGCGCAGCCAGAACTGCCCGCCGCTGTGAGTGATAAACCGCCCGCCCAGCAGGCGCCAATAGACGTCGGACTGCTTGAAGGCATCGGTGGCGTGGACGCCGGCCATGCCGCCGCCGCCCCGGACAAACTGGTCCAGGCCGGCTTCTTGTGTGGGATCGCCAAAGTCGCCCCCGCTGCCGTAGAAAAGCACCACCTTGTAATTCTCGAGGCTCGCGGATTTCAGATCGTCGAGATTGGCAGTGAGCGTCAGTTGAAAGTCACCGGTTTTCCTAAGCACTGGGTCGATGGTCTTGTAAAAGCCATTCCAATCATGACCGCGTCCGCCAACCACCAGCACCTTGATCGGGTCGCCGCCAGCCGCTTGGCTCGCCGCGGTTGCGGGTTGAGCGGCTGACGCCGGACGGCACCCGGCGCACCACGAGAACACCAGGCTGGAGAGAAGGGCGAGGGGACGAATCATGGCCAACTTATGCCGTCTTATTGTCATGACACCAGGTGTTGTCATTGGTTCCGGCTATTTCGCATGAAACCTACCGGGCCTCGGTCTTCTGTCCCATATAGATGAGATCCAGCGGGACCTGTTTGGATTTCAAGGGCGACCAGGGAGCGATGCGATAACCGTCCGGCTGGAAGGTGATGCCATAATAGCCGGTATAGAGCGCATTGAACGCATGATAGCTGTCAGGCAGGAATCCCTCGCCGCCGGAATTGTTGCCGCTCCAATCGTGCCATTCTCCGTGCTGCGGCGCGCCGCGCTTGCCGGCCACGCCGTTGTTGAAGAGTCCTTCGCCATACGACTTGATCAGCGGCCAGAGCATGGCGTCCGCCTCGACCCGGCGGCCCGTCTGATACATCGCCTGGATATACCAGTAGGAGAAACAGGGTGCGGCGCCGCCGTTCAGATACTGCTGGAACTTGTTGTCCACTACATAGTCC
>Ga0194037_1002085_pt1 | contig 13718 bp, 11 predicted proteins | sample JunL306m_MetaG_FD_148653 | JGI IMG/M metagenome (GOLD analysis project Ga0194037, IMG submission 148653) | Anoxic zone freshwater microbial communities from boreal shield lake in IISD Experimental Lakes Area, Ontario, Canada - Jun2016-L304-6m | ecosystem: Environmental > Aquatic > Freshwater >...
AGTTCAATGTATCCTTTTTATCAATAACTTTTGTATTCACTTGCTTCCATGCACCTTCTAGATCAGAAGAAACTGGCGTATTTTTAGCTAAAGTTGAGTAATCTTCAATCATTTGAGATTCTTTACCAGCAGCATTTTTGTAGCTAACTATTTGTGAGTAACCTTTTTCAGTTGTTTTAAATGAATAAGTAAGTACGTTAGTTGTATCTAATTTTGTAGAACTGTAAATACTAGTTCTTGTTATGCTATCTCCTTTAACAACATAACTACCAAAACCAAAATTTACGGTTGAATCTGCACTTAAATTAGCCCATAGAAAATGGGTTGCTGTATACATTTTCACTTGACTGCCATTCATAGCTGAATCTTTACCATCAGTTTTTATGACTTGTTTATCCAAGTTATATACTCCAGTAATTGAAGCATCTTTTGAAGTGGAAGTACAAGCAGTTAATGTTGCTGATACAAGAAAACATAATAATAGTTTTTTCATATTTTTATTTTTTTATATTATTAAATTTAATTAAAGTTTAAGATGTTACAAAGTATTAAATGTTACAATTAATAAAATGATAATAAGTTAACCCTTGCGTGAGGAAAACACCCCCCTGAATTCGGTCCACAACGTTTTTTCAATATTTAACTTCCTTCCAACTGTCAGTAAGTTCCAAAATATTCCAGGAAAAGTGTGCGCTCCCTTTTTGCGCCTCTTTTCACTTCGAAAGAGACACTAATGGTGAGCAACAATAATATTAACTATTTGAAAATGAAATACTTGTATAATATTCGTTGTCTTCATAACCCTGAGGTCCCAGGTTCAAATCCCGGTCTCGCTACAATGTTATTTTCGGAAATAACTATTATTTTCGAGAATAACAAAAATCAAAAAAAAGCAGGCATTAACGGCCTGCTTTTTTGATTTTAAGGGATTTCTCAAATACCCCTACCAGACTGTGGAATTCCCTCAAATCCTTCCACATTTGGTTAGAATGTAGTTCAATACTGGCTAAGGATGATTATACTATGAGAATGTTCGAGAACTTTAAAGAATATTCATGAACGTTCGAGAATTTTAAAGAATATTCCCGAATGTAAATAAACGTTCCAGAACGGTAAAAAGGGTTCCGGAACAGTTATTTAATTCTATTTCTTCTATATTTTTTCGTTATCGCTAGAAACCGATTTATTGTTAGCCTCATCTAATTTTGCTATTAATTCCTTTTTATCTCTGTTTAATGATTCTATAATTGATTCGTTTTGCTTTTGGTCGTATTCTAGCATTGATGTCTTTGAATTTAAATTCTTAATGGATTCATCATTTTTCGAGGCAGTGTCCTTCAGTTGTCTAATTTCCTTTGACTTTGTTGTGGAGGATTTTATTGCAAAATAGGCAACTCCAATTAGCGCTATCCCTGCCATTATGTAAATGGTTTTGATTTTAAAATTTTTTGCTGGTGCATGATATCTGTCTATCATATTAAAGAATTCTGTGTTGTTCATGTTTAATTAATTTAACGGTTTTACTAAATGCTTTTACTACTATATCATAGCCAAGGAATTCCAAAATTGATTCCTGATTACCATGGTTTAGTTTTATATAATTGTCTAACTTTATGTTGTAAGCCTCTAAGATTTCAAAGGTCAAATATTCACCATGTGCTTTTATGGCGTCCTCGATTTTAGCTTTTGTATCTCTTTGGATTGAAGACCAATCTAATAGTTTGTCATCGTTTAACTGATGCTTCATTTGGTGCTTTTTTCTTTTGCAATCATGAAGTACACCATGTTCGTCAATATATGAGCTACAATGTTTTTTTGTAGCTCTTGCTTGATCTTCAATTGGTTCTTCGCAATACTCGCATTGTCTGCCGAGTAAGTAGGTTTTAGATGGTTTGCTTGAACCATCTTTTTTAAGTTTTGCCATTCGTTTAAAATTTAAATTGTTAAGTCATATTCTGACACTTAACCACTTTTTAAGTAAAATTTGGTCGATGAATGATTAAATTGTACATAAATGTGATAAAATATCTTACTTTTGATTATTATTATGCTAAAATAACACTTATATTTAAATTATGAAAAAAACTACATTCAATCTTCTTGACTTTCAGGATCATTATTTTCAGCCACTTTTACCTATCAAGGATTTTATTGATAAGGATGGGAACTCCCTATATAAAAGTCTCCCATATTGGCGAAGGAATAAATTATTACCATTTATTGAGAAAGGTGACTGGGGTATGCAAGTAAGTCCTGCTCAATTAATTTGGTTGAGGATACTTGATAATTTGAGAGCATTAGGTTATCCAGTAAAAGATACCGAACAGGTAACTGACTATTTTTTTAGGGATGCATATTATGATGATTTGCCTACAAGAAACTTATTGCAACAAAAGGAGGTGCTTATAAAAAAGCAGTCGAAAATTAAGCTGGACGAATTTGAACAACATAACTTAGTAAATATTGAATCAGTTTTAGGTGATAAGCTTTTATTATATGGGTTAAAATTCGACATAAGTTATCTATCAAATTTGGTTGTATGGTGTATAAAAATTGGAAAGGAAGCGGGCATTTTAATCTACCCAGGAGGATTGGTTGTTGAAAAAAGGGGGGAAGAGTTTACAAATCATAGAAAAGCGGCATTTGATGTTGAAGCCCCTCACATATATATATCAATAAAAGGCCTGCTAAAAGAGTTAGTTGATAACAAAGAGCTTTCAAATATTGTTATCCCGTATTTGCTTGAGGATGAGGAGCGCTTGGTGCTTAAGGAGCTCAGAAAGAAAAATATAAAAGAAATAAGAATACTAATTCAATCAGAAAAAATCATGAGAGTTGATACCCAGGTTCAACAAACTTTCACAGATGAGCAAGCTGAGCAGGTGAAAAAAATTCTTCATTTAAAAAATTATGAAGAGGTAACAATTAGTACTAGAGACAATAGAACTATAACCTTTAATAGAACAACAAAAAATATGACTTCCGGTAAAACCGGCTCCAAGGACTAACAGCATACTTGTCGCATCCCCTTAAAGGGCCGATTGGTGAAATGTTAAATCATAATGGATCAAAAAAATCAATCCAATGATAATGAACTAAAAACAATTCAAATTTTATCAGAGATTATTGCTAATCAAATTATCAAAAAACTACTTCAAGATGAACAACTTGGAATTACAGCTTCAGGAGATGACAGCCAAATTCGCGAAAAAAGCGAAGCCGCCTAAATGGAGGGAAGGAAATAAAGCAGTTAACTATACGAGAGTTTCCGACCCTTCTCAATTTGATAACACCTCTTTAGAGACGCAAAGAAAGGATGCAATCGCATTTGCATCCAAAAGGTCTTTAGAAATCAAAGCCTTTTTTGGAGGTGAGGCGGAGTCTGCCAAAACGGATGAGCGAAAAGAATTTAAATTGATGCTTAACTATGTAAAGAAAAACAAGGACGTAGGAGCTATATTAGTATACTCTTTTGAGCGTTTTTCTAGAAGTGAACATGCTCAAGAACTAATTTTAGATTTAAGTAAAATTGGAGTTAAAGTAATAAGCGTGCTTCAAGATATTGATGTCACTTCCCCTGCGGGAGAATTACAGCAACAAATATTTTTTGCTTTTGGTAAGTATGATAATGATTTGAGACGGACTAAAACGATGCGTGGTACTTCTGAATTAATAGAGCAGGGTTACTTTATTGGTCACTGTCCCTATGGTTATACTAACCTTAGGCGAAAAGAGAAAGCAAAATATCATGAATATGTAATCAATGACCAGGGCAAGTTCATGAAAATGGGTTTTAAATGGAAAGCTGAGGGTAAATGGAGCAACAAGGAAATTGTAGAGCGTCTGCGTAAATTAGGGGCTAACATTGAATACAAAAGTTTCTATCGTCAAATTGGGAACCCATTTTATTGTGGGTATTATATGAATGCATATTTCCCGGGTAAATTAATCAAAGGACATCACCCAGCTTTAGTTTCTATGGAGCTTTTTATGAAAGCAAATGCAGTAGCTTTAACTAATCCGCATAAAGGGATTGCTAGAAAGTTTAAGGACCCTGATATGCCTTTAAAGTCGTTTTTAAGAAGTGAGCTCACAAACACTCCATTTACTGGCTATAAGCAAAAAGGGCATATTTATTATAAGACTAGAGGTCACATTGAGCCAGTCAACGAAAAAGCATCGACCATTAATAAGTTGTTTATGGAGGAGCTGGATAAGTATAAAATTGAAGCTGCTCACAAATCAGCTATTGAAACTCAAGTAAGAGAAATTGTGTCGCAGAAATTTACCGACAAGTTACAGGAGGATGTATCCAGAAAAAGGAAGATTACTGAGTTGAATGATAAAATGGAATCACTTGAAGAAAGGTTTATCAATCAAGAATTAACCAAGGAGCTTTACGACAAATACCGACTTAAATACCTAGACGAAAAGAAGCAATTAGAGGAGGAAAATGTCAAAGGTGATTTTAAGAGTTCGAACTTAGAAAAAGCAGTAAAAAATGGTTTGGAAATTTTGCTAGACCCCTTACAGTTGTGGGTTTCCTGTGACTATGATGATAAGCAACGATTACAATATTTGCTATTCCCAGAGGGAATAAGGTATGATAAGGAAAATAAGCGAGTTCGAACTCCAAGAGTGAATAGCGTGGTCTCTCTAATCTCAAGCGTAGCAAGGGTTTCGGAAGAAAATGAGAAAGGCTACCTCGTTGGAAGTAGCCTTGATTCTCGTTTCGTAGCCGGTACGGGAATCGAACCCGTCTTTGCCCCGTGAAAGGGGGCTGTCCTAGCCGATAGACGAACCGGCCATCTTCTAAAAGACGTTTGTGTCAATCGGGTCGCAAAAATAGGATTCATAGGCATTACTGCCAAAAGATTTTTGACCTTTTTTGGCTGAAAATCAATATTTCAAGGAATCTGCCAATAGCCATTAGCTTATCAGTTAATTCCCCTATACAACCATTCGTTTGTTAAAAACCCTTGATTTTATTGATATAATCTTTGTTTTTTGCTTCTTTTTGCGCCAATATTTTTAAAATCATTGTAACTTCGCGTCTCTAGTAAAAAAATAATTTAATATCATGAGTACAGTTAAAGTTGCTATTAATGGTTTTGGACGTATTGGACGCTTAGTTTTTCGCCAAATCTATAATATGGAAGGAATTGAAGTAGTGGCTATCAATGACCTTACTTCGCCTAAAGTTTTAGCACACTTATTAAAGTATGATAGTGCACAAGGTCGTTTTGATGCTGAAGTGAATGCAACTGAAGATGCCGTTGTGGTGAATGGCCATGCAGTTAAAATATATGCACAACGTGATCCTGCTCAAATTCCTTGGGGAGCACATGGGGTAGATGTAGTTATTGAATCTACAGGATTTTTTACCGATAAAGAAAAAGCCGAATTACATATTAAAGCAGGAGCAAAGCGTGTGGTTATTTCAGCGCCAGCAACTGGAGATATGAAAACGGTTGTATTTAATACCAATCACGAAATTTTAGAGGGTACTGAAACGGTTATTTCTGGTGCTTCTTGTACGACAAACTGTTTAGCACCTATGGCTAAAGTATTAGAAGATAATTTTGGAATTGTTACAGGTTTAATGTTAACCGTACATGCTTATACCAACGATCAAAATACATTAGACGGACCTCATCCAAAAGGTGATTTACGTCGCGCGCGCGCAGCAGCAGGTAATATTGTACCTAATAGCACTGGTGCCGCTAAAGCCATTGGCTTGGTATTACCTTCTTTAAAAGGAAAGTTAGATGGATCTGCTCAACGTGTTCCCACAATTACAGGTTCATTAACTGAATTAACCACTGTTTTATCTAAAAAAGTAACAGTAGAAGAAATCAATGCAGCAATGAAAGCGGCAGCAAACGAATCATTTGGTTATACCGAAGATGAAATTGTAAGTTCTGACATTATTGGCATTACCTATGGCTCTTTATTTGATGCTACTCAAACTAAAGTGATGACGCAAGGAGATGTGCAATTAGTTAAAACTGTAAGTTGGTATGATAATGAAATGAGTTATGTAAGCCAGTTAGTAAGAACAGTGAAATATTTTGCAAGTAAAATAAAATAAAAAATAATTGATATACAATGCCTTCCCTCGGGAGGGCATTTTTATTCCTTCTCGAAATAGTTTAAATTTTTAAGTATGAGTTCCTTTCATGATTTTTCTTTCACAGGTAAAAAAGCTTTAATTCGTGTCGATTTTAATGTGCCCTTAAATGAACAATTTGAAATCACCGATGACAATCGTATGCGAGCTACATTACCAACGATTCAAAAAATTTTAAAGGACGGAGGTTCGGTCATATTAATGAGTCACTTAGGTCGACCTAAAGAGGGGCCTACTCCTAAATATTCTTTGCAACATTTGGTAACACATTTATCTACTTTATTAGGCGGTATACCTGTTCAATTTGCAAATGATTGTATTGGTGCCGAAGCGGTAGATAAAGCAGCAGCTTTAAAAGCGGGGGAAGTCTTATTGTTAGAAAACTTACGTTTTTATAAAGAAGAAGAAAAAGGTGATGTAGCATTTGCTGAAAAATTATCCAAGTTAGGTGATGTATATGTGAATGATGCTTTTGGAACTGCACATCGTGCGCATGCATCTACTGCAATTATTGCACAATTTTTTACGCCACAAAATAGAACCTTTGGTTTAGTGATGGAAGGAGAAGTAGTGAGTGCCGAAAAAGTTTTGCATGAAGCACAAAAACCTTTTACAGCAATTATTGGAGGTGCTAAAGTGAGTGATAAAATTTTAATCATTGAAAATTTATTAGACCGTGCCACCGATATTATTATTGGAGGAGGTATGGCGTATACTTTTTTCAAAGCACAAGGAGGCAAGATTGGAAATTCAATTCATGAAGATGATCGTATGCCCTTGGCTTTAGAAATTTTAGCAAAAGCAAAAGTGAAAGGGGTGAATATTCATTTGCCAGTAGATAATATTATTGCAGATAAATTTAGCAATGATGCCCACACTCAAAACTGTCTTAGTGGTGAAATTCCTGACGGATGGGAAGGGCTAGATGCGGGTGAAAAATCGAGAGCTCAGTTTGCAAAAGTAATTTTAGCCAGCAAGACTATTTTATGGAATGGTCCTATGGGCGTTTTTGAAATGCCTAATTTCCAGGCTGGAACCAAAGCCATTGCGGAAGCAGTAGCGGAAGCGACACAAAAAGGAGCTTTTAGTTTAGTGGGAGGTGGCGACAGTGTGTCAGCCGTAAATCAATTTGGCTTTAACGACAAGGTAAGTTACGTGAGTACAGGAGGAGGAGCGATGTTGGAATATTTTGAAGGCAAAACTCTTCCAGGAATAGCTGCTATTCAGGGAGTAGGGAAATAAAAAATGATAAAAGGCGCTTTTCTTCGGCGCTGGATACCTAATAACTTGTTAAAATATACCTCTAGTGTATACTAGGGGTATATTTTTGTCATGTAATTCCGTCATACGACAAGTTTGGCACTTGCTTTGCTCTATCTTTATAAACAAATTCAAAACTATGTTACGTAAAAATTTAGGTTTAATCATTTTTTCAGCAGTGATTGTAATTTTATTTGGCTGGGGTTGTAATGGTTACAACGGCTTGGTTAATCAAGACGAAAATGTAAACCAAGCTTGGAATAATGTTCAAAGCGATTATCAACGTCGTGCCGATTTAATCCCCAATTTAGTAGCTTCCGTTAAAGGAGAAGCTAACTTCGAAAAATCAACTTTAGAAAATGTAATAGCTGCTCGCGCAAGTGCTACGCAAATGAAAGTAGATGCCAAGGATTTGACACCCGAAAAATTACAACAGTTTCAAGCCAACCAAGGACAATTGTCTCAAGCTTTGGGACGTTTAATGGTGGTGACTGAAAACTATCCAAACTTAAAAGCGAATGAAGCTTTCCGTGGATTGCAAGCGCAATTGGAAGGAACTGAAAACAGAATCAAAGTATCAAGAAATGATTTTAATGCTGCAGTTGCAGAATATAATAAAAAAGCAAGATCATTCCCTGTGAATTTATTAGCAGGTTCATTCGGTTTCAAAACTAAAGAAGGATTTAAGGCAGAAGAAAGTGCAGCAAAAGCACCTGAAGTTAAATTCTAATTTAGTTTAATCAACCCTTATGTGGAATCCATTTTCCCTTTTTAAGAGATCAACATTATTGAGTGCCTCGGACAAGCAATTGCTTGTCCAGGCGATTCAAACTGCCGAAAAAACAACCAGCGGAGAAATTCGAGTGTTTGTAGAAAGTCATTTAAATAAAGTGGATGCACTTACTAGAGCCCAACAAATTTTTATTAAAAACAAAATGCATCAAACAGAACAACGCAATGGTGTTCTGCTTTATGTAGCGTTGGAAGATAAAAAATTGGCTGTTTTGGGGGATCAAGGAATTCATGAAAAAGTAGGGGATGCCTATTGGAATCAGCAAGTGCAAATCATGCTATCTCATTTTAAATCAGAAAACTATGTGACTGGTTTGACCGAAGTCATATTAGCTATTGGCGAAGCACTTACAAGTCATTTTCCTTATGATCGTAGCAATGATGTGAATGAATTATCGGATGAAATAATGGTAGGCAAATAATCCTGCAAATGCAATCAATCAACATGAGGTTATTCAAATTTTTTATAGGATGCTTTTTAATACTATTTAGTTTTCATTCTGTGAAAGCTCAAAATGTATTGCCCAAGCCAAGTACTCCCGTATTGGTCACGGATCAGGCAGGAGTATTAAGCCCTGAACAATTACAAGCCCTTGAAAATAAATTAGTAGCTATTGATGATAGTAGTTCTAATCAAATTACAGTAGTCATCTTATCTACATTAGAGGGCAATCCAATTGAGGAGTATGCTACTAAACTTTTTAGAAGTTGGGGGATAGGGAATAAGAAAACCAATAATGGAATTTTATTACTAGTCGCCATACAGGATAAAAAAATTAGAATTGAAGTAGGCTATGGTATGGAAGGAGCGATTCCTGATATCACAGCGAATAGTATTATTGATAATGATATTAAACCTGCCTTTCGCGAAGGCGCTTATTACGAAGGCATAGATAAAGCCACGGATGATATAGCAAAAGCAGCAGTGGGAGAATATAAAGTCAAAAGAGAAAAGCAATCGAAAAATAAGGGAAGTAATGTTATATTATTCTTCTTAATTGTTTTCTTTATCGTTATTATTTTGGGTAAAGGAAATGGCGGAGGGTCTAATATTGGTGGCGGAGGATTTAGTGATATCGCCACAGGGATGCTATTAGGATCTCTCTTAGGGGGTGGCGGACGTTCCGGAGGCGGATGGGGTGGAGGAGATAGTGGCGGCGGATTTGGAGGCTTTGGTGGCGGTAGCTCAGGCGGTGGTGGAGCAAGTGGTGGTTGGTAAGTTAAATAAACTCAACTACTCAACTACTGAACTAAAATAAACTAAAGTGTTCATCATGAAATTCAGAAATAATTAATTTAAGTTAAAATATAAGTTCACAAACAATTTGATAAAAAACCCCTCCAGTAATTGGAAGGGTTATTTCATTTAAAGAGATATTTTTTTTATAAAATGTTTTTCAAAGTGTTTTATAACTTAGGAAGCTGACTACTTACTATATCTACTAAATTTTGTTGTCCTTTTTGTTTTTTCGCTTTTAAAATGTCTCCCAATATTTTCACATTAAAATAAGGGTCTGTTTGCCCGCGATAACCTGCCGGAATTGATTCTCTAAAAGATACAATTAAATCAATGCCTCTTTTAAATTTAACAGCATCATTTGTTTTGATTAATAACTCAGCAAAAGGAGCAGTCATATAAAACTTGTCGTTGGATTGAATATTGAAAGCTTCATATTTATCTGCAATAAAATCAAACACCGACTCGTCTCCATATTTTGTAAGTAAAGTAGTCACAACACTATTTAATCTCTTTTTAACTACCTTTTTGGAAGCTTCGGTTGCAATTTGTTTGGAAGCAATTGAATCTATCCCATCTAATGCTTCTAATGCAGCACCAGCAATCGTATAAGAGGAGTCCTTGGTCCAAGCAATGAACTGATTTTTATACATTTCTTTTTTCAATGCTCCTAAAGTATTGATAGCTTCTTCTCTTACAATAATAGAAGGATCTTTGCTTGCTAAAGTGGCAATTATTTTTTCTACTGATTCATTTAAGTTGGCAGGATTAAAGCTATTAATGGCTTTTGCTCTAATGACATAGAAGGTATCTTTCATAGCATCTATCATCAAATTTTGGGCTTCTACATTTTTTAAATTTTGAGCAGCTTCATTCACGGCTTCGTATCTATCCATAAAATTGCGTGCATGATAAAACTGATAGATATATTGACTTAATGGTTTGCTGTCATTTTTTTCCCAAAGTAAAATTTTATCATTATCTACATTCACATTATCTGGAGCTTTTGCGCTAGGAAAATAAAAACTATCCACTTTATTCTTACTCCATACTTCATAATGATTTCTTTGGCCATCTACATAAATATCAATACCCACTGGCAATTCAAATAATTGATCCTTCAATTGTATTTGTTGCAACTTTACCATCACTTGTTTTCTAATAGCATCATACTTTTGGGTGATATTAATATAAGGATGACCATTGCCAAAGTACCATTGATTGAAAAACCAATTCAAGTCTTTCCCAGTCACCGATTCAAATGCTAATTTCAATTTAATAGCAGAGCCGTTAGAGTAAGAGTTATCAGCTAAATATTTATGTAAGGACGCATAGAAGGCTTCATCTCCCACAAAATGACGAAGCATATGTAAAATCCTACCCCCTTTTTGATAACTCACTAAGTCAAACATATCCTCTCGGTCCTTGTAAAAAAAGCGCACTAAATTTTTCTCTGCATCATTAGGGCTGCTTAAATAATTTTTTAAACCAGTATAATTTTCAAAATCGCCTGCATCTTTACCTTTACTATTTTCTAGCCAAATAGTTTGACTATAATCTGCAAAGCTTTCATTCACCGTTAAATTGCTCCAACTTTCGGCAGTCACTAAATCGCCAAACCATTGATGAAACAATTCATGTGCAATGGTGCTTTCCCAATTATTGCCATCCACTAATTCTCTTGCGTCTTGTTGCACTGCATCACCATGTAAAGTACAAGTGGTATTTTCCATTGCACCGCTCACATAATCTCGCCCACTTATTTGAGCATATTTAGCCCAAGGATAGGGGATGCCTAATAATCTTTCATATAAAGCAATCATTTGAGGAGTCTTACCATAAATCTTAAGCGCTTCTTTCTCAAATTCTTTTTCTATATAATAGCTTACTTCTACTTTTCTTTTTCCATCTCCAATTTTTCCAGCATCTTGTTTCACCACAGCGTAATCACCAATGCCTATAAAAAATAAATAGGGTGAATGCACTTGATCCATCTTCCAAATATCTAAACGAGTGCCATCTGTTTGTGGAACTTGCTTCACCAATAAGCCATTAGACAAGGAAACAAATTTTTGTGGTACATATAATTGAAATTCCTGTGTACATTTTTGATTGGTTTTATCAATAATCGGAATCCAAACGGAGGTTCCTTCTGTTTCACCTTGTGTCCAAATTTGAGTGGGTTTATTTTTTTCTTTCCCTAGTGGATTAATAAAGTATAAACCTTTCGCATCCGTAATAGCCACGCTACCCTTGGATTTATAGTCATTCGGCTTTGCTGTATATTTAATATAGACTGTATAGTTTTGCTTCGCTGTATAGGTTTTATCCAATTCAATATTCAATAACAACCCATCGTAAGTGTATTTTAAAGCTTTATTATTGGAAGTGTTATTTATATAAGAATTATTTATGGAAGAATTATTGGGAACATTTTTATCAATAGTCACAATACTTACATTATAAATATCCATTCCTTTGGCATCTAGCACTAATTGCTTGGTGGCATAAAAGTGTGGATGTAATGTAAGCCAGACCTCTCCATTTAATTGAGACTTACTATAATCAAAGCGGGCTACTAATTTAGTATGCACTAAATCATTCTCCTTGGTCGCAAATGCGCGATATTCTTTTTTCCAACTAGAATCTTCTGGAACCTCCACTTGTGCTTTTAGAATGGAATGACTCAAGATTAAAAAACAAAAAAGAACCAGATACTTGTGTGAGCTCGTTTTCATATTACTTTTTTTAAACAATTTTTAGAACATTGAAATTTAGAACATTGAAAGAATTTCATTTTAACGCATCAATGATCAATAAGTTACTAAGTTATTAAAGAGTCCGATAATCCGATGTTAAAAAGGGACCTATCTAAAAAATAAGTAGTTTAGTGGTCTAATTAATAGATGAATGAGTAGGTATTTTATAGAAGTATGTTATGATGGCGCTGGTTATGGTGGATTTCAAATACAAGCCAACCATAGCACCATTCAAGGTGAATTAGAAAAAGCGATGCAAACATTATATCGTGCATCTATTGATTTATCAGGAGCTTCCAGAACAGATGCAGGAGTGCATGCTTATCAAAATTATTTCCATTTCGATACTGAACTACCCGTACTCGATAAACACATTTATAATTTAAACGCGATTCTACCCAATAGTATCGTGGTTAAAAGTATGCATGAAGTACCTTCGGAAGCACATGCGCGCTTTGATGCCATTCATCGCAGCTATATATATAAGATACATACCCAAAAGGATCCCTTTTTAGAAGGCCGTTCTTGGTTTTATCCATTTCCTATTGACTTGGAATTAATGCAAAAAGCAGCGAATATTTTATTAACACAAACCCAATTTGAGAGTTTTTCCAAGAAAAACACCCAGGTAAATACATTTGATTGTACCATTTCGAAGGCGTTATGGGTGCAAAATGGCACCGAAATTAGTTTTCATATTGACTCCAATCGATTCTTAAGGGGTATGATACGCGGTTTAGTGGGAACCATGTTAATGGTAGGGAGGGGGCAGATAGATCTAGTTGAATGGCAATCTATTATAGATGCAAGAGACGAACAAAGGGTCGATTTTTCTACTCCAGCTCATGGATTATACTTATCTGCTATACAATATCCAACCTTTTTTCAAAAATTAAGATAGTTTCAAAAGGCCTACTCCTATTACATTTTAGGGCCTAATTCACAGATATTGAGGGTATTGAACGAAAAAATCTTCAAAATAGTATACAATATATTTGGCTAGTATTTATTGCGCCTTATCTTTGCCGCCCGCTAGCGATAAAAGATCACTACGGATAGTTCTCTGAAGCAGATTTAAGGGTAAAAAAGATGATAAAAATCTTTAAAATAAATCCTCCAATAATTGGTGGATTTAAATAAGCCCCCTATCTTTGCCGTCCCTCTTTAAAAAAGGGGCTAGTTCTTCGAAATTATGTGGCCTAACTAATTGAAAAATAATTAATAATTATTTGACACAAAGTTTGGCCATAAACATAAATGTGCTTACCTTTGCACCCCGCTACGAATAATAGCGCGCAAAATAAACACACAAGATCTTTGAAAGTTTGGAAATAACAGTAACTGTATAATTGAAAAATACAGGTAAAGGTTACAGCATCAAAAAAATTAAATCAGACGTCATTTTCGATTTATTTGAGATTGATAGTCAGATCAAACAACATTTACAATGGAGAGTTTGATCCTGGCTCAGGATGAACGCTAGCGGCAAGCTTAATACATGCAAGTCGAGGGGCAGCATGAAGTAGCAATACTTTGATGG
>Ga0194037_1002087_pt1 | contig 13709 bp, 9 predicted proteins | sample JunL306m_MetaG_FD_148653 | JGI IMG/M metagenome (GOLD analysis project Ga0194037, IMG submission 148653) | Anoxic zone freshwater microbial communities from boreal shield lake in IISD Experimental Lakes Area, Ontario, Canada - Jun2016-L304-6m | ecosystem: Environmental > Aquatic > Freshwater >...
ACACTCCTGCCAGCGACGGACCGACTCCAGAATCCGTCCACCGCTACGCCTGGCGGATTACTCCCGCCTAACCGACCAACCTATCCGCAATGAGTTTGCAATCTCCATGCAGCATCGTTTTCACACCCACCGGCGGCGCGGCCGCTACCCTGGTAGCCGTGGGCGACTGGCTGTCGGCGCATCCGCACTGGCAAGGAGCGCAGAACTTGTTTGAGAAGGACGGGGTGCTGGCGGCGGCGGCCTATTTCGCCCCCCTGGGCGGCGCTGTGATCGACCTCACCATCACCCGCGAGGTTACCCAGTCCACCCGCCTCGCCGCGCAGGAGGCAATGCTGGACGCGGCCTTGCCTCTCACCGGAACGCTGGTCATTTCATCCGCCGCCCAATCTGCCACCTACACGCCGGCTGTCATCGTCTCGCTACCTCCCGGATTGCCCTCCGGACCAGAGGTAATCCTGACCCTGCCCTATGCGATTCGCGCCGCCATCCCAACCATTGCGGCGCTCTGATTTTAACGACCCCCAATTATGCCCGACATCGAAGTCAACATCACCACCCCGGCGGATACCAGCGGAGCCGAGAGGGCCGAGGAGGCCGTCAAAAAGCTCGACGCGGCGATCAAGAAAGCCGAGCGGAAGGTCGACAAACAGCAATTCATCGCCGAGCAATCAGGCGAGTTGAGCGAACTTCAGCAGCTGGAGTATGAGCTGACCCGCGTGACGACCGGCGCGAAAATGCTGGATGCCGAACTGGCCAATATCCAGTCCGGGAAATCGGATATTTCCGGCAACGCCGCGTATCTGATTGAGGCCCGCGTCCGCCAGGCCGACACCCAGGCGGAAATGATCCAAAACCGCATGGCAGAGATCCAGGGTTTTAACAACCTGACCCAGGCGGCAGAGCGTGCCGGTCCGGCAGTGCATACCCTGAACGGTAAGATCGATTCTTCCAACGCGTCCATGGGGAAGATGGGATACCTATCCACTCAGGCAGGATACCAAATACAGGATTTCGCGGTGCAGGTTGGCGCGGGAACTTCTGCCGCCACTGCGTTCGCCCAGCAGGCTCCCCAGCTGCTAGCTTCGATGGGAGCGGCCGGGGTGCTCACCGGTGGGATGTCGCTGGGTCTGAGCGCGATTGCGGCGCTGATTCCTGTCCTAGTATTCGGGCTGCCGGCGCTGTCCAAAGCATTCTCCGAAGTCGGCGACTCGGACACGCGTATCAACAATGTCGCCAAGGTATTGCTGGAACTAAAAAAGAGCCTGCAGGCGGTCAAGACTCAACAGGAGGCGCTAAATAGCCGGACGCTAGTCCAGACCTTCGACGAGCAAAAGAAATCGATCGAGGAAAACCGGATCAAATTGGACGGCTATGTCGAGTCGCTGAAAGCGGCCCTGGTGCAGGAGGCGGCGATGGCGAAATTCCGAACCGAGGATGCGCTGCGGACAGTAGATAAAAAAGAGCGCGCGGGCGAATATACCCCGGCCGAGGCAGACAAACAGCGGGCAGCAATCAACCTCTCCAGCGTGACGGCCGACCTTGCCCAGAAGAAGGCACTGGACGATTTGGAATTGCAGAAAATTTCTAATCAAAAGCAGGCGGATGAAAAGGCCATGCAAGCCGCTATCGCGGGCAAGGCCGTCGCCGAGGCCGAGCTCGCAGACCGCGAGGCCCAAATCGCGGCTCTGAAACAGCAGATGATCCAGAGGCGGATATTGGATGACCAGTTGGATGCTCTGCAAAAGGAGCAGAAGGATGCATTCAACAACCTGCGGGAAAAATCGGTTGGACACCCCAGTTACGATGAACAAGGAAACTCACTGAGCACCCGAGATCTCCAGGCGAAACTCGATGATTTAACGGCTAAAATTGCCTCCACCATCACTCTGATCAACCAGACTGCATCGCGATCCGTGAAGGAGACTGAGGTCAAGTCTACGGGCGCAGATGGGAAGGAACAAACCACCAAGGTTAAGGCGAAAATCGAGACGGATCTGGATGAGTTGGTAAAGGGCAATGAGAAAGGGGTGAAGTCATTGATTGAACTCGGCAAACAGGTGGTGGAACTGGACTCAAAAGCCAAGGCGGCGGCGGACCAGGTGAAGGCGGCCAACGCTGCCTTGGAGGCGCAAACTGCGCTCGCCAAACAGAAGGATGCTAACCGTGCTGAGCTCGCGCAGCAGAACAATCCTGCCCTGGCCGGACTGGAGCAAAAGGCTGCGGAAGCGACTACCAAGCTGATGGAAGAGATCCTGGCGAAAATCCCTGCCGGGGCCCGCACTGCCGACGTCACCAAAATCGTTGATAAGCTCAAACAGATCAACGGGGATGGGTTACAGAAATCCGAGTTGGATGAGGCCACGCAATTGCTCATGCAACTCCAGGCGAAAATGGAGAGTGGTAGCGACGCGTCCCGCACTACCTATCGCAAAATCATCGAAAACCAGGACGCAACCAATACCTTATTGAGAACCGCCGCCGACGTTCTGTCCGGACAGCGGACGGAGATCGATGAGGTGCATCGCACGATCATCGGGATTCAAGACCAGCTGAAAAACCCCAACCCCTGATTTCATGTCAATCCTCTGGACGATCAAAGGCCAGACCGGGAAAACGGTCGATGCCACCACGCACACGCTGCCCGCATTGCAGGCCCAGGGCGCAGTGGTGGAAATTAATTCGCTGGCCACGGATACGATGTCCTGGACGGTGTGGCTCGCCACTCCAGGACAGGCTACCACGCTGGTCCCCGACCTCGGCCAAAAGATCACACTCTATCGCGATGGAGCGCGGTATTTCACCGGCACGGTCACCAAGCGCCGCATCCGTTTCCAGGGGGGGAATTACAGTGCTTCCATCGTGGTTTCCGGCCCTTGGTGGGACCTGGCGCAAATCTTTCTTTCGTCGGACATTCCAGACCAGGGCGGCACCTACAAAGAGCGTTCGGCATTCGTTTTCGCCACCGGCAGCCCATCCGCCTTTCTCTCCTCGCTGATCGCCCGCGCCATCACCCTGGGAGCTCCGATCCGGGCAGGCAGCCTCGCCGCCTGTTTCAATGTTCCGCGTCTGTCGCTGCGCAATATATCGTTCGCAGAGGCGTTCTCCGAAGTGATGCGCTGGGTGGCCGACGGGCTGCTCTATTTTGACTATTCAGGATCCGATACGGCATTCCCGGCGCTGTGCATGCAGCGGCGCGGCGCGGCCACCGTTCTCACGCTCGCGCCTAGCGATTCGGTCACCGTGCCCAACATCGATGTCTCTCCTCGTCTGGACCTCCAGGTCGAGACGATTTCGGTGTTTTATGCGGCCCGCGCAACCGTCGCCAATGAGCGCGTCACGACCTGGCAAACCCTCACCGCTGGCACCGCCACCTCCGGCCTTCCCCGCCGCCAACCGGTGATGATTTCCGGTCCGGAGCTCGATACCTGGCTGCCGGCCGATTTCACCGACAACGTAGTCGTGTCCTCAGCGCCTGTGGCCAGTAACACGGTGGCGATGCTCCTCCAATATGATGATCGGCTCAGGGCATCTGGATTGACGACAGGAGCCGTTGGAACCTACCATATCAACGCTTGTGCTGGCCAAGGGGCATGGGATCTTCCTGGCGTTGCCCCATCGATCACTGACGCAGACGGTTCAGCTATCCCATCTGGATACGGATATTTTTTGACCCTCGGCACTTCCAAGGAATGGTGGGCGAATGATGGGATCCCATGTATTCAGGCACGGGTCACCGCCACTATTTACGCTGGTTTGGTCTACTATCACACTTCTGGGGGCGTTGAGCCGGCTACCCCTAACTGGGCCAAAGCTATCGGGGCTCAGGTTTACTACTACCTCACCATCGGGCTCGATGGCATTCTCACCACCAACCGGATATTCGCCACCACGTGCAGCGTCACGGTCCCGTTGGTCCAGACGGCCTGGAGCGCAACAACTCTCATCCGCTCTGAGGACTACGCGTTCATCAATCCCCCTTCTGATTTGGCCACCAACCTGCTCGCCACCCAGAACTGGCTGCCCTACGAGGGGACTGTCGGATACATCGCTCCCGCCATCCCCGCCGCCCACGCGGTAGGCGGCCGCCTCAACGTCTCCGGGCTGGGCGCGGAACTGGCAGCCATGGGGGCGATGATCTCGGGCTATACCGCCACCCTGGCCACCGGGGAGATCGGTCTGACCCTTGGCGCTCCAGGCCGGTTCGCCTACCGCGACCTGGTCAATCGGTTCCGCCAGTCCGGAACCGACAACATCGTCTGGATCTAGGCGGATCGTATCCCCTCTTGCGTCATCGCTGCATCCAGCCTGCAAGCGCTCTGCGGGGATCCTGCAATGCCGGCCATCTTTTCTACCGAGGCGACTTTTCTAAAGTGTCCGACGACTTTTCTAAAGTCGCGTGGCGGGTTACCCATTGGGGGAATTCTCGGGGCCTCGAGGGCCGAACCGTCCCCACGGAGGGCTCCCGTAGGCGCCAATTACCTGAGACGGTTGCCGCTGAGCGACAGGCTGGTCCTTTTTGTCCGTGGAAAGCCAAGAGGCATCCGTGACAATTTCCACCGGAGTTCCCTGTTCCGGAACGATCTGCACTTTGCCAATGACTCCGCCGCTATCGCCCCGGTTTTCTCCCGTGATCTCCAGGACGTTGTCGCCCATTTTAAGTTTATTCGTCAGATCAATAGTAACCGGATTTTTCCAGTCATTCGACTTCTTGAGCTCCTCGCCATTTACGGTCAACGAAACCGCATCATCGCCGGTGAGGGTAATCGTGGCTGATTTGATCTTTTCCTGAAGGGGAATCGACTTGGCAAAATAGGCGATTCCAATTGGCTTTTTGGGATCAACGCCAGCCTGCCAGATCCATTGGGCGCCATCCAAATTGAGTTCCGTTTTGGATGAATCGGGCATCCATTTACTCGGCTTCATGGAGATCCACTGGGCGGTCCAGTCGGCCGGTTTTAGCAAACCCATCGTCCAGTTTTGCGGCTCGCTCCAGCGCAACTCTTTATTGACCGCATCCCACACCTTCACCTTCCAATAACAGAATGCGCGGGAGTCCAGCGGCTTGCCACTATAGACAACCTGGGTGGATTGAGCCGACACGACTTTACCGGAATCCCAAAGGTCTCCCTTGTCCTTCGCGAGCAATTCTGGCGAACTGGCCACCAGCACGCGATAGGCGGTCTGTTTGGCGCCGCGCTGGGCAGACAGCATCTGCCAACTGAGGCGCGGTTGTATAATATCGATGCCCTGGGGGTTCTCCAAGTACTCGCAGCGCAGTTGGGCGGACGACGCCTGGTCGACACCCAAAGCACTGGCAGCGAAAGCAAGCACCAGGACGGCGATGAACGGCACGGGGCATGGATTTTTCATAAACTACACTCCAGGTATCAGCACAGGGCCAATGCAACTCTCCAATGGCGGTTGGGGAGAAAGAGACGGAAGCAACAACAAATGGGCCACGAGAAAAGTAGCGATTTTCATTTTTGAATCCAGGGACTGTTGATGATTAATTCTTCCACGCCGACTTCAACTCATGCACATCCAGCTTTACCATCCTGGCCGTACCACCGACCGCTGCGATCGCGATGTCCTTGAGATCTGGATCGGCATTGAAGAATCTGGTCAACGACATCTGCCCATCATTGCCGAATATCTCCAGGGTCGTGCGATCAACCAGGATGCGCAGCTTGATCCGGTCACCGACCGGTGCCAATGCGTGCTCCCCGTCCACGTTGCTGACCCGCATGCTGCGCTTCGATGCATCATACCTCACGATCTGGCCACGGATGGTGAAGACGAGTTCCTTGGCGTCGCCCAGGGCGAATTCGGCATCGATGTCGAACAGGTCGCCCTTTACCGCCGCCAAGGGGTTGGTCGCAGGAGCCAACGGTTGATCCTTCAGACGATGGCTCTTGGTCCGCAGCGTCTCGATCTCGCGCACGGGATAGCGGGTCAGGCTCAAGGTGCCGCCGTCCTCCCGGAGGGTGAGCACACACGGGAAAGACATCTGGTTTTCAAACGGCATCTGCGGGGATTTGGCACCGGACATCCAGGCAATCTGGATGCGTCGCCCGTCGGTGTCGGGAATGTCACTGAAGGTCTGCACCGCGTAACCGCCGGCACGGAGCCCGCGCGGTTTGCCCTCGGGCTTGAACGTGGTGCCGTCGAAGTCGCCGACCAGATAGGACCCGCTGGCTACGGTGAACACCCACTTGGTGACCCCGGGCTTGCCGGCCACCGGCATGGGGAAGAAGTCAGGACATTCGGCCCCACCGGGGATGGTGAAGGATTGAAGTTGGGTCCATTGTTTCAGATCGGGCGCTGACAACAGGACGAACGGGTATGGGGCCGGTGCATCCGGCTCGTCCATGTAAAGGGCCATGATCCAGCGTTTGGTCGGCTCATACCAGACGACCTTGGGATCGCGGTTGAACTTCGACATATTCTTCACCACCGGATTGCCGCTGTATTTGGTCCAGGTGCGGCCCCGGTCCGTGGAATAGGACAGGCATTGCGTGAAGGGCTTTCCCGCCGCGGTATAGAGGGCGACCAGCGTCTTTTCATCCCCCTTTTGAAACCCGGCCGTATTATTCCAATCGACCACCGTCGAGCCGGAGTAGATGGCACCCATGGCATCCGGCTCGATCGCGTTGGCCCGTTGCTGCCAGTGCAGGAGATCCGGGCTGACCGAGTGGCCCCAGGACAGGCCGACGCGGTCGTGGTGCTGGAAGCACAGGTGATACTCACCCTGATAGAATACCAGCCCGTTGGGATCGTTAATAAAACGGTCCTTGGCGCTGAAATGGAACTGGGGGCGGAAGCTCTCGTTGTAGAGTTCCGTGTTAGATATCACCCAGTCCTTGGCCGTCGTGGCGTCAGTCAGAGTGGAACCCTGCGCCACATCGCTCTGCACGATCTGGTCCACGGTGATGTATCCCCAATAATGTTCGATGGCACGGTCAACGATGCGTATGCGCGCCTTCTTGCCCTGCAAGTCTTTAACATCCCAATTCGCCGCGATGAGGGCTTGGCTCCTGGTGCCGGTGGCCCCGCGAACCGCCTTGCCCTCCACCATCAACGCCACAAAGGCCTGGCCCGGCAACTCGCCGCCGCCGATCAGGTAATTAATATAGCCGCGTTTGATGGTGAACTCGGGCGACTGCAGTTCGCCCGCACTATCATTGCCGAAGGAGTTCACCAAGCCATGGCCCAGAAAGCCCGACACCGGCTGCTGGCCTGCCCTGGCCCCCTGGGCAGGACCGGTTCCGAAGGGTTTGCCGCTGGCCGTCCAGGCGCCGTAGTCGGCGCCCTCGAAGTCGGCGATGACAATGTCCTCCGCAGCCCGCAGAAAAGCTAAAGGAGCGAGCAGCAGAGCAATGATTTGAGCGGTGAGGAATGGTTTCATATTGTGTATCAGGTTTCTTGTTACCAAGGAATCGTTTCATCTCCCAATCCGACGTCGATGAACTGGTTGTCGGGTTGATCGGCGGGTTTTTTCTCGGCATGAATCGCGAACGTGTTTTCGCCCGGCTTCAGCAGGGCTGCCGCTGCGGGTGAAAGAGGAATATCCACGTAATTCATCATATACCCTCGCTTCAAATCGAGGGCCTTGACGCCGTTGATATAAACCGTCGCATTCCTGGCATAAACAGCGTGGAGGACCGGGCGTTTCAATTTCCCTGCCGGCAACGCGGATTTTCTAACGATCCAGATTTCCGGCGTGTGCCACTCGGTATTGGTGGGCACGCCCCAATTGCCTGTTTTGAATCCGAAGGTGCCATTTCCCTTCTTCCAGCTGGAAAGATCAGCTCCCGGCTTGAACCAGTCATCGGCAGGCTTTTCAAAGGTGTAGCTCCATTCCTGGGGAGTTTTTCCCGAGATCGGGACAATCATCGTGATCGTCGGCGCAGGAGGGAACTCTCTCTTCCCAATCGCTTTGCCTAGCAAGTCCACGTTGCCTTTAATCACCTTGCGGTCGTAGGTCATGAGGCCGTTGACCTCTTTCTCGATATCGGTGATCTCGGTATAAACCGCCGCGGAGGTGCCATCCTTCATATCGGCGTCAAACGCCTCTTTCCAGAGCGCCAGATACTGCTTTTCGTAGTCTTTCTGATCCGCGCAGGTGATATAGACGGAAGATTCCGTCTGCGCGGGATCCCAAAGGTGACCGGGGATCACGTAGCCCAAGCCACCAAATTCACCGCACACCCCGATCCGATCACCTTCGGGTTTGGTGGCTGCGGGACTCTGATAGCGGTGGACATCAATCACATCACCGCAGGGCGAGCGGAACCAGCCGCTACCGCCGGTAACGAGACGAGTCGGGTCCATATCCTTCACCATTTGAGTCAGGCGCGGAGTATCGTACTGACCCCAGGCTTCGTTGAACACCACCCACAGCATGATCGACGGGGCGTTGAAATGCTGCTCGACCATCGTCTTCAGCTCGAGTTCGTGCTGGGCGGCGCCCTCCGGTGATCTGGGCACACCGTCCCGCTCGCCCTGGGCGTCCTTGCCGGCAGCAAAGTTGCTGGGCATGTCCTGCCAGACGAGCAGGCCGAGTTTGTCCGTCCAATAATACCAGCGGGCCGGCTCAACCTTGATGTGCTTGCGCGTCATGTTGAAGCCGAACTTCTTCGTCACCGCGATATCGAATTTCAGCGCTTCATCGGTCGGTGCGGTGTAGATGCCGTCCGGCCAGAAGCCTTGGTCGAGCGGGCCCGCCAGGAAAACCGGCTTGTTATTAAGCATCGACCGAAGAACGCCTTTCGCATCTTTTCCCTTGGAAATCTTGCGCATACCGGCATAGCTCCTCACCGAGTCGTTTCCGAGAGTGATCTTCAAGTCGTAGAGAAATGGTGAGTCCGGTGACCAAAGCTTGGCGTTCGGCATTTTAAGAATGATCGGCTCGCCTGCTTTCCCTTTCTGGCTGGCGACCTCCTTGCCGCTATCCAGAACGGAAACATTAGCCGCGCCCTCCTTGCCATTCACCACCACCGTCAATGTGCTCTGATCGATGTCAGGTGTGATTTTGAGACCTGAGATGAAATTCACCGGCACTTTCTCCAGCCAAACCGTCTGCCAAATCCCTGAAGTGGGGGTATACCAAATATCACCGCCGCCAATCCTCTGTTTGCCTGACGGACCTCCTCCGGTCGAATCCAGAACAGAAACCACGAGCGTGTTGGATCCCGGTTTCAACGCGTCAGTAATATCAAATGAAAAGGCGTCGTAGCCGCCCTTGTGGGTGCCCAACTCCTTGCCGTTCACCAGTATTGTAGCCTGATAATCGACGGCGCCGAAGTTCAGCATCAGGCGTTCACCCTTCGCCAGGGCGGGTGCGTTGAAGGTGCGTGAATACCAGAGCCGGTCGTCTGGCGTGAATTTCCGCTTCACTCCGGAAAGCGCGGACTCGATGCAGAATGGAACGAGGATTTTGCCTTCAAATGATGCGGGACGGGGAGCGTCTTTTGGGGTGACGGTGTAATCCCAGAGCCCGTTCAGGTTCACCCAGTTCGCTCGCACCAGTTGCGGGCGCGGATACTCCGGCAGGGTGTTGTTCGGGTCCACTTTCTCGGCCCACCTCGTCATGATGTGGCCTGGCACGGGCTTCCAGTCAGCGGCGTGGAGCCCAGGCAGGGCGGTCAATAAACCGGTGATGATGATTCGGGTGATAATGGGTCTGTTTCTCATTACTTTGGTTTTTGCAGGTTTCTCTCTGATAGATTTGATCTTTTGGAGCGCCGCCGGTGGTGAGTGTATTTTCATGTTGTTTTTCTGATCTTGCCGGCCAGATCGATTTCAGCAATCGGGATTTCACCTGGCCCGCGGCAGGATGTCCGGGGCGAACGCGTCCGTCCGGAAGGCGGCGGCCGGCAAGCCGTCCTTGTTAGATAGGTTGCACAACGGGAAACTCGCCCAGGCATAGCGCGCGGCAACCGGTGCTTTCACCCCGGGGCTGGACACCGTCACTTGGTTAGGCGCGGTGATCCTGGCGTCCGCCCAGACGAACTTCTTGTCGGCACCACAGATCGCGAATCCTTGTAACTTGTCCTTGCGCAGTTGGTGGCCGCCGATAAGTGCTAGATCCTTGGCCTCCAGGCCCATGCCGGCGTGTTTGAAGGTGATGACAAGTTTTCCGTCTTGGACCTCCATCGTGTCGTAGAGCGGGCCGGAGGGCACCACCTTCATGCCATAAACGGTGGCCTTGGCCCACTGCGCCAACCGCTCGCCAACCGGCTTTTTGTCCTTGGGATGGATATCCTGTTCATTGCCGGAATCGAGAATGCCAGCCATCCCGGTGTTAGAAAGCGCGAGGGTTTTGAATTGGGCATCACGCACGCGGGACCACACGGAGTCTTCTGGTGTGGGTGACATCGCGCGGAACGGAGCCAATTCTACAAACAGGAATGGCAGGTTCTCCTGCCTCCATTCTTTGCGCCAGCATTTGATGAGGCCGGTGAACAGCGAGTGGTAATTGATTGCTTTGTCCATCGGCGAGCAGGCGTTAGATTCGCCTTGATACCAGATGACACCTTTTATCGCCAAAGGTGTGTAGGGACTCACCGAACCGTAGAACAGCCCGCACGGGTGGTTGGGATCGGTTGGGCCGTATGGTGGAGCGGGTCTTTTGATGACCTTCTTTTCTTCCGGGCTGGCTGTTTTTGTCTTCTCCTGCCATTCCTTCAGCCCGGCTTGATAGACCGCATTTTTCTCCGGGAAAACCTTGATGGCTTCCTGGTATTTGTTCCACACCTCGCGACCTCCGTCACAGGCGAGAAGAACCTCCTTGGGCATCCAGGCTTCGATGGGAGATCCGCCCTTCGCGGATCGGATCAGACCAATGGGAACGCCGGTGCTTTTTTGAAGTTCCTTGCCAAACCAATAGGCCACCGCGCTGCTGCCGCCGACGGTGTCAGGTGCCGCCTCGAGCCAGACGTCAGCTTTTTTCTTGTCCGAGTAACGCACGGCATCCAGCGGCGTGTCGGAACTTTGCCAGTCAGCTTGCAGCAGGCGGATCATCATATTGGCGGCAGCCGGGATTTCCGCGGCCGCCAGGTTATCCTTGTCCAGGGTGTAGCCCATGTTGGACTGACCGGAACAGAACCACACATCGCCGATGAGAACGTTCTTAACGGTGAGCGAATTCCTGCCCTGCACGCTAAGAACCAACGGCTCCGTGCTGGCTTTCATGGCGGGTAACTCGACCTTCCACTTGCCATCCCCGGCGGTGGTCGCGGCGGCCTTTTGCCCGTTGAACTCAACCGTGACTTGCTCTCCAGCCGCGGCCGTTCCCCAAACTGGAACCTTCATCTCCCGCTGAAGAATCATGTTATCACTGAAAACATTGCTCACCTTGACATCGGCAACAAGCGTGGTGGCCAAGCCCAACAGGCAAGCCAATGAAAGCGAAGTATAATTCATCGTTTGGGTTTTCATGAATGGTGCTGCCAGGTCGGAAACATGCCGACGGGCGGGTCTATTTACGGTGCGGCATGAGACGATTCAGCAACAATAACGAGCTTTTAGCCACATTCCTGTCATGACAGGATGGGAATCTGTAAGTTTGGGATGCCGGCTGATTAATGAGTGTCATTTCAGGCGCGTCACCTTTACCTAAAACGCACTGCGTAGGCGAACACAGCGCGGCGGGAGGTTTCCTTGTATTTGCCGAACATGATCGGAATCCTCAACCGGGGCATCGGGCCGCGCGCACGCACGCGGCCCGCCCGGGGTGCTTATGGCATGGGCTCGAGTTCGTGGATTTCAAGATTGCCGAGGGTCACCTCGCCGGATTCCGCCAGGATGCTCAAGCCGCCCTCCGGCAGCTGATCCCTGAACCCGACATTGAAGAGCCAGCGGTCGTTGACATAGACCTCGGAGCGGTCCTTGCGCACCATCAGGCGCAGTTTCATTTTGCCGCCGCCGCACAGGTCCTTGTTGGTGTAGCGGTCGTTGAGGAAGGCCTGGTAGGTGTTGCCGCCAAAGAGCAGCTTCGGATAAACCTGCACCAGCGAGAAAATCCCCTCTCTTGGCTCGATCCTCAAGCCATAAGTCGCGGTTTTCTCACACTGTGGCGGTGCCAGCGGCATCGGGCTGCGCCAGGTGATTGTGAAGCTCCTGGCGCTGGTGATGGCCAGATCGCACGTCAACATGAAATCCGAGGCTTTCACCCCTTCGAGGTCATGGATCTGGTAGCGTTTGTCCGCGTCGGACTTGACCGAGAGCGAGGGCGCGGCAAAGATCCGCGCCTTTTTCAGCACGTCCAGATCCGTCTAATAGGCCAAATACAAATCATGGTTCGGCTCGGTCTTGATCAGTTTGGGGGTGGACCAGTTGCAGCCGACGAAATCCCCCCAATTCTGGCAGTAGATCAGGCGTTTGCCCTTGTTGGTGATGGAGCGGCCGACATAATGATCGATGCGCCCCATGCCGGTGCCCATCAGCAGGGGGGTTTTGGGAACATGATACGGCCCCTCCTTTTGATCCGCCATCAGATACCAGGTGCCCGCCGCGTCCTCGCGCCCGGAAGTCAGGTTCTTGCGGCTGCGGATGCTTGAAAAGGTAATATAGTATTTCCCGTCCATCTCGAATTGGTCCGGCACCTCGAACTCCACAAAGCCGTTGTTGTCGCGGGTGTAGGGCTCGCTCACAAACAACGGCTGGTGATAGGACCAGTGCAGGAGGTCCGGGGATGAAACGTGGCCGACGCACGGCAGCCCGTTGTATTGGGCACACAGATAGCCGTCCCACAGTTTCCGAGCGGGATCCCAATAGTTCGACAGATCCCGCCAGGCGCTCTTGTAGGGTTCTTTTGAAGGCAGCACCGGAGCCCCCAGCCGCGACCAGTTCATCAGGTCGTTGCTCACCAGCATGCCAAGCGGCTCGGGATGCTTCGAGCCGTAGGAAATGTAATACTTGCCGTTATACTTGACCGTGCTGCCGGTCAGGAGCATGCCCTTCTCGTCCCAGTCGCCCAGCTTGGCCAGGTTGGGGATCATCGGCAACTGCGTCCAATGAATAAGATCCTGCGACACCGCCCGGCCGAGTCCGCCGTCCTTTGACAGATGGAACAGGTGATAGTCCGCGCCATCCTGCATGACCCAGGTGTCCCACATCCATTCTCCCCGCTTGGGAACATAGACGGTGCCTGCCGTGGCCGTGGCAGACAGGATCAGCGCCCCGGCCAAACCCATGGCTGCTAGTTTGCATGATGTTGTTGTGATTTTCATTTGTAGATAATGTTGCTCAAAGGCTGCTTCCGGGAAGCGACGGATTGATCTTCAGGGTTGGAGCCCGGTTTTCGCCGGGCCGCCATTGACATGGACATTCTGGAACACGGCCGCGCCGTCCACGACGGTCAACCCGAATTGGCCTTCGAGGAACGGGCGCGGATCGGTGAAGTTGATGGCCGGGTCCTTGCCATGGTTGAAATACACCTTGATGTTGGAGCCGCAGGTCACGACTTTAAGATGATAGGTGGTGTCAGCCTTGATTTCGGTGGCAAAGCTGGCCAGCCCGTCGCGAACCGGAGCCCACAGCCCGACGGTTCCGCCGGTGTCCACATAGACATAATAACCTGCGGTCATATTGGCATTTGAACGAAACGCCAGGGCACCGCCAGACACCGGGGCTCCGCCAAGGTGCCGGATGGTGATGTCGCCTTCATAGGTGAAATCGGATCCGGTCTGTGAATTGAGGCAGAATGT
>Ga0194037_1002088_pt1 | contig 13706 bp, 10 predicted proteins | sample JunL306m_MetaG_FD_148653 | JGI IMG/M metagenome (GOLD analysis project Ga0194037, IMG submission 148653) | Anoxic zone freshwater microbial communities from boreal shield lake in IISD Experimental Lakes Area, Ontario, Canada - Jun2016-L304-6m | ecosystem: Environmental > Aquatic > Freshwater >...
GCCTTTAAACGTGCGCGCATTTGATCGTGAACTTTGAAAAAGTTTGCGCCAGTGCGGTCCATTTTATTAACAAACGCCAAGCGCGGCACTTTATACTTATTTGCCTGACGCCATACAGTTTCTGATTGTGGTTGCACACCACCCACAGCACAATAAACCATGCACGCACCATCTAGTACGCGCATTGAGCGCTCAACTTCAATGGTGAAGTCTACGTGGCCTGGGGTATCAATAATGTTGATTCTATGCTCAGGATAATTGCCGCCCATCCCTTTCCAAAATGCAGTCGTAGCAGCAGAAGTAATTGTGATTCCACGCTCTTGCTCTTGCTCCATCCAGTCCATGGTGGCAGCGCCATCGTGAACTTCTCCAATTTTATGGTTTACACCTGTGTAAAACAGGATACGTTCAGTTGTTGTCGTTTTACCAGCATCTATATGTGCTGAAATTCCAATATTGCGATAACGCTCGATGGGGGTCTTTCGTGCCACTGTATCCTCGAAGATGTATAAGGTTTAAAAACGGAAATGTGAGAATGCTTTATTAGCTTCGGCCATGCGGTGAACTTCATCACGCTTTTTCATAGCTCCGCCGCGTCCTTCTGCAGCCTCTAATAATTCATTTGCCAAACGTTGTGCCATTGACTTTTCACTACGTTTTTTTGCGGCTTCTCTTAACCAACGCATTGCAAGCGCTAAGCGACGGGAAGGACGAACCTCGACAGGCACTTGATAGTTGGCGCCACCAACACGGCGACTTTTAACTTCAACCATTGGCTTTACGTTACCCATAGCAACAGAAAAGATATCTAATGGTGGTTTGTTTGCTTTTTTCTCAATGTGCTCAAATGCGCCATAAACAATGCGCTCGGCAACAGATTTTTTGCCGTCTAACATCAGGACGTTCATAAATTTAGCTACTTCAACATTCCCAAATTTTGGGTCTGGAAGAATTTCGCGTTTCGGTACTTCTCTACGACGTGGCATAACTACTCCTTTAGTTTTCAGTTGGGAAAATTCCCTCGATTACTCTACAAGCACATGGCCGAAGTAATCACTTACTTGCCGTATATCACGATAATATACGGCACTTACCAAGAAATTAAGCTTTCTTGGCTTTTTTCGCTCCGTATTTAGAACGAGATTGCTTACGATCCTTAACACCTTGTAAGTCGAGTGATCCACGAACAATGTGATAACGAACACCTGGCAAATCTTTTACACGACCACCACGAATCAGTACGACTGAGTGCTCTTGCAAATTGTGGCCTTCACCACCAATGTAAGAGATGACCTCAAAACCATTGGTCAAGCGCACTTTAGCTACTTTACGCAAAGCTGAGTTAGGCTTTTTCGGTGTTGTGGTGTACACACGTGTGCAAACCCCACGTCTTTGCGGACTATTTTGTAAGGCTGGACTCTTGCTCTTTACCACCAAGTTCGTACGGGGTTTTTTGAGCAACTGGTTAATTGTTGGCATAACTTACTCTCAATACACTTTTTTCATCAATTCGTTTAGTCAATTCGTACTCAATTACTGCATTTGAATACGGGTTTTACAGAACCTAGCATTCTAGACTGAGTTTGATGAATCGTCAAGAACCCCTTGTAGGATTCTTAACAAATTCATTTTTTTTACTCAGCATCCGCTACCGGTGTTTCCTCTACTGGGGTAATAAAAGCCTCTTCAGCAGCGATCGTTTGTGCACGATCACGCTCAAATTGCTCTCTTGCTTTACGCGCTTTACGGTAAGACAATCCTGTTCCAGCGGGGATGAGTCGGCCAATAATCACGTTTTCTTTGAGTCCACGCAATGTATCGACTTTGCCCATAATCGCAGCTTCTGTCAGAACACGAGTTGTTTCTTGGAAAGACGCCGCAGAAATAAAGCTATCCGTAGATAATGAGGCCTTTGTAATACCTAAAAGGATATTCTCATACAATGCTGGACGCTTACCTTCAGCGATGACACGATCATTTTCATCAAATAACTTGGAGCGCTCAACTTGCTCACCAGTGATGAAATTAGCCTCACCAGCATCGACAACTTGAACACGACGCAACATTTGACGCACAATCACCTCAATATGCTTGTCATTGATTTTTACACCCTGCAAGCGGTATACGTCTTGGACTTCATCAACGATGTACATAGAGAGCTCTTCAATGCCCTTGAGATGCAAAATATCATGAGGATCAGCAGGTCCTTCAACAATCATCTCGCCTTTATTGACGACTTGACCATCGTGAACGAGAACTTGCTTTTCTTTCGCAATTAAGAACTCGTGTGACTCACCGTCCATGTCAGTAATGACCAAACGTTGCTTACCCTTGGTCTCTTTACCAAATGAAACTGTTCCTGTAATTTTCGCAAGAACAGCTGCATCTTTTGGAGAGCGGCCTTCAAACAACTCTGCAACCCTCGGTAAACCACCGGTAATATCACGTGTTTTTTGCGACTCAATTGGAATACGTGCAAGAACTTCACCGGCTCTAACTGTTTGACCATCTTTAACGGTAATCAAAGCACCAAATTGCAGGCCGATGGTTACAGGGTGATCCGTGCCAGCTAACTTCACTTCTAATCCAGCGTCATCTAAGATTTTAATAATCGGACGAATACCTTTAGCTGCCGCACTTCGACGCTTACCATCAATAACAACAAGCGTTGAAAGACCTGTTACATCATCTACCTGTTTAGCAACAGTTACACCTTCTTCAACATTCTCAAAGTTAATTTGTCCTGCAAACTCCGAGATAATTGGACGCGTTAATGGATCCCATGAAGCTAAGCTTGCGCCTGCTTTTACAACGCCACCATCGCCCACTAATAATGTTGCTCCATAAGGAACTTTATGGCGCTCACGCTCACGACCATGATCGTCAGTAATTAATGCCTCACCTGAACGTGAAATAACAATCTGTTCATTTTTAGGATTAGTGATGTATCTCATAGATGATGAGAAACGCACGATACCATTTGATTTGGCTTCAACATTACTTGCAACCAAAGCTCGAGAAGCAGCACCGCCGATGTGGAATGTACGCATCGTTAACTGTGTACCCGGCTCACCAATCGATTGGGCTGCAATCACACCAACAGCTTCACCAACGTTTACCAAGCCACCACGACCTAAGTCACGACCATAACATTTCGCACATAAGCCATAACGTGTTTTACATGCAAGTACAGTTCTTACCTTCACCTCATCCAAACCAGATGCGACGATTTCATCAACCATATCTTCATCAAGCAAGATGTCATCTCCAACGATGATTGCTTGTGTATCTGGATGGATCACATCACCGATGGTTACACGCCCTAAAATACGGTCACGTAATGCTTCGATAATTTCTCCACCCTCAACTAAGGCCTTCATCGTTACGCCATCAATGGCGCCACAATCTTCTTCAATCACAACGAGATCTTGAGTAACATCACAAAGACGACGTGTTAAATAACCTGAGTTTGCTGTCTTTAATGCAGTGTCTGCCAGGCCTTTACGTGCGCCATGCGTTGAAATAAAGTACTGCAAAACATTCAAACCTTCACGGAAGTTCGCCGTAATAGGCGTTTCAATGATTGAACCATCCGGTTTAGCCATCAAGCCACGCATACCAGCAAGCTGACGAATCTGGGCTGCTGAACCACGCGCACCAGAGTCAGCCATCATATAAATGGCATTAAATGATTCCTGTTTTACTTGAGCGCCGTGACGATCAGTAACTGTTTGTTGGGACAGTTGCTCCATCATGGCTTTACCAACTTGATCTCCAGCCGCACCCCAAATATCAACAACGTTGTTATAACGCTCTTGGTTTGTTACAAGGCCAGACATAAATTGCTTCTCATACTCCTTGACCTTGTTAGATGCATCGCCAATGATTTTCTCTTTTTGCTCTGGAATTAACATGTCATCAATCGCAATCGAGATACCTGCTTTTGTTGCCAACTTAAATCCGGACTGCAAGAGTCGGTCTGCAAAAATAACAGTTTCACGAAGTCCGCATTTACGGAATGACGTATTAATTAAGCGTGAGATTTCTTTCTTCTTAAGTGGCTTATTAATATTCTCAAAAGCCATTCCTTTAGGCAAAATCTCAGACAAAATCGCGCGACCTACTGAGGTGTGATACAAAGTTGTCTTTTTCTGAAAACGAGCATCGCCTTCAGCATTTTTATCAACAATATCCCACTCATTAATTCTTACAGCGATACGTGATGCCATCTCGACTTGACCAGCATCATACGCGCGCAATACCTCGGAGATATCTGCGAAGAATAGACCCTCACCTTTACCGTTAATCCTGTCGCGCGTCGCGTAATACAAGCCCAACACGATATCTTGTGAAGGCACAATTGAAGGCTCACCGTTTGCAGGGAACAAAATATTGTTCGATGCAAGCATAAGTGAACGCGCTTCCATTTGAGCTTCGAGTGACAAGGGTACGTGAACAGCCATTTGGTCACCGTCAAAGTCGGCATTAAACGCAGCACAAACTAATGGGTGTAACTGAATCGCTTTACCTTCAATCAAGAGAGGCTCAAAGGCTTGAATACCTAAACGGTGCAATGTTGGTGCGCGGTTCAGCATTACTGGATGCTGACGAATCACCTCTTCCAAGATGTCCCAAACAATCGGCGTTTGATTTTCAACTTCCTTCTTTGCAGCCTTAATAGTTGTTGCAATTCCTAAGGTTTCAAGTTTATTGAAAATAAATGGCTTAAATAATTCAAGCGCCATGAGCTTTGGTAAACCGCATTGGTGTAACTTTAAATTTGGTCCCACAACAATTACGGAACGACCTGAATAGTCAACACGCTTTCCAAGCAAGTTCTGACGGAAACGACCGCCTTTACCTTTAATCATCTCAGCAAGAGACTTGAGCGGACGCTTATTGGCGCCAGTCATTGCCTTACCACGACGACCATTGTCAAGGAGTGAGTCAACAGCCTCTTGAAGCATACGCTTTTCATTGCGAACAATAATTTCAGGTGCGCGCAATTCTAAGAGCTTCTTCAAACGATTATTACGATTAATAACACGACGATATAAATCGTTTAAGTCTGATGTTGCAAAACGACCGCCATCCAATGGAACCAGTGGACGTAATTCTGGCGGCAATACTGGCAATACATCAAGAATCATCCAGTCAGGCTTAATACCTGAAGTTTGGAATGCTTCCAGCACTTTTAAGCGCTTTGCATATTTTTTAATCTTGGCATCACTACCAGTTGCTTTTAAATCAGCGCGAAGTGTTTCTACTTCACGATCAATTTGAATGCTTCTTAATAGGTCACGGATACCTTCTGCACCCATGATCGCCGTAAATGCGCCTTCGCCATGCTCTTCAACTTTAGCAATGTACTCATCTTCAGACATAATCTGAGCACGTTTCATCACTCCCTCAGGTGTGAGTCCAGGATCCACAACGACATATGCCTCAAAGTAAAGGACGCGCTCGATATCACGCAATGTCATATCAAGCACCATGCCTAAACGGGATGGTAAGGATTTTAAGAACCAAATATGTGCAACTGGAGCAGCTAAGTCAATATGACCCATACGCTCACGACGTACTTTTGCTAGGGTAACTTCAACGCCACACTTCTCACAAATAACTCCTCTAAACTTGAGGCGCTTGTATTTACCACACAAGCACTCATAGTCTTTGATAGGGCCAAAAATTTTGGCGCAGAACAAGCCGTCACGCTCAGGCTTGAATGTTCTATAGTTAATTGTTTCAGGCTTACGAACTTCACCGTAAGACCATGAGCGAATTTTTTCTGGTGAGGCTAAGCCAATCCTAATTGCATCAAACTGTTCATCACCGTGCGTTTGTTTAAATAAATCCAGCAGTGCTTTCATATTAATTACGCTCCATATCGATATCTATACCTAATGATCTGATTTCTTTCACCAGAACATTAAAGGACTCAGGCATTCCCGCTTCAATAGTGTGCTCACCCTTGACAATGTTTTCGTATACTTTCGTACGACCATTGACATCATCGGATTTGACTGTGAGCATCTCTTGAAGAACATAAGATGCGCCATAAGCTTCCAGTGCCCAAACTTCCATTTCACCGAATCTCTGTCCACCAAACTGCGCTTTACCGCCGAGTGGTTGCTGAGTCACGAGTGAGTATGGTCCAGTTGAACGTGCATGCATCTTGTCATCAACCAAATGGTGCAGTTTTAAGACATGCATTACACCTACTGTCACATTACGCTCAAAGGCATCACCCGTTTGACCATCAAATAACTTCATTTGCTGTCTGGATGCTGTCATTGCGAGTGGACCAGCAATTTCTTCTGGATACGCGAGCTCTAACATTTTGGCAATTTCTACTTCTGTCGCACCATCAAATACTGGCGTAGCAAATGGAGTGCCTTCACGCAAGTTCTTTGCCAACTCTAATATCTCGTCATCAGACAATTGATCTAAAGCCTCAACGCGTCCAGTTTCGTTATACAAGCTGGTTAAGAATTTACGTAATTCTGTCACCTTGTTGTGTGCTTGAATCATGGCATTAATTCGTTTACCAATTCCCAACGCCGCCCAGCCTAAATGCGTTTCTAGGATCTGTCCAACGTTCATACGAGATGGAACACCAAGCGGATTTAAAACGATATCTACAGGTGTGCCGTCTGCCATGTAAGGCATATCTTCAACTGGAGCAATTTTTGAAACAACCCCTTTGTTACCGTGACGACCAGCCATCTTATCGCCAGGCTGTAAACGACGTTTAACGGCCAAATACACTTTAACCATTTTGGTTACACCAGGAGGCAACTCATCACCCTGCGTTAACTTACGTTGCTTTTCTGTAAAGGCTTCATCAAATTGTTTACGTTTAGCTTCGATAGACTCTTTAATAGCATCAACTTGCGAAGCTAATTCCTCATCTGCCAAACGAACATCAAACCAATGATATTTATCAACACTTGTCAAATACTCCGCAGAGACAACAGATCCCTTTGTCAACTTACCAGGACCGCCGTTAGCAGCTTTATTTAACAGTAATTTTTCTAAACGATTGAATGCGTCACCTTCAACAATACGCAATTGGTCATTTAAATCTAAGCGATAGCGATGTAACTCTTCTTGGATAATAGATTGCGCACGCTGATCACGCTCCACGCCTTCGCGTGTAAATACCTGAACGTCAATCACTGTACCGATCATTCCTGAAGGAATACGCAAAGATGTATCTTTTACATCAGATGCTTTTTCGCCAAAAATTGCGCGCAATAGTTTTTCTTCTGGCGTTAGTGTGGTTTCACCTTTTGGAGTTACTTTACCCACAAGAACATCACCTGCTTCAACTTCGGCGCCGATATAAACAATACCACTTTCATCTAAACGACTGAGCTGTGACTCCGCCAAGTTAGAGATATCACGCGTAATTTCTTCAGGTCCAAGTTTTGTATCACGAGCAACAACAGACAGCTCTTCAATATGAATCGAAGTATAACGATCGTCAGCAACAACTTTTTCAGAGATCAAAATAGAATCTTCAAAGTTATAACCGTTCCATGGCATAAATGCCACAGTCATGTTCTGACCCAACGCTAACTCGCCAAGGTCTGTAGAAGCACCATCAGCAACAACATCCCCGCGAGCAATACGATCGCCAACCTTAACAATAGGACGTTGGTTAATATTGGTGTTTTGATTTGAGCGTGTATATTTAATTAAATTGTAAATATCTACGCCAACCTCGCCTGCCGCTGTTTCGTCATCATTCACACGAATCACAATACGATTGGCATCAACATAGTCAACAGTTCCGCCACGCGTTGCCATAACCACAGTACCAGAGTCAACTGCAACTGTTCTTTCTAGTCCAGTTCCAACTAAAGGCTTATTAGGACGTAAGCAAGGAACAGCTTGACGCTGCATGTTCGCACCCATCAACGCACGGTTAGCATCATCGTGCTCTAAGAATGGTACTAGTGACGCTGCTGCAGAAACAATTTGACTTGGTGCCACGTCGATATAATTGACTCTCTCAGGAGTAACCATTTTTGTTTCACCAGCTTCGCGGGAAGAAACCAACTCATCCGCTAATAAGCCTTTTGTATCGATGGTCGCATTAGCCTGAGCAATAACGTACTTGGCTTCTTCAATCGCAGATAAATAATCAACTTGATCAGTTACCTTGCTATTTACAACCTTACGATATGGCGTTTCTAAAAACCCGTGCTCGTTCAGTCGTGCAAACAGAGCCAAAGAGTTAATCAAACCAATATTTGGTCCTTCCGGAGTTTCAATAGGGCAAACACGACCGTAGTGCGTTGGATGAACGTCACGCACTTCAAAGCCAGCTCTCTCACGTGTTAAACCGCCAGGTCCTAATGCGGATATACGACGTTTGTGAGTAATCTCTGATAGTGGATTCGTTTGGTCCATAAACTGAGATAACTGTGAAGATCCAAAGAATTCACGAATTGCAGATGAAATTGGTTTGCTGTTGATTAAGTCATGCGGCATGAGGTTTTCAGTTTCAGCCTGGCCTAAGCGCTCTTTAACTGCGCGCTCTACACGGGCAAGACCAGCTCTAAATTGGTTTTCAGCCAACTCGCCTACACAACGCACACGACGATTACCTAAGTGATCGATGTCGTCAACTTCGCCTTTACCGTTTCTTAAATCAACCAACAATTTAATAGAGTCCAAAATGTCTTCATTTGACAAGACCATGGAACCTTCCATTTCAGCGCGGTTTAATCGGCTGTTAACCTTCATACGACCAACACGTGACAAATCATACGAATCTTCATTAAAGAAGAGTCTTGCAAATAAGGCTTCTACAGCATCTTCTGTTGGTGGCTCACCAGGGCGCATCATGCGATAAATTGCAATTCTTGCAGCCATTTGATCAGCCGTCTCATCGACACGAAGTGTTTGAGAAATATAGCCGCCTTGATCTAAGTCGTTGGTATAAATTGTTTCTACTTTCTTTACACCTGCTTCACGAAGCTTAGCTAAGATTCCTTCTGTTACTTCATCGTTTGCATTTGATAAAACTTCACCAGTTTCTTCGTCGATGATATTTTTCGCCAATACACGTCCAATGAGGTAGTCATCTGGAGAATGAATCATTTGTGTTTTTGCAGCTTCTAATTCACGAATATGCTTCGCATTGATTCGCTTATCTTTCTGAATTACAACAACACCATTGCGGTCCAATATGTCAAAACGCGCAACTTCACCACGCAAACGCTCAGGCACAAACTCAACTGAAACTCCATCATTATTGATCTCGATATGATCAAATTTAAAGAAGTTCGCAAGAATTTGCTCTATGTTTAACCCGAGAGCTTTTAATAAAATAGTTACCGGCATCTTACGACGACGGTCAACACGGAAATATAAAATATCTTTAGGATCAAATTCAAAGTCTAACCATGAGCCACGATAAGGAATAACTCTTGCTGAAAACAAGAGCTTGCCTGAGCTATGGGTTTTGCCTTTGTCGTGTTCAAAGAACACACCTGGAGAGCGGTGTAATTGCGACACAATGACGCGCTCAGTTCCATTAATCACAAATGAACCTGTATCTGTCATCAATGGGATTTCGCCCATATACACTTCTTGCTCTTTAATTTCTTTAACTTTAGTCGGCGCTTCACGGTCGTTAATAATTAAACGCACCTTCGCCCTTAAAGCTGAGTGGTAAGTTAATCCGCGCTGCTGACATTCTTTAACATCAAATGGCGGCGAAGATAACTGATAAGACACATATTCCATTCTTGCAAATCCATTATTGGACACAATTGGAAATATGGAAGAAAAGGCAGCTTGCAAACCCTCATTTAAGCGTGAGTGCGATGCTGTTCTTTCTTGTAAAAATTTAGTATATGACTCTAATTGAGTCGTTAATAAATAGGGTACCTGATGGTTATTCAAGCGCTTAGCAAAGCTCTTACGGATGCGTTTGCGTTCGGTGAAGCTATAAGCCATGTCATCTCCGAATTTCATCAACTGTTCAAAGTTTTGGTGGTTGGCCTCTACCAACCTCTGGCGGACAGCACGCACATCGGCGCACCCGACCAAATTTGTCTACTGCAGTTGTATCAGAAGACAAACCAGATAACTCAGTAAGTTATCTGGTTTGGCTACTAACCAAACCAAAAGTCACCCAAGAAATTACTTTCTTGGGATAACCAACTTACTTGAGTTCTGCCTTCGCGCCAGCGTCTTCTAACTTCTTCTTAGCGTCTTCAGCTGCTGCTTTATCAACACCTTCCTTGATTGGCTTTGGTGCGCCATCAACGAGGTCTTTAGCTTCTTTGAGACCAAGTCCAGTAATTTCACGTACGGCCTTAATAACTGAAACTTTATTTGGACCAACTTCAGCAAGAATAACGTTGAATTCAGTTTGCTCTTCAACAGCAGCTGCACCACCGCCACCGCCTGGAGCAGCAACAGACATTGCCGCTGCTGATACACCAAACTTCTCTTCAAATGCCTTAACTAAGTCATTCAAATCCATAACAGACATATTGCCTACTGCTTCAATAATTTCTTCTTTAGTAATTGCCATTTTTAATACTCCTAATTCGTTCAAATTTAATAAGTGCTAGCTACAATTAAGCGGCTGGCGTTTCTTCGGCTTTCTGAGCAGCAACGGCACCAAGTACGCGAGCCATGCTCGATACAGGGGCTAGCATCACACCAAGTAACATTGCAATGAGTTCATTACGTCCAGGTATTGAAGCGAGGGCTTTAACACCATCAGCATCTAATGACTTGCCGTTATATGAACCTGCTTTGATAACCAGGGTGTCTTTTACTTTAGAAAAGTCATTTAAAACTTTTGCTGAAGCAATAGGATCTGCAGAAATACCATATATGAGCGGCCCGACCATCGAGTCACCAAGCGGTTCGAATTGTGTTCCTTGTACTGCGCGACGCGCTAGTGTGTTTTTCAACACGCGCAAGTAAACACCTTGCGCTCTAGCATTTGCACGTAACTTAGTTAATTCGCCCACTGGAATGCCACGATATTCGGCGATTACTATAGTCTGAGCATTGGCAATTTGCGCACCAATATCAGCTACTACCGCTTTTTTATCATCCAAATTTAAAGGCATGTTTCACTCCATTTATCCCTCAACTTCGAGGGGATTGCACACCAGCGAATTCTTTACAGGTTCGCCATCTACGTTGGCCCACATTACAATTAAGAACTTTCATTCACCAACGGTCTTTGATGGCCGTTGATTTCTCAATCAACGACCCAAAGTCTTTTAATACTTAAATCGAAATAGAAGACTGCTCTACGCGTACGCCTGCACCCATGGTGCTGGAGAGAGCAATTTTTCTTAAATAAATTCCCTTACTTGCAGGTGGCTTTGCTTTTTGCAAAGCATCTAGTAACGCTACAAGATTGGATTTGAGAGCACTTGGCTCAAATGAACGGCGTCCAATAGTCGCATGCACAATACCAGCTTTGTCCACACGGAACTGAACTTGTCCAGCTTTTGCATTCTTTACCGCTGTAGCAACATCAGGCGTAACCGTGCCAACTTTCGGATTAGGCATTAATCCACGTGGGCCTAAAATTTGACCTAAAGTACCAACGATTCGCATTGTGTCTGGAGAGGCGATCAGAATATCAAAATCAATCTTTCCTGATTTAACTTGTTCAGCCAAATCTTCCATACCCACGATATCAGCACCAGCTTCTTTCGCTTGAACCGCTTTATCACCTTGGGCAAACACCGCAACTCGTACTGATTTCCCAGTTCCAGCAGGAAGCACAACGGCTCCACGCACTACCTGATCAGATTTCTTTGCATCAATTCCCAATTGAACAGCTACGTCAATTGACTCATCAAATTTAGCTGTTGCACACTCTTTAACTAAATTGAGAGCTTCATCAATTGGATAAAATTTATTTCTATCAACTTTGGATTGAAGAGCAGTTAATCTTTTTGATATATTTGCCATGATTAGAGTCCCTCAACAGTAATGCCCATAGAGCGGGCGCTTCCAGCAATTGTTCGTACCGCAGCCGCTAAGTCGGATGCTGTTAAATCTGGCATTTTAGCCTTTGCAATATCTTCCGCTTGCGCTAAAGTTATTTTTCCAACTTTATCTGTATGCGGTCTTGCGGAACCCTTATCCAATTTTGCAGCCTTTTTAATTAAGACTGATGCAGGAGGAGTTTTCATCACAAATGTGAAGCTCTTGTCTGCAAATGCAGTAATTACGACAGGTATCGGGAGACCTGGCTCCATACCTTGTGTTTGTGCATTAAATGCTTTACAAAACTCCATGATATTCAAACCGCGCTGTCCTAGCGCTGGTCCAACTGGAGGTGATGGGTTTGCCTTACCGGCAGGTATTTGTAGCTTAATAAAGCCAATGATTTTCTTTGCCATTTCAAACTCCTAAAAAGCGCGCCTTTTCTTTTTTAAAGACCGCTGTTGAGTAAACGCATTTGTTAGAGCGGCAACCCTAACTCAGCTCCTCTTGACAGTACATTGACTGTCTGTATTGCCTTACATCTTTTCTACTTGACCGAACTCTAATTCAACTGGAGTACCGCGACCAAATATTGTAACAGAAACTCTGAGTTTTGACTTCTCATAATTAACTTCTTCAACGTTCCCGTTGAAATCTGTAAATGGGCCTTCTTTGACACGTACCATTTCACCAATTTCAAACAAAGTTTTTGGTTTAGGCTTATCTACACCAGCCTGCATCTGATCCATGATTTTTTGAACTTCTGCCGTGGAAATTGGAGATGGTCTATTTCTAACCCCACCCACAAAACCAGTAACTTTTGGCGTATTTTTTACTAAATGCCAAGACTCATCAGTCATTTCCATTTCAATTAACACATAGCCGGGGAAAAACCGTCGCTCTGTAACTGTCTTTGCGCCTGACTTAACCTCGATTACTTCTTCGGAAGGAACCATAATTCGACCAAACTTACCTGGCATGTCTGATCTTCCAATGCGCTCCTCTAATCCTTTTTTGACACTTTTTTCCATGCCGGAATAAGCATGTATCACATACCAACGCATGTTTTCTGCGGCTTGAGGATTTTTACTTATTTCTTCATTTGTCATTTGTTTATTTCCATCCAAGGAATACAGCAAAAATAAGCCACTCAATTATTTTGTCTGCGCTCCATAAAAAAATGGCCATTACAACTACAAAAGCAAAAACAATCAAAGTCATTTGAGTGGATTCTTTTCTGGAAGGCCATACGACTTTCTTTACTTCAGTTACGCTATCTTTGGCGTAAGCAAGAAAACGCTTACCACTTGGAGTAATGGCAACCAAACCTACTGCAATTGCAATTCCACCTAACAGCACACCTAAACGAATCATCATTGGTTGCGTAGCTAATCCGTAGTATCCAATTAAAGATACCAAGACAAGGGCAATGGATATACCAGCCACTAAGTTTGATTCGCTTGCTTCTTTAGTAATATTTTTTTGTTCAGACATTCTTTAGTTACCGTTGCTTTTGGTGGCAGGGGCGGAGGGCATCGAACCCCCAACCTTTGGTTTTGGAGACCAACGCTCTGCCAATTGAGCTACACCCCTATTCACTTAAGCAATAATTTTAGAAACAACACCGGCACCAACCGTACGACCACCTTCACGAATCGCGAAGCGTAAACCCTCTTCCATCGCAATCGGTGCAATCAACTTCACAGTGATCTCTACGTTGTCAC
>Ga0194037_1002090_pt1 | contig 13701 bp, 17 predicted proteins | sample JunL306m_MetaG_FD_148653 | JGI IMG/M metagenome (GOLD analysis project Ga0194037, IMG submission 148653) | Anoxic zone freshwater microbial communities from boreal shield lake in IISD Experimental Lakes Area, Ontario, Canada - Jun2016-L304-6m | ecosystem: Environmental > Aquatic > Freshwater >...
TTATCGTGTTTTCCTTAATATACATACGTACACGTTAAAAAGCAAGAAAAAAGCACGATTTTGCTTGAAAATCGTGCCTGCTCGGTGATGTTTTTCGTTAATGTGTTCGCTTTATCCTACTTTCAGGCTTTATAAGCCGCCGAAAAAGTCTGCCCGTCCGGATTGGCGGTGATTTTACTGACGACGCCTGAACGGCTGTTGGAATAATTCAGCCAGCCGTAAGAGACCAGGCCCTGAAGGAACAGGTTTTTCTGTGTAAAGGTACCGTAGAGTCCAAGCTGTTTGGCATCTGCGCTGGTGGTTCCGCCATTCTGGCTCAGGTTCAGAGAGGGATTGTCAAAACTATAGGCCGTGGCAACCATTGTCTCGGAGGTCGGGCGATATTCGATGCCGAGCGTTGTGCCAAGGTGATCCGAATGATACCCTTTCGAATTGTCTCTGGATGAACGATTGGATACAACGCCATTGCCCTGCACAAACACTGACCATGAGCTTGACCCGATTCCAGATGCGCCGGAGCTTTTCGAGGTCGCGACGTTGAACAGATCAAGCCTGTCGAACATGGTGTCGACAAAGGCATTCGCCACACCAGATCCAAGCTCGCAGTTTGAGGCGAAAGTCTCAGGGGCGTTGAGGCGATTGGCGATGTAATCCGCCACAATGGCAAAGCCGGCCGAAGTCAGATGCAATCCATCGAAGTAGAACAAATATTGGTTCACTAAGGCTGAATTACCCGGTATCGGGCTAGCCGTAGCGAATTGCAGGCCGTAAAGCGACGGATTGGCCACGATATTCGATTCGATCATGGCAAGGTCGACATATTCGACCCGGACGCCTGATGCAGCCACTTTCGACAGATTTTGCTGCATCAAGTTATTATAGGTCTGGCTAAAGGCAAACCCAACGGTGAGCTTGTTAGCGTTGGTTGGATTCTCGGGGAGGCCAGCGACATTGCCAGCGGTGAAAACAATCGTTTTGGCACCCACGCCGACAAGTGCGTTGATTCCGGCTATCGCGTTGCCCGCCGAAGTCGCTGCGGCAGATGAGACGTCCGCCATTAAGCCACCAACTGTATAATAATCACGTGCGTCATTGCCACCGATGTTGACAGTCACTAACGCATTCGGTGCGATGACATTACTGGTAGCCAGAAAATTTTGCCACTCATTGGTGAAGCCCGGCAGACCCAGAAATTCATTAGTTGTCCCGGTCTTTGCGCCGCCGAGGGCATAATTTGAGGGTGAGATGCCATAAATGCTCGACAATGTGTCGACATAATTGGTGCCACCGCTGAACCTTCCAGTCGGATAGACCGTGTTGATATAAGCGAGAGTGGGCGCGTAGGCGGGGATCGTTGCCATGATGTTCTGAATGTTGCCGGTATCGGCATAGCTATCACCGAAAGCAACGATCGAGGAAAATTGCCGGGCATTAGCGCCAGCGAAAGGCGAGACGCTCAGGGCGAGAGCGGTCATCAAGGTGTATCGAACCTTCCTTGGCGAAAAATAGCGGCGGAAAAGCGTGTTGAAAAATCTCGACGAACGTTCCAAAAGGAACTTTTGATTGTCCCGTTGAGCCATCTTCATCTGGTTTGTTTGATTTTCGGTTCCGCAATGAGTCTCCCTTACATACCTCGAAGGTATCGAAAATATGGAAAGAAAAGTATGGTTAACGAGCGAATTCTTTCAAAGACAAGTTCAGGGTACCTGCTTTGGTGCTTTTGCTATAAAACAATTCATTCTCTATCTTGTCCCATTAAAGCCCCCTTGAAGTGATGACTTTTACGAAATTTGTTTCGTCTTTGTTCCGTTGATGGTTTAGAAATTGTTAATTTATTCAAAATAGAGTGGATAGAATGGCCGTTACAAATATAACCGATAAATTTGTTGTTATTGGCGATAGAGTTTTGATCAAGCCAAAATCTCTGGACGAACGGACAAAATCGGGAATTTATCTTCCCCCTGGTGTTCAGGAAAAAGAGAAAATCCAGACAGGTTATATTATTAAAACCGGACCGGGTTATCCTGTTGGGCCACCACCGGAGTCTGACGAACCATGGAAAGAGCGGGTTTCAACGGCTCAGTACATTCCTTTGCAGGCAAAAGTTGGTGATATGGCTATTTTTATTCAGAATAGCTCTTATGAGATCGAGTATCAGGAGGAGCGATATATTATTGTCCCGAATTCGGCTATTCTGCTTTTAATCAGGGAAGATGACGATCTTGACTACTACCTTAGATGAGAATACCGATATCCCTGTTTGTAACCTATTCTAACTCAGACCATGGCCATAGATTTTGCTTCAGATCGTGCTGCTCAAGGCAATTATTCGCATGAAGAGCTGTTCGTGCGGATCAATGCCCTTAAAAAAGAGATGAACGCTCTGGTTCTTGCTCATTATTATACCGTTCCGGAAATACAGCAGGTTGCCGATATTGTTGGAGACAGTCTCGCTCTTGCCCGTGCGGCTGAAAAAAACGATGCCGATGTCATTGTGTTTGCCGGGGTCTACTTTATGGCTGAAACCGCCAAAATCATTAATCCCTCCAAACTGGTACTGATGCCTGATGCTCATGCAGGGTGTCCTCTTGCTGACAGTTGTCCGGCTGATGAGTTCAGGAGATTCAAGGAGTTGCATTCGGACGCTGTCGTTATTACCTATATCAACTCTACTGCGGAGATCAAGGCGCTTTCCGATATTACCTGTACCTCGTCCAATGTTGAACAGATTGTTCGTCAGATTCCTGAAAACCAGCCGATTATTTTTGGCCCTGACAGAAATCTCGGCGCTTATATCTCAAAAAAACTTGGCAGGGAGATGATTCTCTGGCAAGGGTACTGTTATGTTCACGAAGCTTTTTCTGAACACTCTGTTCTCATCGCTTGTGCAGGGCATCCCGATGCTGAGCTTATTGCCCATCCTGAGTGTCGTGAAGAGGTGCTTCGTCATGCGGCATTTATCGGCTCAACACAGGCGTTATTGAACCATACCGTTTCAAGCTCGGCCAACAAATTTATTGTTGCCACTGAGCCGGGCATTCTTTACGAAATGCAGAAGCGATCGCCCGAAAAAACCTTTATTCCTGCGCCCAAAGATCCTGATAATCCCCGAAGTGTCTGCACGCAGATGAAACAGAATACTCTCGAAAAGCTTTACCAGTGTATGCTGAACCGAAAACCTGAGATTGTTGTTGACGAAGCGCTTCGTCTTGCAGCCCTGGGTTCTATCAGGAGAATGCTCGAAATGTCTCCGGGATAACAGGAATGGCTAATGCTGAACATCTGAAGCTTCTTCAAGAGAGCGTTACTGGCTGGAACAGGTGGCGCCAGGAGCATGCGGATATTCGTCCGGATTTGCACGATGCGGTTCTCTCTGGTCTTGATTTGCGAGGAGCAAACCTTGCCGGGGCGGATCTTGGTGGCGCGAACCTTGCAAAGGCAAATCTTGTGTCGGCGAATCTTGCTGAAGCTGATTTACGTGGTGCTGATCTGCGGGGAACTGATCTCAGCAGAGCCAACCTCAGCGGAGTCAATTTCAGTAAAAGCACCATTGATATTTTCACGCTCTATCGAGGTGTTCAAGGGTGTGATATTGGTGTTAATGGACTTTATTCGCCCCTTACCGACTCAGCCGCACTGTTGAGGATTGATCCGCCAGGGAACTCCATGCAGGGAGCCAACGCCGATGCGGTTATCGAAAGTCTGCGGCATGCCCGCAAGCTCCACACGTTTTCTCTTCTGCTTGCAGGGATTGCCATGCTTTTTATCGTCATCAAACCAAAAACCATTACGCTGCCCTATCTTGCGGGATCGTTCAAGTTCGATGATCTTAGTTACTCCTTTCTGGCCATGATTCTCTCCACCGTGCTTCTGAGCCAGGTTTCCTCCTTCATTGATTCAGCTCTGCAAGGGGCGCGCTATCTTAACGACAGAAGGTCGGCCATGCTTGTAGGTCATTTTCCATGGTTACTCTCAAAGTATGAAAGTGAGGTGCCAAACCGGCGCCAGTCAAAAGTCATGCGCTTCTTTCTCGTTTTTCATCCGCTTATTTACCTCTACTTTTTTACGAAATGGGATGTGCTTTTCAGCGGGAGCTGGGAGGGACTCAGGCAACATTACCAAGAGATGCCGGTCGTTTTCGGTGAGTATCTGATGCCGGTTTTCTATGTTATTCTGATTAAAATTTGTATCCATATTTTTCAGCTTTCAGAAGGGTTTCAGAAACCGATTCTCTTCGATACCCAAACGGAACGCGGACGCCAAACCGACATGGAACGTCTTGCCGTAGCCGTTGAAAAGCAGGCTTCACGAACCGCAGAGCTTGTTGAGCTTATGCGCAAAAGGGAAGGGTGACCAGATCTACAGTAAAGCAGAGACACGGTTATTTGTACTCCACCACACAAACAAGTCAAATCATGAAAAGAGCACTTTCCATCATACGTATTGGTTTGTTTGTCTTTATGACCATGCTGTTTTTTAATCCTGATCCTGGCTTGTGTGCTTCATCGCACCGTAAAGCTAAAAAAAATAGTAGCGTACGTAAAGCCAGGTCGCAGAGTAGTGCTCATTCCCGAGTGGTTAAGCAACGCGGGAAACAGAAAATCCTTGAATTGAGCATAGCTCCGCCTCCAGAGGATGCACAGAGCTTGAACAATCAGGCGTTATTGCTGTATGGTCAGGGAAAATATGCCGAAGCAGAGACGCGTTATCGTCGTTCTCTGGCGATTCGAAAAAAGCAGTTGGGCACTGAGCACCCTCTGGTGGCCACAAGTCTGAACAATCTGGCGTTGTTGCTCGATGCGCAGGGGAGGTATGCCGAGGCCGAACCGCTCAGTCGTCGAGCACTGGTCATCGATGAAAAAGCGCTTGGAGCAGAGCATCTTGATGTAGCAACCGACCTGAACAATCTGGCGGCATTGCTTCAGGCGCAGGGCAAGTATGCGGAGGCTGAGCCACTCTATCGCCGTTCTCTTGTGATCCGGGAAAAGCAATTGGGCAGTGATCATGCTGATGTAGCACAGAGTCTGAACAATCTGGCGGCTTTGCTCCAGGATGAGGGCAAATATTCCGAATCAGAACCTCTTTATCGCCGCTCTCTTGCGATCCGGGAAAAGTTGATGGGCAATGAACATGCTGATGTGGCGCTGGGGTTGAACAATCTGGCCTCTTTGCTGAAAACTCAAGGCAAGTATGCTGAAGCTGAACCACTTTATCGTCATTCCCTTGTGATGAGGGAAAAGCTGTTTGGCGACAAGCATCCTTTAGTGGCAATAAGTCTGAACAATCTGGCTGAGTTGCTGCAAGCGCAGGGCAAGTATGCGGAAGCAGAGCCACTCTATCGGCGTTCTTTTGCGATCAGAGAAAAGATATTTGGTCGTAATCATCCTCTCGTGGCTACGAGCCTGAACAATCTGGCGGGATTGCTGCAAGCGCAGGGCAAGTCTGCCCAGGCCGAACCGCTCTATCGTCGTGCGCTGGCAATTGACGAAAAAGTACTGGGCAAAGATCATCCTCAAACCATAACTATCCGAAATAATTTCAACACTCAGTCAAAGACCTTGAAGTAGAGTGTTGCGATAAAATGATGAAAATAAATTCAGTGAGGAGATGACCGGACTTCTTGCTGGAACAACTCTATCCGCTTCTTTATCCAGATACAGAAATGTTGTAGCAAGATGCAAGAAAACTACAGAAGACATGGTCCCGTATTGTCTCATCTTGTTTATGGTAAACAGGGCGAGTCTCAAGTATCGATTTTATATCACGAAACACCTGCTCGACCTGCCACAACTCCTTATATCTGAGCGCAACCTTTTTGGCACACTTTCCTCAGTTCCTGCCGACACTGGAACGCAACCCGTCGAATTCAGGAACATCCATGTTGCTACGGATGGTACCCGGAGCGTTCACTCTTGATGGTAATGGCGCAACCCCTTGTTATCCGGGCTCGGTGAAGCTTGGAACCCTCGCGCTCACAGCCCTGATAAACCCTCAGCACCTTGAGCTTTCGTTGAGCACCTCCCAGTTGGGCAACGATACGGTTCCCTCCGTTGGTCTATCGTCGGACTGTATGACGACTGGTACCGATGGTCTCTACCAGCAACACAATATGACGGTCGGCACCCAGCCCGGAGTGGCTCTTTGTGGAGAGGGATGCACCAGTGTATAACCTTGCTGATCCGATTATGGTTGATGTCACTGCGGACACTACGGTTGATTTGGTTGGTATCCTGCGCGGTGATGTTGAACGGAGCTGGGCGGCGTAAATGAGGTGCACCCGATTGGTAGAGTAACTGGCGCTGTTAAAGGCAGTTGGCGGGTTGCAATATTTATGACAGTTATGCTGCGCTCTCTGTAGCGTTAAAAGGGGAGTGTTCGGGATGTTCCCGCCAATACTTTTTTGCAAAGTTGGTCTGATCTCCTTGGCCTGCCAGCAACCCTTTTACCGATATATCTTCATCGAGATCAGGCCAATGAATTCCTTCACCGTTTCCTGAAAGTTCGTAATGGTTCAGCGACTCAGCCGAAGCCCCAAGTAATCGAGGAAACCATGTGTACGGAATGGAGAGAATTCGTCCGTCTCTCAACTGTACATCAAAGCGATGTTCACCAAATGAGAGATGCAACACTTGTGGCTCAGTCGTCGCCGAAATGTTCATTCCATACCTCCTCGATTCTTGATTTATTGGTAGCAACCAATTTTTGAATATGCTGTAGCTCTATTAAACTGAATCCTTTATTATAAGAGACGTTACCGTCAAGCCAGATTTTGGCTTTACTGTGATTTTTGCGGACATGCACATGCACTGGATCTTGTTTTCCGCCGCTCAATTCATTACTGAAAAAATAAAACAGGTACTGATCTGAAATGCCGTTAATTCTTGGCATAACTACAGGATTAATCCATGGACAAAATGGCTGGGGAAATGATATTACTGCTAATATCGCTTAACCAGGAGCAAAAAACAAGTTTGATACTGAGGACACTATGTTCAGCTCAATCTGTAATATTGAAAACCGGATCAGCGTTATCGACAAACAGATTGGCTCCCTCGAAACTACAGTTGCCCTCAGACAAAGTGAGGCGGTTTTAGTCCTGAATCAGCTATATTTGTGAAAAATCAAACAGGAAAGAAAATGGAAACAAAGTATGATGTGGGTGGCGATTTTTTCCGTGAAAAGGTTCTGGCTGCTATTTTTTATGGTTTCCGTACCGTCAAAAATCCCGTATCCGTAACGGTTCATCCTGAGCTCATGATGAGGATCAGGGATGATTTTAAGAATAAGGTTGTTGCTCCGAAAAATGTCGGTGATACGGAATTCTTTTTTGGATTACCGGTAATTGAGGATGCGACAAATGAGAAGGATCATATATCTGTGAATTAAGACCTGAAAGAGACCATACCGTTACCGTGCCCCAATACCCCGTTGCCTGTAGTGGGGAGCTTCATTTGGTTCCTCCCCGGTTTCAGAACCCTTAACTTCATGGTTTTACATCTGAAGCGACCTTCATGCGCACTATTCTGGTGGGATTGGAGACCGCGCCATTGTTGTTTTGTGAACCAGCCTTGATTTTGTCAACAACTTGCATTCCGGAAACGACTTGTCCCCAAACGGTGTATTGCCCGTCGAGGAATGGCACTGGTGCGAAGCAGATGAAAAACTGGCTGTCGGCACTGTTGGGGTCAGAGGCGCGGGCCATGGAGACGGTGCCCCGGATATGCTGCACGTTTGAAAATTCAGCTTTAAGTTGTTGACCGGAACCGCCGGAACCGTCGCCCTGCGGATCGCCGGTCTGGGCCATAAATCCCGGAATAACACGGTGGAAGGTGAGACCGTCATAAAAACCTTTGCGGGTCAACTCTTTGATGCGTGCCACATGGCGTGGGGCGATATTTGGAAGCATCTGGATGACGACTCGCCCTGAAGGAAGGTCGAGATATATCGTGTTTTCGGGATTAAGTGCTGGTGCTGCAGAAACAGTCAAAGGAAGTAAGGCTGCCAAAAGCCCTAAAATAACGATGAGAATTCTGAGTGGTGTCTTCAGCATGGGGGTCTGGTTATGTTTTGATGAATATGTTTTGCAAGTATAGCAAGAATGAAGAAAGAAGCCAAGGGCAACAGTGTGAGTATGTTGCAATTTATTGGCCGACAACAATAATTTCAACAGCCCCTTTTTGATGCAAGCCTCGGTTGAATACAAAGCCAACACAACACAGGTTTACAAGTTGCGTTGAGGAAAATCGGTGCTGTTCTTCACGACAGGAAATGGATGGCAGCCAAAGAACAGGTTGGTAAATGTTCGTTATTACTTCCCGCCATTGTCATGGACATTGACGAAACGGTTCTGGATAACTCCAGATATACGGGAAAGGTGGTTCATGAAGGTGGTGAGTGGAACGGCGGCTACTTGGAATGAGTGGGTCGCGCTGCAAGATGACAGTGACTGTTCCCTGGGCGGTGTGACGATGCCAGGTGCTGGTATCAACCCATTCGAGTATGTTTCCCGTTACATTTGGCACAGGACAGGCGGAGAAAGATATTGTGTCAAGTTCCTGTAAAAACCGTTATTCTCGTTCGGTGAGCATACTTTGAAAAATCCCATATTAAGGGGGATATGTAATGCTTCTGATGGGTTGGTTGAGATGGTTCTTGGGATACTGTGGAGTAAAGGTGCGTGTGTTCTTGTGCGTCTTTAAAGTTTATATTCTCCTGAACGAAAGATGAAAAGTATGTGCTGCAACAAAAGGGGAACCAATGAGCATTATTCTTCTTGATATTGGCAACGTGCTGGTAACGGTAGATTTTATGAGCTTTTGCCGGGCAGTTGCAATTGACCTGAATGCTGGCCCGGAAGAGATTTTTCGGAGATACTGTACCGGTGAGCTGAAAGAAAAGCTTGAAACCGGCTGGATTGGGCCACTTGAATATTTTGCCATGATTGCCCGCGATTTGCAGGCCAAAGCTATGCCGCTTCAAGAGATCAAGCAGCACTGGCAGGATATTTTTGAACCGCTGGAGGGTGCTGTTGAGGCCGTCAGGTTGCTTGGTGAGAAGTATTCGCTTTGGATCATGAGCGATACCGATCCACTCCATTTTACCTTTTTGCTCAATAATTATCCGTTACTGCGAGGTGCTGATCGGTACTATCTCTCTTTTGAGCACGGGATGATGAAAACCAGTGTTGGCGTGTTTACGCATGTTCTCGACAGTTCAGGGCGCAGTGCGGATGAGTTTGTTCTGATTGACGACAAGGCGGTCAATTGCGCCTCCGCCTCACAAGCAGGCATCAGAAGCATACAGTTCCAGAACTGGCCGGATACTCTTGCTTTACTTTGAGAAAATAAGGAGTGACCATGCGGGGAAGAGTGGGATTTCTAAATTTTTTTTGTTATGGTCTCTTTTGTTTTGCCGTTTTTGGCGTTTATGAGCCGAACGCTGTAGCCTCTGCGGCTGACAAACCGAAGAGCTGGCTTGAGCGGGATAAGCTTACTGGTGATTGGGGTGGCGTGCGTGCCGCTCTTGCGGATTGTGGTGTCGCCCCCTACATCATCTGGACATCGCAGATCACACAAGCCCTCGATGGCGGTTTGCGTTCAGGTAGCGATATGGGAAGTGTGTTTGAGTTTGGCGCTGATTTTGATCTTGAAAAAATGGGCGTGTGGAACGGCGCGACGATCCATACCAGCGCATTCTGGATCCAGTACAATGACGATCCCTCTGCTGACATTGTCGGCAACTTTGACGAGGTGAGCAACTTTGCAGCGCAGCGAAGTGTCCGATGTTATCAGGTTTACATGAAGCAGAACTTTTTGGCTGGCAAGCTAACCGCAAAAATTGGGCAGCTTGCGCTTGACGACGACTTCATGATTTCCCCTCAATCGGCCATGTTCGTGAATGCCTCGTCCGGTTCTTTGCCTGTTCTTTCGGCAAACACAAAGGCACCGATTTACCCGTTGGGCGCACTCGGTGCCTGGGCACAGATAAATTTCACCAGTACGCTCAAATTGCAAATGGGCCTCTATGGTGGTGACGCGGGAACCCAGAGCAGTAACCGCCATGGGTTCGACTATTCACTCTCCCATCGTCAGGGCGCTGCCATGATGACTGAGCTTGGACTGGATGGAGGTGGAGGTACATACAAGCTTGGAGCATTGCTTCATACCGGAGAGTTTACGGATTACCGTACTGGTGAGGCGCGAACCGGCAATTACGCACTCTACATCGTGCTTGATCAGATGGTGATTGGCAATCGTGATGCACCGAAACTGGGTGTGTTCCTGCGTTGTGGCCTGAGTCCGATGCTTGCGTGCAACGAGGTTGACAGGTATATTGATGCCGGAATTACCGGAACAGGGTTGTGCGATGGAGACCGTGTCGGAATTGGATGCAGTCATATCAGCTTTGGAGGGCCTTTCGTTGAGTCACAGCGCGACGCAGGGATCCAGGTGACTGATTCCGAGTCAGTGATTGAACTGAGCTATCAAAAACAACTGACTCACTGGAGCATGATTCAGCCCGATTTGCAGTACGTCATCAATCCCCAGAATGCGGCGGCCTCCAACGCGTTGGTCGCTGCCGTCCGTATGAGAATCAATTTTTAGGCCATGTTACAGATTACCAGAACCATTGCCATCCCTGATGACGAGATCGAGCTTCAGACCATGCGGGCTCAGGGTGCGGGCGGTCAGAATGTCAACAAGGTTGAAACTGCCGTTCATCTCCGCTTCGATATCCGGGCTTCGTCACTTCCTGATGATTTTCGTGAGAAGCTGCTGCTGCTGAAGGATCATCGCATGACGAAAGATGGGGTGATCATCATCAAGGCGCAACGCTACCGTTCACAGGAGAAGAACCGCACCGATGCTATACTGCGTCTGCAAGTGCTGCTTCAGCGTGCTGCTTTACCGGTAAAAAAACGCAAAGCCACTGCACCAACGAAAAGCTCAAAGGAGCGGCGCATCGAGAGCAAGGTGAAGCGGAGTGCAGTCAAGTCGATGAGAGGGCCGGTTGAATATTGAGGCTCTTTGTTCATACACCGAGGGCTGTGACGGGCAGTTGGGCTGAACGGCATTTTTCGTTATACTTGAAAGTGTGCTTTGGCTGCAAGGTTTGCCTCTGGGGGCGATATATAAAAACAGGTAACAACCATTACATCCCATGACGGATCTCTTTTCGGTTTACGACAGGTTATCTACAGAGCCTTTAAAGGGTGAGGATCTTGTCTATTACGTTGATGCCCATCTCGGGAGAGGTGGAGCCAGGCCTGTCAGCCGTCTTAAAAAATTACTTGGTTATGATAATGACGGTATGCTTCCTGCTGGAAAACTGAAGGACAGAAAACGGCAGATATTGTTTTCTGGATATAAAGGTTGTGGTAAAAGCACTGAGCTGAATATGTTGCAACACGATATTGAAAAGGATTATATCGTTGTGAATTTTTCCGCTCGCCATGAGCTTGATATAATAAACCTTACCTACATTGATCTCTTTGTGATTACCATGGAGAAGCTCTTTTATGCCGTTGCTGATCATGGTATTGTGATTGATCCGCTGTTGCTTGCCAGTATTCGTGAGTGGAGCTATTCAACCGAGATTAAAGAGATAAGTAAACGTACTGGCGAAGCTTTACTTGAAACAGGAGGGGAGGCCGGGGTTGGTAGGGCTATGTGAGTTTTCGAGTGATTCGTTCCAGTCATTCTTCCTCTTCCTGAACATCTGATATCTGGTATTTTCTGGGAACGCTGAGCTCCAGCTCGGCATCGTTCTTCCTTTTTGCCGAGCTGGAGCTCGGTGCTCCCAGATCTCGTCACTCCCAGATCTCAACGCTCCCTGGGAGTGACCACCCCTCACCCCATATTCTCCAGCCGCTTGTAGAAAAAGTGCTTCGTCACTTCAGCGGAGACGATATACAGCACCACAATCAGCAGCATCCAGCCGTAAAAGATTGGAGGCAACTGGACAAATCCAAAGGTCGCGGCCAAGGGCGTAAAGGGCAGCGCGAGCACCGCGAGCACCACAAGTATTGTAGCCGTAAGCAGATACTTGCCGGGAAGGCTTTTGAAAAATGGCAGGCGCGTTCGAATCACCAGCACAATGAGCGAGGCGGAGATGACCGATTCTGCAAACCAGCCGGTCTGAAACTCGGCTTCTTTGGCGTGCAGCACATAATGCAAAACTCCAAAAGTGAAAAAGTCAAAAAAGGAGCTGAGAATCCCGAAGGTGATCATGTACCGCTGGATAAAGTGGATATCCCATCGGTGCGGCTGGGCGATGTTGATGGCATCAACCCGATCGCTGGAGATGGTCAGTTCCGGCACGTCGGTCAGCAGGTTGGTGAGCAATATCTGTTTTGGAAGCAGTGGCAGGAAGGGGAGAAAGAGCGAAGCCCCCGCCATGCTGAACATGTTGCCGAAGTTGGCGCTTGTGGCCATAAAGACATACTTCATGGTGTTGGCGAAGGTTTTGCGTCCCTCAATAATGCCCTGCTCCAGCACCTTCAAGTCATGGTTGAGCAGCACAATCTCGGCTGCTTCCTTGGCCACATCCACCGCAGAGTCAACCGAAATTCCCACGTCAGCAGCATGAAGCGCTGAAGCGTCATTGATGCCATCGCCCATAAAGCCCACAACGTTCCCGCCCTTTTTGAGCGAGAGAATAATGCGCTCCTTCTGGTTCGGTTCCACCTCAGCAAAAATATCGGTGAGCACCGCTTGCTGCATCAGCGCCCGATCACTCATCTTGCGAATATCCGGGCCGGAGAGGATGACCGGCTTGGCGATGCCGATCTGCCGTCCAAGACTTGCCGCCACCAGAGAGTTGTCGCCGGTAATAATTTTCAGTGCAACGCCCAGTTTTTGAAGATTTTGAATCGTTCCCTTCACGTGATCCTTGGGGGGGTCAAAAAAGGTGACAAAGCCGAGAAAAATCATCTCCGATTCATCGTTGCGGCTAAAATTCTGCTGTGGGTTCCCGGCTTTCCAGGCGACACCAAGCGTGCGGTAACCGTCAGTGCTGAGTTGCTCATAATGTTCCATAATCTGGGGCAGCTTTTCATCAAGCGCAACCAGAGTTCCATCTTCGCTCTCCGCCCTGTTGCACACCTCAAGCACCTTCCTCAGCGCCCCTTTGGTGATCACTATATTTTCAGAGGCATTACGGATCTGAACGGTCAGGCGTTTCCGGATAAAATCATAAGGCACCTCACTCTGCACTTCAAAAAGATCTTTTCTTCCGGGCAGGCTGTTGGAAATAGCTTCATCAATGGGATTTTGAAACCCCTTTTGAAGGGATGCATTCAGCCATGCGTAGTGCAGCACCTTTTCTGACGTGTCGCCTGTAAACGATAACGCCTTGTGCAATTTTACCTTACCCTCTGTAATCGTGCCCGTTTTATCAGAGCAGAGGATGTTCATGCTTCCAAAGTTTTCGATGGAAGAGAGCCGCTTCACAATCACCTGCTGCTTGGCCATATTGCGGGCTCCGGAAGCCAGGTTCACACTGATAATAGCGGGCAGCAACTGTGGAGTAAGACCGACGGCCAGCGCCAGAGAGAAGAGGAAAGAGTCGAGAATCGGTTTCTGCAGGAAGACATTGGCAGCAAAAATCATGACCACCAGAACCATGGTGATCTCCATCAGCATATAGCCGAACCTGCGAACACCATGTTCAAAATCGGTTTCAGGAGCCTTAAGCCGAAGA
>Ga0194037_1002091_pt1 | contig 13677 bp, 11 predicted proteins | sample JunL306m_MetaG_FD_148653 | JGI IMG/M metagenome (GOLD analysis project Ga0194037, IMG submission 148653) | Anoxic zone freshwater microbial communities from boreal shield lake in IISD Experimental Lakes Area, Ontario, Canada - Jun2016-L304-6m | ecosystem: Environmental > Aquatic > Freshwater >...
AACCAAAGGAGAATAAAAACGTGAGCTGCCATTGTTTGAAACAGAAGAGGTAGTTTGCTGAGCAACTTCAATTGTTTTCTCAATTTCGGCTACAGCAACTTTTTTGGTTTCAACAACTGGAGTTGGAATTGCTGCTTTTGGAGCTGCAACTGAATCTGACCCTGCCAATTCAATAATTGCTATGGGCGTATTTACAGCAATCACATCACCATCCTTAAATAATTTCTTTTTTAAAATTCCGCCTTTAGGTGAAGGAACTTCAGAATCAACTTTATCGGTTGCAATTTCCAAAACTGTTTCATCAGGAGCAATGGTATCACCTTCATTTTTTGTCCATTTGATGATGGTTGCTTCTGCAATACTTTCGCCCATTTTGGGCATTATCAATTCAAAATCTGCCATTTTAGTTTATTGTTTGATGTTTTTGCAAATTGCTTATTGCTCCCGATAATTATCGGGATTGCCAATTGTACAAGCGGCAAATTTAATTTTTTGCGGGAGTTTAGAAAATGGAAAAGAAATTATTCCTCTAATTACAATATTCCTCAACAACATCATACCTTCATTTGCAGTGAATTAAAAATTTCTGAGGAGTATTTTCTTCATCTTACTAAAGATAAAAAAATGGAGGTGGTCAAAGATTTTGACCACCTCACAAAGTTGAAATACTCACCACAGTTGCCGAATCTTTCTAATGGTTTAATTTTTTCCTCTACAACTATTTTAATGACAAATATTTTTTATTATAAAATTGATGTTGAATTCATGAAATTGCGCCAATGTATTTTACAACGCTAAAAAATATTGTTACCGAAAACAACCGCTATTATTTGGCCTATTTTACTTTATTGATTGGAGGTTTGATTGTTCAATTCAATGTTGCGCAGTTTGATGTTACTTTATTTATTAATGGTTTTCACAACACTTTTCTGGATATTTTTTTTAGCTATTTCACAGATTTTGGAGATGGTATATTTGCAACGGCAGTAGTTTTAATGTTAGTTCTTTTTAAACGTAAATATTGGATGAGTTCTATTTTATGTTTTTTTATTCCGGCATTAATTACACAATTATTAAAGCATTATTTATTTAGTGATTTTGAACGACCAAGCTTAGTGATGAAAACTTTTACTCAATTGCATTATGTTGATGGTGTTTATATTAATGAGTTAAATAGTTTTCCGTCAGGGCACGCTACGCAAGCATTTGCGCTGTTTACATTTATGGCTTTAGTTACACCTTATCGAAAATACCAATTGCTTATTTTATTAGCTGCAATACTTGTTGCGATTTCAAGAATTTATTTATTGCAACATTTTTTTCAGGATGTGTTAGCAGGATCTTTTATTGGATTAATAGTTTCAACTTCAATTTTTGCTGCATTTGAAACTTACAATAAAAAAGAAAAAGTTATTGAGGAAGTAAAACAATAGGCAATTGGCAATCCCGATAATTATCGGGAGCAATAAGCAATAAATTCAAAGTACAAAATTTTCTATTTACAATTGGTGTCAGTCACTTCGAGTTTGTCCGATAGCTATCGGACGGGAAGCGATGTTAGTTTTGTGCATTGTGCTTATAAGAACTTGTTCTCTCCCGATAGCTATCGGGATCGAACTGACACACTCTGGTCCGATAATTATCGGGATCGAATTAACAAGTAATACAACGATTGTCACTTCGAGTTTATCGAGAAGCGATGTTAGTTTGTGCATTGTGCATATAAGAACTTGTTCTCGATAAACTCGAACTGACACTCTCGTCCCGATAGCTATCGGGATCGAACTGACAGGGTTTAAAATATGTTTGAACTGACAAGTAATACAACGATTGTCACTTCGAGCGGAGTCGAGAAGCGATGTTAGTTTTGTGCATTGTGATGATAAGGACTTGTTCTCTCCCGATAGCTATCGGGATCGAACTGACAAATCACTATTTTACCACCGCTACCTTTTGAGTTTTTATAACCGCACCATTTGCATCAGTAATTCTTGCAAAATACAAACCTTGTGAAAGTGTTTCTGTAAAAAAGTTGGCGGATTTAGTAAATGATAAAGTTGATAAAACTTGTTTGCCTGTTATATCAAATAATTGCGCTATTAACTTTTCTGTTCCTGTAGTTTCAATATGCAATTCGTATGTTGTTGGGTTGGGGTAAATTGTTAAATTAGATTCATTACCTTTTTTAATTTCCTGTACTGCTGTTTTTGCATACCTGCCAATACTATCTGTTTTAATAATATACATTTCACCATACACAGTATCCAGTAAACCTGTTTTACCTGAAGCAATGATACTTCCATTAGGTAATTCAATTATCGAATTTAAACCACCTCTCGGAGAATTATACCAACTTACATTTAGAAAATTAAAGATACTATCAACTTTTAACAAATATCCGCCAAGTAAAAATCCGCCATCTTTAGTTGGAGCAATAGATGATACTCCCGGCAAAGTATCATTTTGAGTAAAAACATGACGCCTAATATAGACACCATTAATGTCTATAGTAACTAAATTTTCACGGGAAAAAGATGTGCTATCTGTAAATTCAGCTGATATGGTAATATGTTTTTTATCTTTTGAAATACATGCATCATGATAGTATAGATTCGTATAAAAAAGAGCCTTATTAAAGATGATATTAAACGAGGTATCTGTTTGCACCAAATACAAAGTATCATGGCTAATCTTAATAAGATCATAAGTGCTATCGTTGGGTTGAAACAACTTTACAAAGTAGCCAAGAGGACGTAACTTAAGTTCTTTACTTTTTAAGGTATTTCCATTTTCATCTATTTCTAAAATAAATGCCGTATTACCAATTTGGCTGGTTATGTCATAGCCATATATAAATGCAGAATTTTTGTTTTTTCTTTTAGTAATATCAAAACAAACAGATTCTGTAATACCGCTGTATATTGAATCCCAAATCACAACACCATTTTTAGAAAATTTAACAACCCTGAAATTAGTAATGGCCGATCCTTTTTCAGTAGTTCCTGCAACCAAATAATTTCCATCAGAAGTTTCTATACAACCTGATGCCTCGTCAGAAAGACCTGGATCGCCATAATGCATTTGCCATAAGGTATTGCCACACGAATCAGTTTTTACAATTGCCATATCAATATCATTTCCACTTGAGTATAAAGGGGCATAATAACATGACATGACACTCATTGTACCTCCATCACTTGTGGAGATTATATAAGTAGGCTCTATAAAGTTAAGAGGATAATATTTGTACATCCGCTCAAAAGTACATTGCGCATTTGCAGCAATAACAGCAAACACAGTTATAAAAAATGTTATGAAAATTTTGCGAATCACTTAATCTCCACTAATTAAATGCACACCATCTTTTGCAATATTGATGAGTTGCTGACGGTATAAAATACCAATGGATTTTTTGAAAGTTTTTTTGCTCATGTTTAGCATTGCGCTAATTTCTTCGGGAGAACTATTGTCGGTTAAATTGATAAATCCCTGATGCTTTTTTAAATAATCAAGAATGAATTCGGTATTTGATAAAACGTTTTCGAAACCAAGTTTTTGTAAGCTGATATCTACTTCATGATTTTCTTTTATCTTTTTTACATAACCTTTCAATCTATCGCCAACATTAATCTTTTTAAATACTTCGTTATGGTAAATCAATCCTTTATAATAATTATTTACCACCACAAAATATCCCAAAGGCGAATCTTCAAAAACAATCAGATCCACTTCTTCTCCTTCTTTAATTTCTAAAAATTCGTTGTTTAAAAACTTCTGAATTTTTGTTGAGCCTATCAATCGGTTTGTATCTTCATCCAAAAACATAAATACAACATAGGATTTTCCGGCTTCAATTTTTGTTGATTGTTCTTTAAATGGAACCAGCAAATCTTTGTCGACACCATAATCCATAAAAGCACCAAAATTTGTAGCTTCTTTTGCTTCTAACAAACCAAAATTATCTAATTCGATAAGTGGCTTATTGGTAGTTGCAACTAACCAATCATCCGAATCGCGATATACAAATACTTCTATCGGATCATTCACTTTTAAATTAGAAGGAACATATTGCTCGGGCAATAACACTTCATTTTTGCTATCGTCAATCAGCAACATTCCTGCTTCAGTTTTTATATGAGCTTTTAATTTATTTATTCTTCCTATTTGTATCATGATAATTTGATGTTAAAATTTAGGCAACTTATTTTTCAAAGTTGGTGTTTATTTTTTAATAATGAATTGAAATATCCTCCACAGATTTTCACTGATTACACAGATTTATTTTCAGCAATTATAAAAACCAATCTGTGCAATCTGTGGCTTTTTATGTTTTCATCTTTTTCTTTTTTGCAGATGGAAACAAAATATTATTTAAAATCAATCTGTATCCTGCTGAGTTTGGATGCAATGAAAGGTCTGTTGGTGGTGCACCTACAAGGTGTCGGTAATCTTCCGGATCATGACCGCCATAAAATGTCCATGAACCTTTTCCTGCATCACCATGAATGTATCTTGCTTCGCCCAATTGTTTATTTTCACCTAAAATGAGCACATCACTTTTGATAAATTGTTTTCTGAAAGCAGTTGTTTGTCCATAAAAACCTTTTACAATTTTGGTATGATCCTGACATAACATTGTAGGCACAACATCCCATTTTGCAGAAAACTCGAATAATGAAAACACATCATTTTCTTCAGATACTGGTCGTGTTTCAGGAGTTGCATCAATATAGGAAAATTCGTACACGTAAGGATTTTCGATAATTCTGAAATCTTTAAAAGCAAAGGTGTTTTTGAAATCTAATTTTGAATCGGCATTTGGGTCGGCAGCATCACCATCAAAAACGCCATCACAAATATCAATACCATCAGCAGCCAATGCAATATCATACGAGTCGGTTGCCGAGCACATTGCAAATAAATATCCTCCACCAAAAGTAAAATCACGAATCTTTTTTGCAATCGCCAATTTCAACTGACTTACTTTTTTATAGCCATGTTTTGTGGCCATGGCTTCAGCTTCCTTAACGTCTCTTTGATACCAAGCAGCTTGTGCATAAGCACCGTAAAACTTTCCATATTGACCTGTGAAATCTTCGTGATGCAAATGAAGCCAATCGTATAATGGCAACTTTCCGTCTAATAATTCATCATCAAAAACAACATCATAAGGAATTTCGGAATAAGCTAAAACCATCGTTACCGCATCGTCCCAAGGCTCTTTTGATTTAGGTGAATACACCGCAATTTTTGGAGCTTTATGAAGTTTTACCAACTCCATATTTACATCAGGCTTTGCTATTTCAGTTAAAATATTTGTAACCTGACTCTCACTTATTATTTCAAAACTCACACCTCTAACTTTACATTCTCTTTCAGTTTCGGCACTGTGCATCATCATAAAACTTCCATCACGATAATTAAGCAACCAATCAACATCCAAGTCACGTTTCAATTCCCAATAGGCAATCCCATAAGCTTTCAAATGATTTTTCTGAGAGTCGTCCATTGGAATAAGGATGCGGGTTGCGTGCGCTTCGATAAAAAGCAACGACAAAATTATTAAACCGTAAAAACGTAAAGACACAAAGATTTTCACTTTTTAATTTCTCCTTTTTCCTTTTTAATTATTAATATTTTTATTCTCAAATTTCCTCCATGTTCCTTGCACTTTCATCACCTTTTCAATCACATCACGCACACATCCTTCACCACCTTTTTTATCTGAAACATACAAAGCAATATCTTTAATCTCTTGCGTTGCATCAAACGGACAACAAGGTATACCAACTAATTTCATCACATCATAATCCGGCAGATCATCTCCAACATATAAAACTTCATTACGATTAATTTTATTGTCGTTACACAATTTATCAAACACTTCAATTTTATTATTTACGCCAAGATGAATATGCTTTATTTTTAAAAACTCTAATCGCTTTTGAACTCCAATTTGTTTTCCTCCTGAAATAACTGCAACAATATATCCAGCCAATAAAGCGCGTTCAATTCCATAACCATCTTTCACTAAAAAATTTCGTGCTTGTTCGCCACTTTCCAATGCCAAAACTTTTCCATCGGTTAGCACACCATCCACATCAAACACAAAACATTTTATATCTTTTAATTTTTCAAGAAACATATTTTCACTTTTTAATTTCTACTTTTAAATTTTTAATTCCTACTTTTAAATTTCTACTTTTCAATTTTTAATTCTTACTTTCTACTTTTTAATTTTTAATTGATTCTGATTGATGATACTTTTTGAAAGCACCTCATAAATATTTTTATATTCGGGATATTCGTTTAACAGTTCCAACTGTTCATTCACAGTTTTTAAATCTTCTCTAATTGCCGGTCCGGTTTGCATTTCAGCAGGATTTTCGTGTTGTACTTTTCTTGCAGTTTCTAAAATTAGCGGGCGCAATAAATCAAAATCTAAATTATGCTCTTTTAAAATTTGTGCAGAAATTTCAAACAAATGATTGCTAAAATTATTTGCCATGACTGCTGCTAAATGTGCAAATTTCCGTTGCGTTGAATTCATCTCAACAACTTTATTGGAAATTGATTTTGCAATTTCTAAAATTGAATTTGTAGTGCTTTCATTATTGCCTTCAACACATAAAGGAATATTTTTTATATCAGGATGATAATTTTTTGTGATGGTTTGCAAAGGCCACATCACACCAAATTTTTTGTGGTTATTTAAAATATCAAGAGATGTATTTCCTGAGAAATGAATAACAATTCCATTTACATTTAATTGCTCACTCACTTCTTTTATTACCGAATCTTTTACTGCCAAAAAATAAAAATCAGCATCTGTTGGAATTAATGTTAAAGATGAAAATGCTTGCGTTTTTAATTGAGCAGCCAAGTTTTTCGCATGTTCAATATTTTGACTGTAGATAGCCTGAATAGGATATCCAGCATCATAAAATGCTTTACCAAAACATGTAGCAATGTTTCCCGAACCTATGATTACAATTGTAGCCGCTGATTTCACTAATTATCGCTGATTGTTTTTTATAAATAATATTTTCTAATATAAATAATCTGTGTAATCTGTGGCAACTTTTTTCAACAACATTAATTATTAGCCACAGATTTCACAGATTAAAAATTTATTTGCCATAGATTTTTTTTTCTCTCAAATAAAAAAAAACAATCTGTGTAATCTGTGGCAACTTTTATGCTTTTACTTTTTCATTTAATATCTGATCCAATCTTTTCCAGATCGATAATAAAAATCCGATGACCATGATAATTGTTCCTGCCCAAACTAAATTTATCCATGGAAAAACAATTGCTTTCATAATAATAAAATCTCCGGAGGTATCTTTCTCTGCAGTTTCAATTGTAAACTTTTTGGTTACAGGATCTACAGCAGTAAATTTAAAACGCAAGTTTGCTTCTTCAACTACCGATTCAAATTGTGCTACCTGATTATTTTTAACACCATACATTGGCATTGCAGAAAAAACTTTATTGAGGGTGATTACTTTTAATTCGGCACCAAGTAATACTTCCAAATTTTTTGTATCTAAAGGTCCGTCTTTAACATTTGTATTGATACCGGTAACAATCACGATCGCATTATTTGTAATAATCGTATCGCCAACTTTCACTTCATGTTTTTGTTCATTGATAAATTTAATTTCTCCACTTTCATTTGGCACCGAACTTACAAAAGTGAACACATCATGAGATAAATAATGTTTGGTATCAGGATTTGCAACCAACCCCATTTTAGGATTTATCTGACCGTTAGGATACAAGTCAAATTCATACAACAAAGAATCAGTTTGACTGTCTAACTTTTTATAATGAACCCTATAATAATGATTCACCCAATTGATCGAATCGCCAACATAGGTGATCACATAATCGCCCATACGATGCGGCTTTCCTCTCTCCAAAAACAAGTTTTCAAAATTTTCTTTTTGCGTTTTTTCATCATTGCCTCTAAACATTTGCTCACCGGTACGATTAATGGAAATGACTTTTTTATTTGCCGAAGAAATTAAAACTCCTACCAACAAAATTCCAAAACCGATATGAGCAACTGATGCACCACCTTTTTTAATGGTACTTAATTTTGGAATAAGCAATGCTGAATTTGTGATGATAGAAAAAATGGCGGCAAAAAGTAAACCGATATAAAACCAATTATTTAATTCGAAAGCAAAATATAATCCTACAGAAACAGCCAAAGAAATTGCAGCATAAAGCAACATTTTCTTAAGTACGTCATTTGAATTCTTTTTAAATTTCATCAAATGTGCAACAGCAGTTAAAATAGCGATAACTATTGCCATTGGCATTTGCCATTTATTGTAATGCGAAATAACATCAGCAGGTGGTGCTAAATTAGTTCCAAGTATTTTATTGATAACAGGAATAGATGTGGTAAGAACAATTTGAAAAGATGAAATTACCAAAACCAAACTTCCTATAAACATCCAAAACTCACGCGTAAAAACATGCTCGTCTTTTTCCGATTTTGGAATTTCTTTCCATCGTGATATAAATAAAATTGTTGCAAGAATAATGAAGATGAATAGAAAAACTAATAATTGCCCACTCATGCCAAGGTCAGTAAACGCATGCACTGACGAGTTTCCTAAAATTCCGCTTCGGGTTAAAAATGTAGCATACAATACCAACAAAAAAGTTGTAACAACAAGTATCATTGAAACAGAAAGAGAATTACCTGTACTTTTATAAATGATCATCACATGCAATCCGGCAATTAAAATTAACCAAGGAATAAGTGAAGCATTTTCAACAGGATCCCATCCCCAATATCCACCAAAACTTAAACTTTCATAAGCCCAAAAACCACCCATAATAATTCCTGTACCCAAAACCATGGCACTTACCAAAGCCCATGGCAGTGCAGGTTTTACCCATCCGGTATAATCACGTTTCCAAAGTGCAGCAATTGCAAAAGCAAATGGAACTATGGTGGTGGCAAAACCAAAAAACAATGTTGGAGGATGTATCACCATCCAATAATTTTGAAGCAACGGATTAAGTCCGTTTCCATCTGTAATTTTGGTGAGATAATCTGCTCTTTTAAATATTGGTGCTTCGCCCATGGCATTGCGCAATAATTCAAAAGGACTGCTTCCAAGTTTATATTCAAATATTTTTATTCCTAAAAGCATGGATGTAAGCGCAATTTGTGAAAGCATCACAATGCTCATTACCGGGCTTGTCCACTTACCTGAAGTACGAAGAATAATATTCCCGATCACCATTTGCCAGAATATCCAAAGTAAAAAACTGCCTTCCTGACCTTCCCAAAAACAAGAGATCATATATTCAACCGGGAGATCTCGGGATGAGTGATGCCACGCGTAACTATACTCAAACAGATGACTGTGAATGATGTTAAAAAGAATCCCAACAATTGCGAGCACACAAAAAGTATGAACATAAAATGCCAGGTCTGCTAACTTTTTCCATGAAGGCTCACTATTGTTTTTGGCAGCAAAAAAATAGGCGAAAGTTGAAATGATAGCAGTTCCAAATGCCAATACCAAAGCCATGTGGCCGAGGTTTCCATATATAAGGTGTTCGTTTTGAAATACGGTTTCGTTCATTATTGTTTTGTTTGGGTTAGAAAAACAAGCCTGCAAATGTAAACAAACGGAATTTGATTTTGATTTAGTTGTTTTTAGTTTGGGGTTGGGGTTAGAGAAGCATTTGGAATGACACCTTCCCTAACCCTTCCCTGCCTACCGAAGCTAAGCCTTGAGTGGCAGGCAGGCTTGCTAGGAAGGGAATTCATTTCATAAAAAGTTTCATTGTTATCACAATTTCAAAGTCCTCCCTAACAAGGGAGCCTGCCTGCTGCTCAAGCCGTGTTTGGCAGGCAGGGATTTAGGTGGGTGTCACGTATGCTGATTTGAAGAACTATGTAAATTATTTATATTCGACCTGCTATGAAAATAACTTACAATCCAAAGTTGACAGAATTTGCAAAACAACTTAGGAACAACCCTACCAAGGCTGAGCATGATTTGTGGCAGCATTTAAAAGGCGATAAATTGGGTTACGATTTTCATAGGCAAAAACCAATTGGTTATTACATCGCGGATTTTTATTGTCATCAATTACATCTAGTAATTGAGGTGGATGGCATTACTCATGATGATATTTCAGTTCAAATAAAAGATGCAAAAAAGGAAGAATATTTATCAGGTAAAAATATTTCAGTTTTACGTTTTACTGATGATGAAGTGCTTTTTGAAATAGAAAAAGTAATAAGTACGATTCAAAAATATATTGAAGAATTTAGGAAGTCGGGATAAGATGCATTTGGAATGACACCTACCCTAACCCTTCCTTGTTAGGAAGGGAATTCATTTCATTAAAAGTTTCATTGTTAACACAATTTTAAAGTCCTCCCTAACAAGGGAGGATTTAGGTGGGTGTTGTATCTATAAATAAAATTCTCTGGGTTTAGCGGTATTACCAAAGCATTTGGAATGACACCTTCCCCTACCCTTCCCTGCCTACAGAAGCTAAGCCTTGAGTGGCAGGTAGGCTTGCTAGGAAGGGAATTCATTTCATAAAAAGTTTCATTGTTACCAAGATTTCAAAGTCCTCCCTAACAAGGGAGGATTAGGTGGGTGTTGTATCTATGAATAAAATTCTATGGGTTTAGCGGTATTACCAAAGCATTTGGAATGACACCTACCCTAACCCTTCCCTGCCTGCCGCTCAAGCCGTGTTTGGTAGGCAGGGATTTAGGTGGGTGTCAAATATGTTAATTTCGATTTACATCTTTACCATTTGCTATTCTCTTAACAATTTTTACTTTTACTAAAAATTGTCCAAATGAAAAAAACAATCTTACCAATTTTAGTAACAACAATTTGGATAAGCATTTCTGAATTTGTAAGAAACCAAATTTTGGTAAATGATATTTGGGTAAATCATTACAAAAACCTGGGTTTAACATTTCCTTCCGAACCAATAAATGGTGCAGTTTGGGGTTTATGGTCGTTGTGTTTTGCTATTGCCATTTTTATTTTTGCGAAAAAGTTCAGCATGGTTGAAACAACTTTATTCTCATGGTTTATTGGATTTGTATTGATGTGGCTAGTAATCGGTAATCTGAATGTTTTACCATTCGGAATTTTATATTTAGCAGTTCCTCTCAGTTTGCTCGAATCGTTTGTGGCAACATTTATTATTAAGAAACTTTCATAAATATGTTAAGTGAAACAGCAGAAAAAGCATTAGAATATTATGGAGGAAAAGAGCTTTGGCAAAACGCTAAAATGCTTGAAGCCGATGTAAGCACTACAGGTTTGGCATTTACTTTAAAACGAAGACCGATTTTTGAACACGCAAAAATTGTAATGGAAGTTGACAAACCTTTTGTAAAACTTACACCAATAGGAAAAAATAAAAATATCACAGGAGTTTTGGATGGAAACGATGTTTGGTTAGAAGATGAAAACGGAAAAATTGTAGCACGCAGAGAAGATGTCCGAAAATATTTTCCTAATGGAAGAAGGTTTTTTTATTGGGATGATATGGACATGACATACTTTGCCAATTATGCTTTCTGGAATTATTTTACATTTCCCAATTTACTGATGAATGAAAAAATTGTTTGGAATGAAAAAGAACCGGGATTTTTGGAAGCCATATTTCCCGATTCATTGCCAACGCATAGTAAGTTTCAGGAATTTAAAATTGATATGTTAACCGGAAAATTACTTCAGCATAATTACACTGTTGATGTGTTTGGGAGTTGGGCTCATGTTGCCAATGTTGTAACCGAGCATAAAGAAGAAAACGGAATAAAATATCCTTCAAGAAGAATAGTATCACCAAAAATCATGAATAAGATTTTAAAAAAACCGGTGATGATTGATATTACAGTTCATAGTTTTAAACTCTCAAATTAATTTTATTTCACTTTACTTCATCATCATGAAATCAAAAAAAGATTTAAAAGAAGAATACAAATTTAAGAAGTTTAAAATTGGAGTTTTTCAAATACGAAATACCATAAACAATAAAATTTATATTGATAGCAGCGTTAATATTGATGCAATTTTTAACAGACATCGCTTGCAATTAAACTTCGGTTCACATCCAAATAATTTGTTACAAAACGAATGGAAAGAATTTGGAGAAGAAAAATTTGTTTTCGAAACACTTGCAGAAATCACTCAAAACGAAACAGAAGAAAAAGATTATAACAAAGAAGCCAAACAACTTGCTGAAATGTATATTGAAGAGTTGAAACCTTTTGAAGAAAAAGGATATAACAAAAAATAATAAAATCTTTCTAAATGATCTATTTCATAAAAAGATATCATTTATTTTTATCAACATCGCATTCATTTATTTATCTTTATCCTATCGTTGAATAGTAATTTTTTCAACGCTATAAATGAACAATAATTCTCTCACACACGAACACCTCGTTCTGTTTATTGACATGAACAGTTTCTTTGCAAGCTGCGAGCAACAGGTGAATTACCACTTGCGTGGAAGACCTGTGGCAGTTTGTGTTTACACGGGAAAGTACGGAGCTATTATTGCCTTATCTATTGAAGCAAAAAAACGCGGACTAAAAAGTTTTATGCGCTTGGATGAAGCAATGAAAGTTTGTCCGGATCTTGTTCCACTTGAAACAAATCCACAACGTTATCGTGAGTTTCATATCAAGATTTTGAAGGTGCTGAAAAAATATTCGGAAGATGTGATTCCAAAAAGTATTGATGAAGCAATCATGGATATTTCTTCCTATAAATTATTGTATAAAGATCCTCTTGAATTAGCAAAAAAAATTAAAGCAGATATTAAAAAAGAAGTGGGAGATTTTTTACAATGTTCCATTGGAATTGCACCAAATGCTTTTCTCGCAAAACTTGCAACTGAAATTCAAAAGCCAAATGGCTTGGTAAGAATTACTCCTGAAAACATTGATGAGGTATTAAAAAAACTCACTCTTACCGACCTTCCTGGAATTGCTTCAGGAAATGCAAAGAGATTAATGAATGCAGGAATCAACACTCCGTTACAATTGAGATATACTCCTCCCGAAAAATTGAAATTGGCACTTAAAAGCATCATTGGTTTGTATTGGCATTATCGGTTAAACTTTAAAGAAGTGGATCAATTAAGCAGCCTCGAATATAAAAGCATGCAAGCCATGCGGCAGTTATCTAAAGAGCAACGAAAATCAATAGATACATTGCTTCAACTATTTACAAGTTTAGCTATGAAACTCGAGCAGCGTATGGTAAAACAGGAAGTGTATTGCCGAGAATTTTCTATTTCTTTAAGATATGAAAATGGAAGTTCGTGGAGCGATAAAATTCACTCCGAAAAACCAATTCAAGATGGAATGGAATTGCTTAATTTGATGAAACTTCGCATGAAAAAATTTGAGCAAACTCATCATTGCGAAACTATCATTAACCAACAACTTGTTTCTGTTGGTATGAATGTTTCAGATTTTATTTCTTCTGAGTTACTAAATTTAAATTTGTTTGAAGACACCATAAAAACCAATAACCTTCGAAAGGTTGTATACGATATAAAAAATAAATTCGGAAAAGATAAAGTGATGAAAGCTGCCGAAATGGGCGATGAACAAATTTTAAAAGATGTGATAGGTTTTGGCTCCATCAAAGA